>Ga0316189_10002872_pt1 | contig 16808 bp, 10 predicted proteins | sample LowCovwburrow_MG_FD_204930 | JGI IMG/M metagenome (GOLD analysis project Ga0316189, IMG submission 204930) | Coastal sediment microbial communities from Maine, United States - Lowes Cove worm burrow | ecosystem: Environmental > Aquatic > Marine > Coastal > Sediment | place: USA: Maine... | reverse complement strand
ATCGGCTATGTTGATTTTTTCCCTAAGCTCATTGGTTAAAACTTCTTGTTCCGTTAAGGCTTTGATAATGGCCGCCTTGCGTTTTTCCAAGGCCTCGAACTGCGCTTTGAAGGTTACAATAGCACCTATTTGAACCTCATCCAAGTTCCCAGTACGTTCTTTTCGATACCGGGAAATAAAGGGTAGGGTACAATCTTCATTTAAAAGGTCAACCGTATTTTGAATTCCTTTTTCAGGAAGTTCGGTGTGTTTTATGATATAGGGGATTAGTTGCATTATTTTATAGATATTAGAAGTTCAAGGTACGCTCGACCGGACAATGCGAAAATCTAAAAGCAACCAGGTGATAAAGGCCTCGACTGCGCTCGACAGGGTACTATATTCATATTAATTTATCGTCAAGCCATTTCCAACCCCATCCTCATCAGGGTTTACAAATACTAATTTACCTTCACAGTTCTCGGTCATTAAAATCATGCCCTCACTTTCTACACCGCGAAGTGCTCTTGGTGCTAAATTCACAAGAACCGTTACTTTCTTGCCTATAATTTCTTCAGGGGTAAAACTCTCGGCAATGCCAGAGACGATGGTTCTGGTATCAAGTCCTGTGTCGACTTTTAGCACCAGCAATTTTTTGGCCTTGGCCATTTTTTCAGCTTCAATGATGGTGCCTACACGCATATCTAATTTGGTAAACTCGTCGAAGGTAATAGTGTCTTTTTGTGGCATAAGTTCTTTGTTTGTGGAGCCTGTACTGAGCGCAGTCGAAGTATTGGCTTTTTTGGTCGCTTCCAACTTATCCAGTTGGGCCTGTATTTCTTTATCCTCTATTTTACGATAGAGTAATTCTGCCTCGCCGATTTGGTGACCTGGAGGGAGTAAGGTTTCTTCGTTTGAAACATCTGACCATTTTAAAACGTCTTTGCGAGACCCGTTATTTAGGGTCGCTGCAATCTGCTGAGAGTTGGCCGCGTTGCTGTTTTCCTCGCCAAGACGGAGTATTTGTTTTAATTTGTTAGAAGTGAACGGTAAAAAAGGCTCACTTAAGATAGCAAGTCCGGTTGCGATTTGGAGCGCTACGAACATGATGGTTTTTACCCGTTCTTCATCTTCCTTAATTACTTTCCACGGTTCTTCATCGGCTAAATATTTGTTTCCTAAACGTGCCAAATTCATAAGTTCTTGACCTGCCTCCCGAAAACGGTAGCGTTCTAATGAACTTTCAATTGTTGCTGGAAATTGCTTTAAAGCTGCTAAGGTCTCTAAATCGACTTTAGAGAATTCTGAAGGACTTGGAACAACTCCCTCGTAGTATTTTTTGGTAAGCACCACTACTCGGTTGATGAAATTGCCAAAAATAGCTACCAATTCGTTGTTGTTTCTTGCTTGAAAATCCTTCCAAGTGAAATCATTGTCTTTGGTTTCTGGTGCATTAGCGGTAAGCGTGTATCTTAGTACATCTTGCATATCTGGGAATTCTTCCAAATATTCATGCAACCATACTGCCCAGTTTTTGGAAGTAGACAATTTATTGCCTTCCAAATTCAAAAACTCATTGGCAGGTACATTTTCCGGTAATATATAATCACCATGTGCTTTGAGTATACTAGGGAATATTATACAGTGGAAAACGATGTTATCCTTCCCTATAAAATGCAATAATTTGGTGTCCTTGTCTTTCCAATACGGTTCCCAATCTTTGCCTTCGCGTTCTGCCCATTCTTTGGTGGATGAAATATAGCCGATAGGCGCATCAAACCACACATACAACACCTTGCCTTCTCCGCCCTTTACAGGCACAGGAATACCCCAATCCAAATCACGTGTAACCGCACGGGGCTCCAAGCCACCATCGATCCATGATTTACATTGGCCATAAACGTTAGGCTTCCAATCATGTTTATGACCTTTTAAAATCCATTCGGTAAGGAAATCTTCATACCTATCTAAAGGTAAAAACCAGTGTTTGGTCTCTTTTAAAGTTGGTACGGCACCGGTAATTGTAGACTTTGGATTTATCAAGTCAGTGGCATTTAAAGTTGACCCACAATTCTCACATTGGTCTCCATAGGCTTCTTCGTGCCCACATTTTGGGCACGTTCCAATAACAAAACGATCAGCTAAAAATTGTTTGGCTTCCTCATCGTATAATTGGGCAGTAGTCTCCTCAATAAAATCGCCTTGCTCATATAATTTTATAAAAAATTCTGAGGCCGTTTTATGATGAATCTGGGCTGAAGTCCTTGAATAATTGTCAAATGTAATGCCAAAATCAACAAATGATTTTTTGATGATAGCGTGGTATTTATCAATTACATCTTTAGGTGTAACCCCCTCTTTCTTTGCCTTCATTGAAATGGCCACCCCGTGTTCGTCACTGCCGCATACAAATGCGACGTCTTTACCAATTAACCTTTGGTATCTAGCGTAAATATCCGCAGGCACATAAACTCCTGCCAAATGGCCAATGTGAATAGGGCCGTTTGTGTAGGGTAACGCTGCTGTTATGGTATACCGAGCTGGACTTTTTACTTCTTCTGCCATTAATGTTGCAAATTAAGCCCCAAAAATACAGATTTTGCTCCGTGCAGCCTAGATTTACCTAAAAAAGGAGAGCCTCCGAAATATCATAATGATACTGTCGAAGGCTCTTCCAGACGTGGGGATTGTTTAAGCAACCATTACTGATTTACTCATTTTTTGATTCTGTACATCAATACGATAAATATATTTTCCAGTAGATAAATGACTTGGCATCCTTTCCCTAATATTTATCTCGGTAGATCCTTCAAACATCATTTCGTTGAAGACCGTACCTACATTCTGACCTAGTATATTGTACAACTGAATATCTACGTGTGCACTAAATGGCATTTCCAAGTAAATATGAGGTGTACTATCCGTGGGGTAGAATGGTTTGTGCACTATTGCTTCCAACAACTCAGGATCAAATGGTGTGGGATCTGTAGGATCTGGTTGTGTGGGCAACGTAGGTTCACCGTCACTGTAAACAATATCAGGAAAATCAATTCCGCTACAATTAAATCCAAGATTTACTGGTGCATATGGGTGATTTAATAAATGTTGTTCTACTAATGGAATATCTACACATAACCATTCCGCAAGTACTGTGGCATAGAGGTCCCTAAAATCCATCGTATATTCCAAATTACCTCGACCATCTGGATTGTCCAATGTTGGGTGCTCCCCAACAAAGGCGCTGCCATTTAAGCCTGAACCAAAGAATAGGGTAGGTGCAGCCTTACCGTGATCCGTACCGTTAGAACCATTTTCAAAGATTCGTCTTCCGAATTCTGAAAAGGTCATACTCAATACCTTATCGTCCTGTTGTGTAAAACCTAAATCGTCATAGAAATTATCAATAGCCACAGAAAGGTTGGTCATAAGTCGTTCGTGGGCCAAAGGTTGATTACCATGAGTATCAAAACCTCCCATAGAGATCATATAAACTTTGGTACCTAAATTACCTTTGATCAATCGAGCTAATAATGCTAATTGCCTAGCAAAACTATTGTCTTGGTATTCAATTTGGTTTTGTCCACGCATGTACGCTTCATGAATTGTACCAGCATATTCATTAGTGACATTTGAAACTCCTCTTAAAAATCGAAGTTGATCTCCATACATACAATCATCAAAAAGGGCTTCATCAACTGAATATTGTAATCCAGTTTCTGCAATCTCCTCTAACTGGTCAATATTTGAGGTAACAAAGGCATAATTGGTTTCCTCACCTTGGAAAACCAGATTTCCAAAATTACCAACTTGTATTGCAGCTGGTCCATCTACTGGTCTACTGCCAGGAAAATCGGATAAATAATCAGGGTATAAATTTTCGAAATGTCTTCCCATCCAGCCAGTGTTCAAACCTTGAAAACCGTTAGTAGTCAAGTCAGTATTTGCGAATATATCGGAACCTGTAAAGTGTGAAAGACTTTGCCCTTCGTATCCTACACCATGTACGGCTTTGAACTGACCATCGCCCCACATGGGTTCTAGGGACGTCATATATGAAGGCACCCCAAATTCATCGGTAAGTTTTAGGACCTTACTTTCAGGAATATATATGTTGGGCCTTGCATTGGCATAAGAATCATATTGTTCCATTGGTATAACGGTGCTAAGCCCGTCATTACCACCAGATAATCTTATCAGAATTAAAATATTATCGGTTTCAGCAGCTGCAATTGCGGCGTTCAATGGTGATGGACCCGATGCAGTTAGCATATTGGCCCCTAACATCATTGAGCCAGAGCCGGCAATTCCCATGGCCTGCAGAAAGGATCTTCTGCTCCATGCTTTATGTTCTTGATCGTGGCCATCATGTTCTAGGCCTTTATATGGTGTTTTATCGTGAGTATCGCACATAATCGTAGGTTTTATTTAAGTTGAAATTCAGGTTCTCTTGACAAATATGTAAGCAGTAAATACACTTGGAAAGGTGCTTGAGGCCACATAGCCAAGGTCCATGTTTCATCATTTCCTCCTTCATAATAGGTTATATCAATATCACTTCTGAATATGTCATATGCCCTTTGGTAATCAGCTTCAGTAAGCAACCCTTTAGGGAGCACATGGTCTATTATCGGTCTTGAAATAATATCAGGATTATTACTTGTCATTCCAATACTTCCTACAATAGCCATGGCAAATGCCCTGAACTGTTCTGAATCATCTTGATAAAAACCTTCAATAATCGATTCCATGGTCAACCAACGACCTATCATAAAGTTCGTGTTGATCCAAGAACGGTCTCGTTGCCATCCTGCAACATCAAAAGGATCGAACAAACGTTGTGCTAGAAGCCCGCTATAATTTACCAGTTCACTAACATTAGTGTCATTGTAGGAAAAGCCAGTTTCCTTGACAAAATTAAAGTACATATCAAATGGACTTTTAATAATGACACCAATGGCCTCATCATCAAAAAAATGTTGGCTTTTAAACAACTGCGATAAAACAGGGGCTAATTCAAAATTGTTTGAAACGAATGTGCTTGCCATGCCGTCAATGATAGTCTGTGCATTATTAGCAGCATCTTTCGAGTCAGGATGCACAAAGAATTCATAAAGTTTTCTACAAATGAATTGGGCAATCTCGTTAGGGCGTTGTTGAAATAGGTTATCTATTACATCATCATAGCCCCAGTTGCCTGTTTGTCCAAAGATGGTTTTACTTCCGGCATCGAAACTTGTGGGATCAAATGTTACTGCTTCGCAACCTAGCTCACCTCGTTCTACATAACCCGTAATGGCCTTCGCAGTTTCTATGATATCCATTTCAGTATAACCATTGCCATCTCCCAAGGTAAAGAGCTCGTACAATTCCCTAGCGTAGTTTTCATTAGGATTGTTACCATTGTTATATACACCATCCAAATAATAGAGCATAGCACTGGTCAACCCAATTTCACTGACAAAAGTCTTGAAATTTCCAATCGAATTTCTTTGCAGGCAATTGATGTAATAATAAAGGAATGAGTTACAGTCGTAAACATCAATTTCGGTTACGAAATGATTACTCCAGAAAAAACTCAATCTTTCCCTTAGATTATTAGACAACATACCATTGGCATATGTCAACCTCCATTCATCGAGTTGGGCACGGCGGAGTTGCCCGGCCGCGTCATCATCTGCAGGATAGTTACTATTGTTCCAATCTGCCCATGTAGGTGCAGGAGTGGGAGCCATATTAAGGGCTTGATTCACAAGATTGTCAACCAAGGCACCAGCCGATAAGCCGACTGCTTGATTAATAGTCTCCACTGAGGCACTAAATCCCAATCGCCGGTACAAATGCGCTACCCTGGTTTTGTCCAAGGGCGCAGTGTACAGCGCTAATGTAGAGGTGTTACAATTAACGAAATATTCCATAGTAATTTTAGGCTTTAAGAACGTTCATGTGCGTAGGGGGCAAATTCTTAACGTCTAAACAAATTAGATATTATGTATATCCAATATTTTTCGTTGTTATGCCTCCCAATTTACGTTGATATGTTTAAATAGGACGGTTAAGCGCATATTTTTTCGATGAAATGCAGCTTTTTGAGTAAATTGACAAATAAAGTATGGGAAAGCACAACGAGTTTGGTAAAGAGGGAGAGCAAATTGCAGTCGATTTTTTGATCAAAAAAGGATATACCATCAAGTATAGAAATTATAGGTACTTAAAAGCTGAAATAGATATTATTGCCAGGAAAGAAGAAATCCTTGCTGTAATAGAAGTGCGATCAAGAAGTTCAGACTTTATCGAAAACATTGCGGAAACCATTACAAAAAAGAAAATTAGTTTAATTGTTCTAGGAGCTGACCATTATGTAACTGAACATGACCTTGATGTTGAGGTGCGTTTTGATGTCATTACCAATCTTAAAAATAAAAGAGTCTTTGAAATTGAACACTTAGAAAGCGCATTCTATCACTTTTAGCTTTGTAATTCCACAATTTGTTTTATTTATAACAATATGTTATATTTGAGGACAACCAATCAGTTATGAAAACAATATCATCAGTAGTTGAACAGTATATTAAAAAGAAACCCTTTCTTCAAAGTGCACTGGCTCAGGGTATAATCAACCTAACTTCACTTTCTAGAATCGTAAAGCCTGAAATTGAAGAACAATTGGGAAAAGAGATTCGTAATGGGGCAATTGTAATGGCCTTAAAGCGATTGTCAGATGATCTTGAATTCAGGGCAACCCATAAAATTATCAAGGTTTTAAAAAATATTGGGGAAATCACGGTACGTTCTTCCTTAACTGATTATACCTTTTTAGCATCGGATACCATTCTTTCACAACAGGCAAAACTTTTGGAAGAAATAAATGCCAACCAAGATGTATTCTATACTTCTTCAAGGGGTGTAAATGAAATTAATATTGTCATTAGTAATATAATGGACAGTACTGTTGAGAGCTTATTCAAAGCTGAAAGGTGCACTCAAAAGGCAGATAACCTTTCTTCGATAACTGTCAAGCTTCCAGCGGAGAACGTTTCGGTTCCAGGTATTTATTATTTTATTTTCCAGAGATTGGCTTGGGAAGGTATTGTGCTTTATGAGGTTATTTCAACCACGAATGAGTTCACCATATTAGTTAATGATGATCAGGTTGATATAGCCTTTAAAACCATAAAGGATTTGAAGACTTTATAGGGCTAGGTTCAATTCCTTTCCAAAAACTTGATTACCGCAATATCATCTTCTGGTTTAGCAATAATCCGCTTGTCTTTGTCCAATATAAAATAAGAAGGGGTTTGATGAATGTCATACAATTTGGCATATTCACTTTCCCATTTGCCTAGTGCAATGACATGCTCAAAATGTGGCATTCTTGACGATTCCTGTTTCCAAGTAATATCTTCATCCTCAAGACCAATGGCAACCACTCTAACACTTTCATTATTTTTTAATTTGCTGTGTAATGCAGGTAATTCACGTAGACAATGACTACAGCCGCTACTCCAAAATATAAGCGCATAATTTTTAGCATCTTCCATCTCGCTTAGCTTCTGGACAGCATCGCCATCTTTCCATGTAATTTCTGGAGCAGTGGCACCAAAACGAAGTCTGTTATGCAACTCAATTTTAGCTATAATATCTTGATTTATAGTTTCGTTTGCCAATGCTTTTAAATAGTTGTAATAAATAAAGTCTGACGTTTTGTTGAAGGTACTTGCTGCTGCTTGTGCCCAAATGGTGTAAAAGATATGTAACTTAAATGTCGGTTCTACTCCATTAATAAAATAGTATACCTTCCTTATATTGTTTTGAATGAAATTTTCAGTCTGCTGTTGGGTCAATGGTTCCAAAGGAAGGGCCGTGAATACATAGTTGGCAATCTTATCAGTTAGAAAACTAGAAGCCTGTAAAATCGGGTTCTTAAAATCCAGGGAGTTAAAATAATTTTGCTTTTTATGTTTAACATAGTTATGAATAGATTCATAACCAGTAGGAATATATGGGTTATTGGCAGAAATAAACTGGTGGGCAATTAGGCCATCGGTTTTTGTGTCAAATGATGTTTGCGTTTCTTTTAACTGCCCAATAATATTTTCAAACATTTGTTCATCTGTTTTTCCTTCTTCATAGAACTTGATGACCTGCTGTTCAATACTATTGATTTTTTTAATATAGGAATTGTATGATAAGTTTTCTTCCGAAGCTATGAAAGAAACACCATTTGTGGTATCAAAAGCAAGCGAAATATCTTCTTTTCCGTTATAAATAATATCAAAATAAAACTCATCTTGGGGTACGGCATAAACCAATCTATAAGTTCCTGGCAGGGAATTTTCAGGTATTTTCAAACTAAATACCCCATTTTGAACCGCCGTATCGGCGACATAGTTTTGTGTGCCTGGTTTAAGGTGATAGGCGATCAACCATTTATAATCTTTGGCAGGCATAAAAGTGCCTGAAATAGAATGCTGCGCCTGAAGACCTATAGTTGCCAGTATAAAGAAAGAAAAAAGAGCGTTTTTCATAAGCTGTTGTTTTCAAAAATAGTACCAAACTTTAATCGTGCCATTTACCCTATCCTCAAGTAATAACCACAACTGATTCTTTAAAAGGATCTAATGCCTTCAGCGCATTGTCCACTGAGTTTATATTGTCAAAAGTTAAAAGTAATCGAAGCCCGTTACGGGTTTCCTTTTCCTTCATCCTACAGATGTTCGCATGGGTTTGAACAAATTTCAATACTTTAGTAAAGGCCTGACTTTGGTAAAATGCCGATTCTTGATCCGCTATAAAATAGCCGATCAACTTCCCTTTTTTCATAACCATTTTTTCAAGACCAATACTGTTGGCCAACCATTTTATGCGAACTGAATTCAACAGATCTACAACCTGTGTTGGCAGTTCACCAAAACGATCAATTAGTTCTGATTCAAATTTCTCTAAAGCTTCTTCCTCTTTTATCAAATTAAGTTCAGTGTATAGATTCAATCGTTCCGTAATATTGTTAATGTAATCATCTGGGAAAAGTAATTCAAAATCAGAATCGATTTGCGTTTCTTTCACAAAGACTTTCTCGTGATGGCCTTCAACCTCGTCATATAACTCTTTGAATTCATTTTCCTTTAATTCATCTATGGCTTCAGCCAAGATTTTTTGATAGGCATCAAAACCTATTTCGTTGATGAATCCACTTTGTTCACCTCCCAATAAATCACCAGCCCCGCGAATTTCCAAATCTTTCATCGCAATATTGAAACCGCTTCCCAGCTCGGTAAACTGCTCCAATGCCTGAATTCTTTTTCTGGCTTCATTGGTCATGACATCAAACGGCGGTGTAATGAAATAACAAAAAGCCTTTTTATTGCTTCGCCCTACACGTCCCCGCATTTGGTGCAGATCACTTAAACCGAAATTATTGGCATTGTTTATAAAGATGGTATTGGCGTTGGTAACATCCAAACCACTTTCAACTATGGTTGTTGAAACAAGAACATCAAATTCCCCATTCATAAAGGCAAGCATAAGGGTTTCCAATTTTTTGCCCTCCATTTGGCCATGGCCTATGCCAATCTTGGCATCTGGGACCAAACGTTGAAGCATTCCTGCTACTTCTTTTATATTCTCGATACGATTGTGAATAAAAAACACTTGACCCCCTCGTTGAATTTCATAATTCACGGCGTCGCGAATAATCTCTTCTCCAAATCTGATAACATGACTTTCAATAGGGTAGCGGTTTGGGGGCGGGGTATTTATTACTGATAGGTCGCGCGCTGCCATTAAACTAAATTGCAATGTTCGCGGGATGGGAGTTGCAGTAAGCGTAAGTACATCTACATTTTCCTTGATTGATTTTAATTTGTCCTTTACAGATACCCCAAATTTCTGCTCTTCGTCAACAATCAATAACCCAAGGTCTTTGAACTTTACATTTTTGTTTACGAGTTGATGCGTTCCTATTATAATATCCACCTTACCACTTTCTAGATTTTCAAGGGTTTCGCGTTTCTCTTTGGCTGTTCTGAATCTATTAAGGTAATCTACGGTTATTGGCATTTCTTTCAATCGTTCGGTAAAGGTCCTATGATGTTGAAACGCCAAAATGGTCGTAGGTACTAAAACTGCAACCTGTTTACCATTATCCACAGCCTTGAATGCTGCACGTATAGCAACTTCGGTCTTGCCAAAACCTACATCACCACAAACAAGCCGATCCATCGGCCGCTCGCTCTGCATATCTTTCTTTATGTCTTCAGTAGCTTTACTTTGGTCTGGCGTATCCTCATAGATAAAAGAGGCTTCCAGCTCCAATTGCAAATAACTGTCTGGGTCATACTGAAACCCTTTGTCAAGTCTACGTTTCGCATATACCTTGATAAGGTCGAATGCAATTTTCTTAACTCGTGACTTGGTCTTCTGCTTTAATTTTTTCCAAGCTGCGGAGCCTAATTTGTAGATTTTGGGCACTGCACCATCCTTGCCATTGAATTTGGATATTTTATGAAGCGAATGAATACTTACGTAAAGAATATCGCGATCCCCGTACATAAGCTTAATGGCTTCCTGTTTTTTCCCTTCAACATCTATTTTTTGGAGTCCGCCAAACTTTCCGATGCCGTGATCAATATGGGTCACATAATCCCCAACCTCTAACTTATTAAGTTCTTTTAAGGTAATCGCCTGTTTTTTCGCATATCCATTTTTTAAGTGGAATTTGTGATAGCGCTCAAAAATCTGGTGGTCTGTATAGCACACGAATTTTAAATCATCGTCAATAAACCCCTGAAATATGGGAAAAACCACTGTTGAATACTTAATGTCATGGTCTACCTCATCAAAAATGTCATGGAAGCGTTTGGCCTGTTGGTCCGAAGCACAGAAGATATAATTGGTATATCCTTTTCGGCTATTTTCATTTAGATTATCAATCAATAAATCAAACTTTTTATTGAAAGAGGGTTGAGGTTTGGTTTTAAAGACCAGTTCTTCTCCCTGTGGGGATTTTAAATATTTACTCGACCCATTCATTTCAATCAAACAATAATCCTGCAATTGCGACTTTAACAATTGGGAATTCACAAACAGCGCTTCTGGTTTGGTATGTTTTATGTCTTGCGACAACTTGGCAAAGGACTCTTCAGCCTTAGCGAAGAACGAATCCAACCGATCATAGAGCATCTCAAGGTTCTTAGTGAAGACAACGGTCTTGGGTGAAATATATTTGAGGAAACTCTCTCGGGTTTCCTTCAAAAACTTATTCTCTACATTTGGAATGATGGCGATTTTATTCACTTTTTCAGTTGACAATTGGGTCTCAACATCGAAAGTTCGAATGCTATCAACCTCATCGCCAAAAAATTCAATACGGTAGGGTTCATCGTTGGAAAAAGAAAAGACATCAACTATACCACCGCGAACAGAGAATTCACCAGGTTCTGTCACGAAATCCACCCTTTTGAATTGATACTCAAAAAGCACCTCATTCAGAAAATCCAATGAAAGGGAATCGTTTAATTTTATCTTTAAAGTATTTTTGTCAAGCTCTTTTCTAGTGACCACTTTTTCAAAAAGGGCATCTGGATAGGTAACTATTACGGCCGGTTTTTTCCTCGAATTTATACGGTTCAAAACCTCTGCCCTTAAAAGTACATTGGCATTATCGGTTTCTTCAATCTGGTATGGTCTACGATAACTCCCTGGATAGAACAAAACATCTTTTTCGCCAATAAGTTGTTCAAGATCGTTCAGGTAATAAGCCGCTTCTTCCTTATCATTGAAAACCAATAGAAAGGGTAAATCCAAATTCTTGAAAACATCTGAAATAACAAAAGAAAGAGCAGAACCTGTTAGGCCTTTTAATATAATTCTGTCACTTCGATCAGAGTCGAGAAGATGGGATTGGGAAATAGTAGTTTGCAGTTTTCGCGTTTGCGAAGACTGTGCGAACAGTTGTTGAATTGTAGCTTGGGTCAACCGTTAGAATTTGTGCAAATATAGGTTGAAGCCGATCTTCACCCAAAAGAAGGGTTATATTTTTATGATCATGCCTTCGGCAATGGCAAATACTTGGTCCTTTTTAGTAGGTTTAAGCGTAAAAGACCCAGTGAATTCCCCAAAAGCGGGAAGTATCAATTGGTTCGGACTTTTGAAAAAACAAGGAAGTCTGAGCGATTGTTTACCGCCCCCTCGGATTTTAACCGCCGGATGGATATGTCCACAAAAGTTATAAAAACCTTTTCGTTCTTCAGGATGATGGGTGAGTAGCATATTTTCAAGAATAAGTTCATCCAACAATTGAATCCCCAGTTCCTCGTATTTTATAGGCGAAATAATATCATGGTTGCCATAGATCAAGATGATTTCGGTCTTTGCTTTTGACACCCACTCTACAAAAAGGTTCCATTCGCTATTTATGTGCGAATGGAATAAATCCCCTAAAAAATAAACAGTGATGGGATTAAAAAAATCAACCACTTCATCCATTAATTCAAAATTGGCTTGAATGGCTTTTTGGGGAACTGCAGCACCGTACTTTCGAAAGTGGCTTATTTTACCCAAATGTACATCACTAATTAAAAGCACCGATTTTTCTTCCCAATACAGGGATCCTGATGGGTGCAATACAAAGCTTTGATTATGTATCTGGATATTTTGAGTCACTTATTTATTTTTTCAAAAGCTTAGCGGTCATTCGTTTTATACGGTCTGCCAATTTTTCACTTGAAAGCTTTTCCCGAAGCCTATCGGTAATCAAAGGAAATGAAAATGGGGTTGGTTGTTGGCAACGTTTCCAAACGATCTCTTGATGGGCAATTCGCTCTAGTGCCAATCGTAAACGGCCTTCTTCCAACTGATGTTCAAAGGTTTCTGTAAAGGCCTGCTGATACAACAGATTGTCTGCTTCATAATCCTTGAAAACATCAAACAACAATTGTGAACTGCTCTGTAAATGCTTCATTTTTATTCCCTTTTCAGGATAGCCGGTAAATACCATACCGCTTATAACTGCAATATCGCGAAATTTGCGCCTTGCCATTTCGGTTGAATTTAAACTTTTTTGTAAATCATCGAATAGGTATTCGGTTGTGAATAGGTTATTGTCCAACACCTCCTGCATATCCAATTTCTGATCGGAAAGTAATTCAAATCCATAATCATTAAAAGCTAGTGAAAATGTAATCGGAGACAATAAACTTATACGATAACTCAAAAGGCTTCCCATGGCCTCATGTACAAAGCGCCCCTCAAAAGGGTAGAAGATGTGGTGATAGCCATCGTTGGTTTTAAAGGATTCAATAAGAAACTGGTTGGGTTTGGGAACAATACTTTCCTCTCGCTGTTTATTGAACAGATGGGAAAGCGATTTTATTTCGATTGATTGCTCTGAATCAGGAAGTGATGCGGAATACAGCTCATTTCTTAGTAACTCTGACATCTGGGCAGAAAGTGTTAATCTACCACCCATCCAGGCAGGAACCTTACTTGATTTTTTACTCGAATTTCTCACATGTACCTGCATTTGTTTTACGCGAATAAATTCAAGGTTTCTTCCTGCAAAGGTGAAAACGTCACCAGCTTTTAATTTAGCAATGAAAGACTCTTCAATGGTGCCAATATATCCCCCTTTCTGGTAGCGCACCGTTAAATTGGCATCGCCAACTATGGTGCCAATTTGAAAGCGATGCCGCATGGCAACACCTCTATTATTCACTTTAAACAATCCATCTTCTTCTACCTCAATTTTCTTGTATTCATCATAGGTCTGTAGACTTTGGCTTCCCATTACAACAAAATTCAGCAGCCATTGCCATTGTTCTTTGCTCATGGCCTGGTAACAAAAGGTCTGTTTAATTTCAGAAAATATTTTATCGGGATAAAACCCATCCGATACAGCCAAGGTTGTCAGGTACTGTATGAGAACATCAAAACTATTGAGATAGGGTATACGGTCCTCTACAGTATTTTTCTTGACTGCCTGTTGTAATGCTGAGGCTTCGACAAGCTCAATGGCATGCGTTGGTAAAAAGTATATGACACTTTCTTTGCCTGGTCTATGACCACTGCGACCGGCACGCTGTAAAAATCGTGCAATACCCTTTGGTCCTCCAATTTGAACTACAGTTTCAACGGGAGCAAAATCAACCCCTAGGTCCAGACTGGAAGTACATACCACAGCCTTAAGACTTTCATTGCGAATGGCCTGTTCTACCCATTGTCTTGTTTCTTTATTAATGCTGCCGTGATGCATTGCAATCTCACCAGCGAATTCAGGATGTTTTTCCAGTATTTTTTGAAACCAGATTTCGCACTGACTCCGTGTATTGGTAAAAAGCAATGTTGTCTTGCTGTTATTTATTATGGGTATTACATCTTCCAATAAACGAAGCCCTAAATGTCCCCGCCAGGGGAAAGTTTCCATTTGGGAAGGAATAATACTTTTAACCGTGATTTTCTTTTTAAGGTTGGCCTTGATCATCACAGAATTTCCCAAGGCCGATGAAAAGGGCCCAAGTAAAACTTGTCTTGCCTGATCCAGATTGCCAATGGTGGCCGAGATACCCCAAATACGTAGGTTTTTGGCAACTGTCTTAAGTCTTGAAAGGCCAAGTTCTGTTTGTACACCTCTTTTTGTTCCTAAAAGTTCATGCCATTCATCTACCACAATGGCCGAACAATTCTTGAAAGTTTGGTCATAGCCTTTGGTGGCCAATAGTAATTGTAGGCTTTCCGGTGTGGTAATAAGTAAATCGGGCATGCATTTCTTTTGCTTTGCCCTTTCACTTGTACTTGTGTCTCCTGAACGAATGCCTACCGTTAAACTAGTTCCTAAATCGCTGGCAACCCTTTCTGCCGATTGTTTTATTTCATGCGATAATGCACGAAGCGGAGTAATCCAAATGGCTTTTAATCCCTTTTTGTGTTTAATCTTATAATCAGGATGGTTTTTGATATACTCAAGAACAATTGGAAACCAAAGGGCATAGGTCTTACCACTACCTGTAGGGGCATTCAACAGGCCATGTTTTCCCAGCAAAAATGCCTTCCAGGTATGTTTTTGAAATGCAAAAGGCTTCCAACCTTGTTGGGCAAACCAGTTTTCCGCAATGCTATAAAGTTGGTCCTTGGCCATTAAGTAGTGCAGTGTTTAGTACACAATAAGTGCGATAAAATAATCAATCGTAAACTAAAATATCACTTTTAAAAAAATTATCTTTGTTTAAACAAAATTCAGTACGTATGTCTATTTCAGATTTATATAACCATAGTGAGAAACGTAGAAATTTGGCTCATTTTGCTTCAATGGCATCTTTGGCAGCCGTGGATGGGAAAATTAACGAAAAGGAACTGAAGGTAATTGACAGTTTTGCGAGAAAACTCGATATTGCGGAAGCGGATTACAAGGAAGTAATGAAAAAATCAAACAAATACCCTATCGATCCTTCCAATAGTGCTGTGCAACGATTGGAACGTTTGTTTGATCTCTTTAAAATAATTTTTGCCGATCATGAAATTGATGAAGAAGAGATGGTTTTGTTGAAAAAGTATGCTATTGGTTTAGGCTATTCAATTAAGAAGGCAGATGCTATCATAGAAAAATCGATTGCAATTTTTAGAGGTAGGATAGATTTTGAAGATTATCTCTATTTGATTAAAAAAAAATAGAGAATATTTAAACAGTATATAAAATACTGAGTGCTTCGTTTATTGATATTTGTCCAGGAATTCCTGTAGTTTTGCTACCATATTTTTACTTCCACAAAAGAAAGGTACACGTTGATGTAACTCTGTAGGTTCAATATCGAGTATTCTTGTTCGCCCTCCAGTTGCCACACCATTGGCTTGTTCGGCAATAAAGGCCATTGGATTACACTCATACAACAAACGTAATTTTCCGCTTTCCGTAACGCTGCTCTTTGGGTACATATAAATGCCTCCTTTGATCATATTCCTATGGAAATCAGAAACCAGAGAACCTATATATCTAGAGGTATATGGTCTATCACCTTCTTCTTTTTGGCAATACTTTATATAGTCCTTTACGCCTTGTAGAAAATGAACATAATTCCCTTCATTTACAGAGTATATTTTTCCGGACTCCGGAAATTTCATATCGGGATGCGAAAGGTAAAAAGTTCCTAGGGCTGGATTTAATGTAAATCCGTTGACACCATGTCCTGTAGTGTAGACTAACATGGTAGAAGTGCCATAGACAATATATCCTGCGGCGACTTGATTTCTGCCTGGCTGTAGAAAATCTTCTAATGTGACAGGAGTGCCTACTGGTGTGATTCTTCTATAGATAGAAAAAATGGTTCCTACGGATACGTTCACATCAATATTTGAGGAGCCATCCAAAGGATCGATCAAGACCACATATTTATTCTGATTTTGCTCATCATTACTATTAATACTGATGAAATCATCTTCTTCTTCAGAGGCAATACCACAAACAATTTCGCGATTTTTTAAGGTTTGAATAAACTTTTCATTGGCAAAAACATCCAATTTCTGTTGATGTTCACCCTGAATATTGGTTTCTCCTGCAGCACCGAGAATATCAATTAAACCAGCCTTGTTCACTTCGTGATTAACAACTTTAGCGGCCAAACGTATGGCATTTATAAGCTTAGAAAGTTCTCCTGAGGAATATTGAAACGAAGATTGATTTTCAATAATAAATTCCCCGAGCGTTTTGTGCCTTCTATCAATCATTTTGCATGTGTAATTTGACCACAAATATCGGTTAATTTGTGAAACTATAACGATTTCGTATAAAATTGATTTTTTAAATTTATAACTTTGTGTTTTATTTGTAACAATTATGGAGT
>Ga0316189_10002871_pt1 | contig 16810 bp, 14 predicted proteins | sample LowCovwburrow_MG_FD_204930 | JGI IMG/M metagenome (GOLD analysis project Ga0316189, IMG submission 204930) | Coastal sediment microbial communities from Maine, United States - Lowes Cove worm burrow | ecosystem: Environmental > Aquatic > Marine > Coastal > Sediment | place: USA: Maine... | reverse complement strand
ATCGCCCAGTTTCTGTCTCAGGACAGCAACAAGGCCGAGGCTTGGGCTGATGTGGTTGGGATCGACGTCAATGAAATCGACCTCTATATGTCCACCCTCACCCCCGCCCGGCTTCTGGCCGACACTTGGGTAACCAACCACGGCTACCGGGATGGGCGGGCCACTCCTCGACAGTCGGTTCTTCAGGCCGGAACGATGGTATTGGTCGACGACACCGGCGTTCCCCGGGTCCGCTGCAAGTGTGGCAACCCGCTTCTACCGCCCGAGTTGCCTAGTGGCGGACAGAAGGTGAACTTTGTCGGCGATCCATGGCCGGGATTCGACCCCGATCGCATCTTGGTCATTGAGCCGGGGGCACCTGCCGTTGAGTACTTGGAACTGGTTCGCCTTGAGGACGGCGTGCGAGTAGGGCGCTTCGCTGGCACCCTCGGCACCGAGGATGTGCTGGTTGACGCCAACGGAAGACTTATACCTGATTTGGGAATTGACTTACCGATGTCGGCTGCGGTCGGTGATGGGCCCTTCGCGCTCCCCGACGAAAATTCAGCAGGCCTACCAGTCACCTATTCGATCACCGGGCCGTGTTCGCTCGAGCCCAGCGGCATCGTACTGACAGGCCAAGGTCGATGTTTAGTCTCGGCCAGCACCCCCCAAACCGAACCTTGGGCCGGCTTTGACGCCCAGTTCGAGATCGAGATCGAACAGTTGCAACAGTCGATCGTTGTTCCACCAATCGATCACTTGATCATTGGTGAAGACCCCGTCGCGATCGATGCTCTAGCCGACTCCCTCCTCCAAGTTGCCTACGCCACCACCGGCACCTGCCAGGTCGATGTCAGTGGTCTTACTGGAACCGACGTCGGAACATGTGAGCTGGCAATCACTCAACCCGGCAGTTCACGGTGGGCCAAAGCCAAGCCAGTCACAATCAGTATCGATGTAAGAACTGGTGAGGCTCGCACACCGGTCGACATTGCCTTTGACGATTTGCCGTCCAAGGTTCGTCTTGGAGACGACCCTGTTCCACTCAGCGCATCGGCTTCCCCGTCCCGTCCCATCACGTTCGCGTTCGCCGGCAGTTGCGAATCTGTGGGCACCGGCAGCGATATCAAGTTGGTACCGACCGGGATTGGCCTCTGCCAGATTGTGGCATCCGCGGTCGATGATGATCAGTTCCGTCGAGCAACCGCCACTATAGAAGTGGTTGTCAGCCCCCGATCCCAGTCCTTTGGGCTTGATGCCCTCCCCGACAGCGCCATCGCCGACGATGCGGCGATCCCACTGCCCGCAACCACCTCGGCCGGCATCAACATCGTTTACACGACGAGCGGCCCGTGCCAAGTCGTCGGCGGAGCGGTCACCTTCACTAGGGAAGGCACCTGCGAGTTGACCGCCTCCGCTACCGGAAACGCCGATACCGAATCAGCGACCGAAACCCACACGATTGAGGTCACCAACGCCGTCCCCGACCGGGCAGGCCAAACAATCAGCTTCACCCGGCCCGGTTCGCTGGTGGTGGGTGGAACCGGGGTCACGCTTCGGGCATCAGCCAGCTCCGGTCTTCCCGTCAACCTGACGGTCACCGCCGGAGATTGCACCCTCAACGGCCGAACGTTACGGCCCGTCAGCGCCGGAACCTGCACCATTACCGCCAGCCAGTCCGGCAACGATGCGTTCTTTGCCGCACCCAGCCTCAGCCGCACGGTATCCGTCGCCAAGGCCACGCCGACTCTGTCGATTTCGGTTACCGGTGGATCAGAGTCCCAAATGACCGCCGGCGATTCTCGCACCGTCACCGGCACCGTTTCGGCCGGGCCGGCGGCCGCTATTACTGCGGTCAGAGGCCCGTGTACCTCCTCTGGCAACACGGTGACCGCATCCAGTGGAGACTCCGGCAGTTGTGTGGTCACCGTCGGTTCCGGTGGCGGAGCCAATTATGCCGCCGTTTCAGGCTCGATCTCGATTGCTGTTGTACAGAACCAAACGGTGAAGGTATCGGTTGGCGATTCATCGCTGTTCCCGGCTCAGACCACAACCGTTACGGCATCAACAACCTCAGGTCTCAGCCTTTCAATCTCGGTTTCGCCCTCATCGGTCTGCGCCTTGAGTGGATCAACCGTTTCAGCTGTTGCCGCCGGAACATGCACTATCACCGCCAGCCAGGCCGGCAACGGCAGCTATCTAGCCGCCAGCGACGCAACCAGCCTCGCGGTCGACGCCATCTCCCAGCCAACGATCACCTTCTCGGGATCATCGTCGGCCACCGTTGGCACCGCGTTCAAACTGAGCGCGTCTTCGAGTGAACCGGCGGCCACCGTTGATCTTGTTGTCACGTCGGGCCCGTGCAAGAATGACGACGCTGGGGCGTTCACCGGTACGGCTATCGGTGTCTGTAGATTCACCGGTTCTCACGGCTCAGGGGTGGGCTACAGCTCGGCCTCGAACACCTTTGATGTGACCGTCTCGGGCAAAGCCGATGAAATATCGATGTTGTGCGACATATGCGCTCCATCCGTATTCGACACCGGGGATTTCCAAATCACCACGGTTTCGGGCCTCGGTGTTTCACTATCGGCCTCAGGGAACTGCGAAATCTCGGTTTCATCGGCCGACAGTGGTGATGGCAACTCCTTCTTCCCGTCAGCGATCGGAACGTGCAGTATCACCGCCAGCACGAAAGGTGACGAGCAATGGGCGTCGACCGACAAGACATTTACCTTCGACATCGTGCCAAGCACCGGCACCGTATCCCTTAGCCCCGGGTCGACCAGCGTGCGTCCTGGGGCGACAGTGCTGATCGGGGTGAAGCACACACTTGGCCCAGACGCCACTCTCACCGCATCAGCGACCAACGGTTGCACCACAAGCGTCGTCTCAAGCTCGATCAATGTCGTTGCCCCGAATCCCAACTCCTCTGTCGTTTGTACTGTTACCGCATCGGTATCGGCGCCCGGCTACACCACCGCCACAGCGAGCTTCGATCTAACCGTGAGCCTGCCAATCTTGGACGACATCACAGCGGACACCATTATCGTTGGCGACCTTATCGGGATCGCGCCAAACGATAGCGAGCAAGCCGTTCGGTAACAGCACTGGCCTGTTTAGTCGGCGGCTACCGATACTGGTTTGCCATCAGCATCGACCGGAAGATCGTTGGAATCGTCGGGGCCGAATTCTTTGGTCCAGCATGCGAATTCGAGAACCACCCCGTCAGGGTCTTTAAAGTAGACCGATCGGATGAACACTCCAGGATGGGGTTCGGCGGCAATGGTTTGTTCGCTGTCGTCGTGGTTGAGCACCGGGCTGGGATCGAGACCCTTTTCGGTCAGCCTTTCCACATATTCGTCGAACTTGTCGGCGGGAACATCGAAGGCCAAGTGGTTCATCGACGCCGGGGGTGTTTTCCAGTCGTTTTCCCGCCCGGGAACATCAGCCCCGTGGCTCACACCGGGCACCGACTCCGGGGCGTCGGGAAACCAAAAATAGGCGATCGAGGTGTCGTTTCCACAGTCGAAGAAGAAGTGCTGGGCTCCTCCCGGAATATTCAGGGTCTTTATTAGAGGCATTCCGAGCACGTTGGTATAGAAGTCGACGGTCCGGGCCATGTCGGATGAGACAAGGGCCACGTGGTTGATGCCATTGGTGACGAAATTATCGGATGCCATAAATGTTCCTCCAAGAAACGGTCGGAAAATATGTCGATCTTACGATCAGTCTTCTATGAGTCCTGAGTCTTTGCGAATCGGGGGCCGGCTACACCGACGCGGCTCCCGACCGGGCGGCCGACCGCGCTGCATGCCTTCTCGGCCGCGGTGATAAGGCCGGTGACCGAAACGCCGGTTCTTACTTCGGTTGCATCGAAAAAATGGATCAGGTCTTCCAGGGCCAGATTTCCGGTGGCTCCAGGGGCAAAGGGGCAACCTCCGAGGGCGCCTACACTGCCATCGATCTTGGCCACGCCGACTTCAAGAGCAGCAACCGCGTTCATGATTCCCATCCCTCGGGTGTCATGAAGGTGGACGCCGAACTCGGCTCGGGTTCCGAGCCGGACATTGATTACGGCCGCCGATATTTCGCGAGGTAGCGCCGTACCGATCGTGTCGGCCAAATTGATCAAGCCGGCACCGGCGACCGATCCGGCTGCCGCCAGCTCGACTACTCGGTCGAGCGGGATAGGTCCCTCGTGGGGACATCCGAAAGCCGTGGCCAAGGTGAGCTCGACTTGGGCTCGGTCGCCGGCCAGGGAACAGACCTTGCTCAAGTCTTCAATCGCTTCGTCGGTGCTGCGGCCTGCGTTGCCCTGGGAGTGGGTTTCGGACACCGATATCACGTACTGAAGATGGGTCAATCCAGCTTCGAGCGCGCGCTCCGCACCCTTCTCGTTCAGCACAAGACCCCATCGGACGACATCGTAGCCCTCGGTTGCGGCACACATCGCTTCGGCGTCGGCCATGGCCGGCACCCGATCGGGCCGCACAAACGATGCAACCTCCAACTCGGTGACTCCGGCACTCACCAGCGCTTCGAAGATCTCCAGCTTGGCCGAGGTTGGGATCGGCGCCTCATCTTGCAGCCCGTCCCGAAGGGTTACGTCCCTGATTACTACATCGGTTAGTTCTTTGGTCATTCCCAGCCTGTAATTCTGGATGTGTCCCCGCTCCCAGTTACGGAAGTGATCAATCCCTTTATCTTTCGGTAATTCTTAATTCGTTGTCGGCACCTTCAACCACGACCTCGGTTATCGGTTCGTCAACATCGTCGAATTCAAGCCGCAACGCCCGGCACATTATCGCATGCTGCATGTAGAGCGATGCGATGTAGGTCAGCTCCAGTATCTCTTCGTCGGAGAAGTGCTCGGCTAACGCGTCGAACAGTCCGTCGGGCACCCGGCCCCGGTCATAAACAATGGAGTCGGTGTAGGCCAGCACCAAGCGTTCGGTTTGGCTGAACAGATCCGATGCAGCCCAGGAGGCAACAGCCTGAATCTTTTCGTCCGAGCAGCCCAAAGACCGGAGCGATTTACAGTGCTGGGAGAATACGAACTGGCTTCCTGCGGTGTAACCAGCTCTGGTCTGGGACAGTTCCCGCAGGACAGGATCCAGTTTCCGGTCCGGGCTTCGATAGAGACCAAACCCGTCGACCGAATGCTGGAGGATGTCCGGGGAGTGGGCGAACACCGTCCACCAGTCTCCCGGAGTACCCGTGGACGTGCCGGGTTCTGCCACCGGATCCCGATCGCCGAACAATCGTCGGTACATGCTCCGGACGATCGGTGGGTTGTCCTCCGATGCGGGGACCTGGCTCAGTCTGGGCATATGAATCTCACTCGATTAGGACTGCCGGATCGGGAAACGCAACCTTGGTTAACCCGTTTGACGAGTTCGATTGTATGCCGAACACCGGCGATGGTTGCAGATCCTGTCGACATGTTGGGCCACAGGCATGCCCCACCCGCCGACGAACGTTTAGGCCATGGGATCTTCAGTGTCTTCGGTCGGGCGGCTGGTGGTGTCGACCACATCGCCTCGACCACTTCCACCAAAGCCGCCAGGGGCGCTGGGGCCAGCGGGGTTGGTTGGCTGTTGCGGCCCAAACGGGTTTTGTACCCCCTGTTGCGGGCCCCGTTGAGGTGGAAAGCCGAACAAACCGAACGGCCAGGCATGACCTTGAGGCCGTTGACGGGCCCGGATGATCCGGCGGGCCCGACGAGCCTCGGCTTTAGCGCCGGAGATAACGAACAGGCCGATAAAGACCGTCATGAAGCCGGACCCACCCTGGGTCATCTGCCAAATTCCGAGTGCCACGATGCCCCAGCCGAGGAGTCGCCCCAGTCGGGCGGCACTGATGGTGGCAACCTGTCGATCGCCTTTACGTTTCCACAAATACGCCTGAAGAACACGGCCACCGTCAAGAGGCAGCGCCGGCATCATGTTGAAGATCGCCAGCATCAAATTGATGAGCCCCAGCCACTCGATCGCCACGTCGACGACGGGTGAGAACGTCCATCCCAGTAGGCCAGGCCCGAACAGGGCTCCAAGACCAATAACCAGACTGACCAGCGGGCCGGCAAGCGCAATTCTTGCTGCGGCGCCAGGGGTGCGAGGTTCACCTTCCAACTGGGCTACGCCACCGAGGGCAAAGAGTGTGATCCCGGCGATTCCCACTTTGTTGTTTCGGGCCACCACCGAATGGCCAAGCTCATGAGCCACAATCGATGCCATGAAGGCCACCGCCGTGCCAATGGCCACGGGCAGATAGGTGGCCGACGACGAGTCGGGCACGACCAAGGGGAAGATCGTCTGAGTGAGGGTGAAGACTAAAATGCCGGCCGTCAGCAGGATCGACCAATGGAGGCCGACGTCAATACCGAGAATCTTGCCGAGGCGGATAGTGGGACGCATGGAGATGACCTTTCACAAAGGCCTTCGGTCTCTCCTACCGGTCGTTTCCGAACGGTTGATGGTGCCGGGGCAAATTACATGCCCGTGATGACGACATCATCATTATGGATACTCCCCGAAAGGGATTGGGTTTCTTCATCGGATAACACCGACTTGTTGTCTATTGTTCCACAACCTCACGAATCTCACGCAGTCACCCCCGGCATCTAGTAGTTTCCTGGTTGTTGTTTCCACATCCTCCACCAGGGCTTCGGCCCGGCGAGATCGAATTCCCAAGCAACCAGGAGTCGGCCATGACCAGTCCAGAAGTCCGTAGCCCCCAGATACCTCGCGGCCTTTATGTGATGGTGCTGATGGCGGCGGCGACCATTGCCGTGGCCGGTGTCCGGTCGATCCCATCAGTCGGCCCAATCCTACTAGGCATGACATTGGTGGTGGTGGCTTGGCCAGTGGCCGACTGGTGCAAACACAAGGGAATGCCGGCAGCGGTATGCCTGGTGGCGTTGCTCGCAACCACGTTCGGCATTGCCGCCGTCGTTATCGGCGCTATCGCCTGGGCCATCGTCCAACTGGTGGACTACATCGGCACCAGCAACTACCAAACTCAACTCACCGAACTTCAGGAGACCATCAGTACCGAACTCGCACGATTCGGCGTAAGCCAGACCGATGTTGACGACGCCATCAACTCAATCGACCTCTCCACTGTGACCAAACAGGCCTACTCGGCCTTCTCCGGCGTACTGGGCGTGGCCGGTGTGCTGGGTGTCTTGGCCGTAGTCATGCTGTTCATGGTGATGGACGCCCGCCCCTTCGTCGACCGTCTGGACGATTCCCTGGCCCAAACCAGGCCCGACATCTACTCGGCGTTCAACAACTTTGCCCGGTCGACCCGCCATTACTTCGCAGTTTCGACGGTTTTCGGGTTCATCGTTGCGACGTTGAACGTTATTGCCCTTCTGGTCCTGGGCGTGCCACTGGCACTGACGTGGGGCGTACTGTCGTTGATAACCAACTACATCCCCAACATCGGGTTCGTGATAGGTGTGATCCCGCCGGCGATTGTGGCCCTGTTGGCTGAAGGATGGGAGGTTTCGGTGGCCGTGATTGTCATCTACATAGCCACCAACGTCGTGGTACAAACAGTAATCCAGCCCAAGATCGTGGGCGATGCCCTCGGGCTGTCGGCCACCGTCACCTTCCTTTCACTCATCTTCTGGGGCTTCGTGATCGGTCCAATCGGGACACTGATCGCGGTGCCTATGACGCTGCTCACCAAGTCACTGTTGATCGACATTGACCCTGTTGCCTATTGGGTATCACCCCTGATCTCATTGGACAATCCGCCCCAGGACAGTGAATCCGCTACCCGGCAACCGAGGGAATAGGTCAGTCACCGCTGCGTCGTCAGTTGGTCTTGGGCTACGGTGAGTTGGCAAGAAGTATCTTGTCGACAACAAGACTTACCAGGGGTTGGTGGAATGAAAGAACGACTGGATGAGCTACTCGCTACCGGGGTGGCCAATGGTGCTGCACCCGGCGTCAGCGCAGTGGTGGTAAACGCCGATGGCATCACCTACCAAGGGGCCGCCGGTGAGCGGGCGGCCGGAAGCGGCATCGAGATGACCACCGACACGGTTGGCGGCATTTTCTCGATGACCAAAGCCATCACCGGGGCGGCGGCGATGCAACTGGTTGAACAGGGTGAGATCGGGCTCGACGCGCCGGCGTCGGAGGTATTTGAGGAACTGGGAGAGGTTGAAGTTCTGACCGGCTTCGACGATGCGGGGCAACCGGTCACCCGGCCGCCGACATCGGCCGTTACTTTGCGTAACCTTCTGACCCACACTTCAGGCTTCGTCTACGACATCTGGAACCAGGACATGGCCAAGTGGCATGAGGTCACCGGTGTCCCAACGGTGTTGTCGCTGGAATACGCCTCGCTACGTACACCACTTTCATTCGACCCCGGAACCGAATGGGAGTACGGGACAGGTATTGATTGGGCTGGACAGATGGTGGAAAAGGTGTCGGGAAAAACACTTGGCCAGTATTTCGCCGAGAATCTGACGGGTCCGTTGGGTATGAACGATACCGCATTCGCTCATACCCCTTCGATGCTTGAGCGGGCATCGGCCATTCACGCCCGGATGCCCGACAACTCACTGACTCCGATTGATCTCGACCCGCCGGAGAACCCTGAGTTCGAGATGGGTGGCGGTGGCCTCCATTCGACAATGGGTGACTACGCCAGGTTCATGATGATGATTTTGAACGACGGCGAGTTGGACGGCACTCGGGTCCTTAAAGCCGACACGGTAGCTCAGATGGCCACCAACTCGATGGGTGATCTTCGTGTCAAAGAGCTGAAAACCGCCATGCCCCAATTCAGCAATGACGCTGAATTCTTCCCCGGCCAGCCTAAATCGTGGGGTCTTACTTTCCAGATCAACGAGGAGCCGGCCCACACCGGACGGCCGGCAGGAACCTTGATGTGGGCGGGATTGGCCAATAGCTTCTTCTGGATCGACAGGACCAACGGTGTGGCCGGAGCCTATCTGAGCCAGATCCTCCCCTTCGCCGATCCCGGCTCGGTTGGCCTGTTCTTAGACTTTGAGACGGCGGTCTACGACTCGCTCAAGTGATCGCATGGGCCCGGTGGTTTCGGGCATGATGGGGTGATGCGGCGAGCTGATCTCGAACAATTTGTAGGAGCGACGGTCGATGATCTCATCGGACCCGGCCTGAAGCTTCTTTTTGTTGGTATCAACCCCGGGTTGTGGACCGCCGCTACCGGCGCCCACTTCGCCCACCCGGGGAACCGCTTCTATCCGGCACTGGCCGAGGCCGGTATAACCGACTACAGGATCGACGCGGCCGACGGCTACAGCGACGCTGATCGGGACCACCTCATCGAACGGGGTATTGGCGTGACGAACTTTGTCGAGCGGGCGACCGCCACCGCGGCCGAACTCGAACGAGACGAGTATCGGGAAGGGGCCGAGCGTCTGGTGAAGAACATCGAGGCATGGCAGCCGCCAGTAGTTGCCGTTGTCGGCATCGGGGCCTATCGCACTGCGTTCAAATTACCGAAAGCCAAAGCAGGCCGCCAAGATGTGGATCTTGGCGGCGCCAAACTTTGGGTATTGGGAAACCCGTCGGGCCTCAACGCCCACGAAACCGTCGGATCGTTGGCCAAGGCCTACCGAGAACCAGCCGAAGCAGCGGGGATTGTGTAGCCGACCAAACCGGGCCGGCTACACAATCTGATCAGGTGCTCCTCAGGTACTGAGCCGACGAGCGGTTGGACCTTCGGCTGAGTCTTCAACCGTCCAACCGGCTGCAGTGAGTTCATCACGGATCTGGTCGGCGGCGGCAAAGTCTTTCGCTATTCGGGCTTGGGTTCGAGCCGCAACCAGAGCGGCGATGTCTTCCGGCACATCGTCGACCGCATCATTCAACGTGAGTCCCAGTGTCTCAGCGATCTCTTTCGCTCCCGCGGCGGCAACCGCTGCAACATCACGATCACCGTTGTCGAGGGCAGAATTTGCCTCTCGGATGGCTCGGAACATCAAGTCGACCGAACCGGCGGTGTCGAGGTCGTTGTCCATCGATGCCCGGAATTGGTCAACAAGCTCCTCGGCCGGTGTGCCGTTGAGATCAGCGGTTCGCCGGGCAAAGCTGTCGATTCGGGCCAGAGCCGCTTCAGCGTCAAGCATCGTTGCATCAGTGATCTCAAGAGGCGAACGGTAATGCGACCGCAGCAACAGAAGCCGATACGAGCGGGGGTCGTACGCTTCGGTGAGGTCGAGCAGGTTCTTGACGTTGCCCAATGACTTCGACATCTTCTCGCCCTCGAGCTCAACGAAACCGTGATGCATCCAGCGCTGGGCGAACGGCCGACCAAGAGCGACGGCCTGGGCCCGCTCGTTCTCATGATGAGGGAAGGTGAGATCAAGCCCACCGGTGTGAAGGTCGAACCCGTCACCCAAGATGTCGAGGCTCATCGCCACGCACTCGGTATGCCAACCCGGGCGACCCTCGCCCCACGGTGAAGGCCACGACGGCTCGCCCTCTTTGGAGAACTTCCACAGGGCAAAGTCAGCTGGATGCCGCTTCTCGGTGCCGACGAGGGATCGGTCACCACCGCCCTCTTGTAGCGAATCGAGCGACTGGTGGGCCAGCAGACCGTAACCGTCTACCTTTTCGACCGCCAGGTAGACACCATCGGATGTGACATAGGCCGAATCGGCGGCCACCATGTCGGTAATCATGTCGACCATTTGCTCGACGTATTCGGTGGCGTGCGGGATGTGATCGGGACGCCGGGCTCCGATTCGATCCATGGCTTCCCACCAGATGGCCTCGCATTTGACTGCGATCTCGGATGATTCCCGGTTCTCCCGGTTGGCCCGGTTGATGATCTGGTCGTCGATGTCGGTGATGTTTGATACGAACGTGACTTCCTGCCCCGTCCATTCCAGGTATCGACGTAACACGTCGTAAATCAACACCCCGCGACCGTGACCCAAGTGAGGAGGCCCGTAGACCGTAGGGCCACAGACGTAAATCGACACCTTGTTCAGGTCCCGGGTTTTGAGTGGGACCACTTTCTGCATAGCGGTGTCGTAAAGGCTGATCATGCCTTTCACTCTATCGACGCACCCCAGCAGGCAGCCAGCGAATAACCCGCTCCCCACCCTTCCGGCAGGGAGCTGGAGTCTTTCCGTTAACTGGTATTGGTTTGTCGATGCCTGGGGATCCACGGCATTGAGTGCCGGCGGCTACGTGCCCCGCTAGATACGACTCGCGTTCCTGCCCCGTGTTACTTGTCGGTTTGGGCCGACCGAAGGCTTGTTCTAGGGTTTGGGCCGTGACCCAACGACCTGTCAAAGACCCGCGTCGGCCTGTGATCGTCGGCGCCGGCCAGACAATGCAGAGGCCCGACAACCCAAGCGATGCCGTGGAAGCGTTGGAGTTGATGGTCGAGTCGGTGAAGGTGGCTGCCGCCGACGCCGGGACGACCAAGCTGTTGGCCGACATCGACTTCGTCGCGGTGGTCAGCGGGGCCTGGGGCTACTCCGATCCGGGGCGGTTGATAGCCCAAGCTATCGGCGCCCACTCGGCTGGCACCGGCCTGTCGACAGTTGGCGGCAACTCACCCCAAGGCTACTTGAGCGCACTGGCAGCCAGAATCGCCGAGGGTCAATTGGACCGGGCAGTACTTGTCGGGGCCGAAACCATTTGGAGCCGACGGCGGGTGCGGAGGGCCAACCTCAGGTGGACCTCGACCAAACAGACCGGTGTCGAACCCAGCGAACGGTTCGGCCAAGACGTCGCAATGGCCGACCCCTTTGCGCAAAGTCGAGGAATCTCGGCCCCAGTCCACTACTACCCGATGTTCGAATCGGCGATCAGAGGATCGAGGGGTAGGACGTTTGAGGAACACCGACATCAACTCGGCCAACTCTGGGCTGGGTTCAATCAGGTTGCAGTGAACAACGAGCACGCATGGAACCGAACGGCGATGTCGGCCGAGGAAATCATCACACCGACTGCGGCCAACCGGATGGTCGGCTTTCCCTATACCAAAGCCATGAACTCAAACTGGGACCTCGATCAGGGCGCGGCCGTCATCATCACCTCCTATGAAGCGGCCGTCGCTGCCGGGATCTCGGCCGACAAAATGGTGTTTCCCTGGGTAGGCACCGAGGCCACCGACCGGGCCGAGGTGGCCTCACGAAGAGACCTTCACTCTTCGCCGGCGATCGAAGCCGCCGGCTCCACCGCCTTCAAACTGACCGGTCTTGGACCTGATGACATCGACCACCTCGACATCTACTCATGTTTCCCCTCGGCGGTTCAGATCGCCGTGGCGGAATTGGGGTTTGGAACCGACCGCCAACTCACCCAAACCGGAGGCCTGACGTTTGCCGGAGGCCCGCTCAACAATTACGTCACCCACTCGATCTCGGCCATGGTCGACACTTTACGACACGATCCGGGCTCGTTAGGAATGGTCACTGCCAACGGAGGTTTCTTGACCAAACACGCCCTCGGCATCTACTCGACTACACCGCCGGCCGAAGGATTTCTTACTGCCAATGCCCAAGACGAAGCAGACCAAGCGCCAACTACGATCGTCGACAAATCCCACCATGGACCGGTGGCAGTCGAGGCCTACACCGTGATGCACGACCGTGAGGGAGCCACCGAAGCCCTTTGCGCCCTCCAAACCCCAACCGGTGGCCGGACATGGGGACGAGTAAACGACCCGACAGCAGCCGCCGAGATGACCGAAGTAGACGCCATCGGCCAGTCAGGCTCCCTAGACCCCGAAGGCAGCCTGACTCTCGACTAGCAGGGTGCGTGGTCCTGGACCTAAGCCCAGAGGACCCCATCTATTTCGGCCTAGTGGAGCTATGGGAAGTTGGCCTTCAAACTTTGGCCTTGATGAGAATGGCGCTAGCGAGGATCTTATAGATCGGATCGCGCTGGAAGAGGAGTGAGTAGTCACGGTGTCTCGGTGGATGGGGTTCAATTGGGATGAGTTGAATCCAACACATTCGGGTCTGGCTTGGGGTCGCTGACAGTAGCCTGTTCGGGCTATGAGTGGCTCGGGTGATGCTGGTACTTTCGCGTCATCCACAATTGGGACTATTGATGACTGAACCTTCGCCCGAACGCACCATCCTCATCCGTCTCTCGGGGCCTGACCACACAGGTATCACCGCGGCTTTGATGGAACTGCTCGACTCGTTCGGTTGCACGATCGAGGACGTCGAACAGATCGTGACCCGGGGTCGTCTGACCCTGGAAATCCTCGTCAAGTTCGACGCCATGCTCGACCCCCGGGCGCTTCTGCTTCTTTTTGGCTATGAGCGAAAGCTTGCGGTTGAGTTTGAGGACGTATCGTCCGAGCCTTCCCGCAAGGCACCCGGTCTGGTAGTCACGATTCTTGGTCAAGTCGTAAAGCCAGAGGATTTCGGTGCTATCGCCGCCTTGGTTTCGGTTTATGACGGCAACATCGATCGCATCGTGCGGTTGGGTCGCAAACCGGTCATGGCGTTCGAGCTTGCTATCAGCTGCACCAACCGTGACGGGCTCCGCGTGGCCTTGCTGAGCAAGGCTCATGAGCTGAAAGCCGACCTGGCCGTTCACAATCAAGGCATTGGCCGCCGCAACAAGCGTTTGGTTGTGATGGACGTCGATTCGACGCTCATCCAAGACGAAGCCATCGAATTGGTGGCCGCAGAGGCGGGCAGCCTTCCCGAGGTGGCTCGCATCACCGACAGCGCCATGGCGGGCGAGATCAACTTCAATGATTCACTCGAGGAGAGAGTGGCCACGCTGGCCGGCGTCGACACTGAGGCATTTGGTCGGATCACCCAGCGAATTCGGCTCACTCCCGGCGCCCGTACCTTCATCCGGACACTCAAAGGACTGGGCTACAAAACCGCCATCGTGTCGGGTGGCTTCACCTTCGTTACCGACTATCTGGCCGAACATTTAGGAATCGACTATTCCTTCGCCAACACACTCGAGGTTTCGGCTGAGGACAAGCTCACCGGTCGGACCACAGGTGCTGTAGTCGACCAGGCCGGCAAGGCCACCATTCTTCGGCACCTGGCTGAAATTGAAAATATCCCCGTCGACCAGGTGGTGGCCGTGGGCGATGGCGCCAACGATCTGGCCATGCTCGACGCCGCCGGTTTGGGAATTGCCTTCAACGCCCGGGCGGTGGTCCAACGAGCAGCCGATACAGCCTTGAACGTGCCCTACCTCGACGCCATCTTGTTCGTGCTGGGCCTTCATCAAGAAGAATTGGAAGACGCTGGCTTCGCAAACACCGGACCGATCGACTTAAGTTCCCTTCAAAAAGACGGCCTGCTGCCCCAACCGACGCCGACCCGCCGACGGGACTAGGACTCGTCCGTTAGCCGCCAGGCGGCGGTTAGTGATGGGTCAGCCCCGGTCGTCGACACTCGACCCTCTCGGTGAAGGGCCAACAAGTGCGAGTACACCGAGTTGGCTGCCGCTCGCCACAGGAATTTGGTGGTGTCGGCATACATCTCGGGGACCAGTTCCTTAATCGTGGTCGGCCCATTGCCTAGAGCGGCCACAATCTGACTCTCTCGACTCAGGCGGTGGGTGACGAAGGACCGAACATACTCAGCCGGGTTGTCGATGCTGGTGCCATGAGTGGGCCAGTACCGAACATCATCCCGTTCCAGCAACTTCTGCAAGCTGGCCATGTAGTCGAACAGATCACCGTCAGGGGGCGATATCACCGACGTGGCCCAGCCCATCACATGATCACCGGTAAACAGAACCTTCTCTTCGACCAAACCGAAACAGATGTGGTTTGAAGTGTGACCCGGCGTGTGAACCACTTCGAGCGTCCAGCCCTGCCCTTCGATCACATCACCATCCGCAACGAGGCGATCGGGACGGAAATCAACATCAGGGCCTTCCCGCTTCAGCTCCTCAGGGATGGCGGCCCACCGATCGGTGATGTCTTGTTTCTCTTCATCGGTGAAATATTCGTCGAAAGTCAACGTTTCGAGCGGATCGGACTCGGGTACCGGCCCGTGAGGTCCGAAGCCGAACGTCGGAGCCCCAGTGCGGGCCACCAGTTTGTCGACCCCCGCCGTATGGTCGGTGTGGGTGTGGGTGACCAGCACGTGGGTCACCCGTTCATCGGGACCCAGAGCAGCCAGCACGGCGTCCAGATGTTCGTCGAGGCTGGGGCCCGGGTCGATGATCGCCACCTCTCCCCTGCCGACGACGTAGACCCCGGTTCCGGTGAAGGTGAACGGGTTCGGGTTGTTGGCCACCACCCGTCGGATCAACGGGGAAAGCTCAACCACGCTCCCATAATCGGGCTTGAAATCGGTAGTGAATTGAATGGCAGCCATTATGAATAGTCAAGCAGAGGTTTGATGCCAGTCATCAACCATTCGGGTGGACGTATCGGCTTTCCCGTTGCATCGGTAATCCCGGCGGTGATGTCGGCCGTTACCAATAGGTCGCCATCAAGCCGGATCTCTTGATGCCACCGACTTCTGACCCTTCCCGGATCAACGACCGAGGTCACCACTTCCAAGGTGTCACCCAACCGGGCTGCGCCTTTGTAACGAAGATCCAGAGCCACGATCAAGACTTGGACCCCACTAGCTGCCATCATCTCCAAAGGAACCCCACAGTCGGCCAAGGCTTCGGTGCGTGCCACCTCGAAATAGGTTGCGTAGACCGCGTGGTTAACGTGGTTGTAGGGGTCGCACTCGGCGAAGCGAACGTCGATTGTGGTTGAATGAGCCATGCCACCGCCACGGTAGCTGGGAAGGAATCGTTATGGGATCGGTTGAAGAGCTGTCGTTTGTTGGAGGCAACGGAAACTCCCTGTCGGGCCTGCTCCACAAACCGGAAGGCCAGGCCAAGGGGTCGATCTTGTTGGCCCACTGCTTCAGTTGCACGAAAGACGTCGTAACCATGAGTCGGATGTCCAAGGGTTTGGCCGATGCTGGCTATGCCGCGTTGAAGTTTGACTTCACCGGCCTGGGTTCATCCGGTGGAGATTTTGCTAAAATCACAGTGAGTGGCAACGGTTGGATCTCGACTCTCCGAGCCGAGGATTCACGCTGCATATTTTGGTCGATACGCCTGCCAGCGCACCTCCTTCGATAGCAGAAATACTCACGCCAGTGAATACGTAGGTATATACACAGCGGCCGCTCAGAACTTTCGCCTAGTCGTATTACTCATCTATCGATCTACCGTCGAACTTAAGAAGCCAGGATCTACCTAGGAGGTTGCCGATTAATGCCGTTGAGGCGTTCGACAGGAGATGCAAGCCAATCAACGACACAGGTTTTGCCACTACCCGTGAGAGTAATGGTGAAATTGAGGACTCAGAGTGGCGAAGCAGATCATGCTCGAACGCACGGCATGTATTGATCAGCAGTCTCCTAGTCGCCCAGCTCTAACAATAGCTTCCTATGTCGTCGAACTGAGGGATACAAACTATGCAGCGGACTCCGTCCGACGCCAATAGGGTTGCGCCATCGATTTTGGCATCCCATACCACCGTCCTTGATCTAGAACCAAGCCCGTTACCCGACCGGGGTCACACTAATGACTGGAATGATGATGACGTCCAACGCCAATGGTGGTGGGCGTCACTAGCCACTATCACAGCTGTTGCCGTTGTCGCCATGGCAACAATCACCGTCTTTTTTTCTCCTGATCCCCCACGACCGTTCGACTCCGATGGCCAAGCTGCCGCTTTCAACTACACCGAGCCCACCGAACTCGCAGAGCCAGCGGTGCCCGTAGTAGTAGAAGCCGATTCAGGATCCGCTACCAGCTGGGACCAGCCACCGTCCTCGATGAAAGTGTTGGAAGCAGAT
>Ga0316189_10002870_pt1 | contig 16812 bp, 17 predicted proteins | sample LowCovwburrow_MG_FD_204930 | JGI IMG/M metagenome (GOLD analysis project Ga0316189, IMG submission 204930) | Coastal sediment microbial communities from Maine, United States - Lowes Cove worm burrow | ecosystem: Environmental > Aquatic > Marine > Coastal > Sediment | place: USA: Maine... | reverse complement strand
TCAGTCCACCCGTTCGATCCTTGAATAAACCGAATATCAGCGAAGGGACAAATACACTTGCAGCCCACACTGGTGGGTGATTGATAAAGTGCAGGCCGGTAAATACCAGGCTGACCAGGATATTGGCGTGCGACAATAGTCCAAGCCGCCAGGGTTTCAAATACCGGTGTGCCAGATCCTGCAGCAGGCCCCGAAATACCAGCTCTTCCACGACAGGGTACAGCAGGGCCGGGTATAAAAATCTCATTGGTTCCCGTAGCGGCCAGCCAGGGACAGGTTCCGGCTGCAGCAGCAGGTACATGCCAAGCCACACCAGTAACGCGCCGGCAAGCGCGGCATAGAAAAGGGTGTCTTGCCAGAAGTTCGGCCGGGTGGCGTGCATGCCGGAATCCTACTTGATTTGTACTGTTACGGCACCTGCCACGTCTCAGGTACAATCCACGTTTCAATATCGTTGCGGAGTGTTTGGTATGTATGGGTTTAGCGTACAAGTGAATTGTGGTTTCGATGAGGCAATCAGCAAGGTGACCGAAGCGTTGAAGACGGAGGGTTTTGGGGTGCTGACTGAAATCGACGTTAAAGCGACGCTGAAGAAAAAAATCGACGTGGATCGCAAGCCCTACACCATACTCGGCGCCTGCAATCCAGCGTTGGCTAATCAGGCCATTAATGCCGACCCTGATATCGGCCTGCTGCTACCGTGTAATGTGCTGGTTCGCGAAGAAGATGACGGCGCTATCACAGTCGCTTTTATGGATCCGGCGGCCGTACTGGGTCTGGTGGAACAAAGTGGCGTTGAGCAGCTGGCGGGTGAAGTGCGTGCCAAGCTGGAGAAAGTGCGTGACCAGTTAGCCTGATCAGGCTGCCTTGCTGTTGGGCAGCATCGCTGCCCTGGCTTCTTCGAACTGGGCGTCGGCCTCGCTGGTGACCGGCTCCACAATGTCTATCGACAGGCCGGTGAGTTCCCAGCTGCCGGGCTCAAGTGCCGGTAACTGACCGGTGCCACTGCCGGTATTGTGTGCCATGCCACTGATAACATCGGCAAGATGTATGCTTGCGGTTTCCAGTCGGTAGCGCTCAGCCGCTGATGGTTGATGATGGTGGCGGGCGGTCTCAGTGAAACCTTCGGGCAGGTTCCAGGCAGACATCAGCTCGGCACCAACTTCGCAGTGGTCAAAGCCAAAGACCTCGCGCTCGGCTATGTGCAGCGGTATGGATTGATCGGTGGCCAGCTGTAATGACTGACGGGAGTGGTCCGGCTTCTGACGGTAAAGCACCAGGGAGCCGATATCGTGTAGCAGGCCCATTACAAAGCAACGCTCCGTGTTCGGTGCGCGCAGGTAACGCGCCAGTATGCGTGCCACGATTCCGGTATACAGGCTGTGCGCCCAGAATTTTTCCATATTGATGAGTTGATTCGGTATCCGGTTGAAGACACGGATAGCGCTCGAACCGAGAATCAGGTCGGTGAGCTCCAGGGTGCCGATGATGGTGATAGCGCGTGAAATAGTATCGACGCGCGAAGGAAAGCCGTAGAACGAGCTGTTCACAATTTTCAATAAACGGACTGTCAGCGCAGGGTCTTCGGCGATCACATCACCAATTTCAGAAGCCGAGGTGAGTGGATTATTGAGCAGCTCCATGGCGCGCATTACCACGCTGGGGAGCGAGGCCAGCTCAACAGTATCGTTGATCAGGTCTTTGGCGGCCAGATTCATTGGTCGTTATCCATAACTGCGTCCTGGCAATGTTATAGTTGACTAATAATCAGCCACTTAACTGGAGTGTCTGAGTGTTGCCCGCAACGATTTTCAGTTCCTGAGGTCCAATTCCACGGGCCGGGCATTTGAACTATCGTCTATTATTACTCATAAAGATATGATCTAACAATAATAAATACTGATGGCCCCCGAATTTACAGTATCCGGGGTGTCTGAGAGAATAGCGCCCCAGTTTCTGCTTGTTATTGACCTTGGAGATAAACCCTATGAAGAATTTACTTGCCGCCTCCCTGTCGGGACTTTTACTGGTAACTGCTAATGTCGCATTGGCTGGCGGTGATGCTGCTGCCGGAAAGGCAAAATCAGCCAGTTGTGCGGGTTGTCATGGAGCCGCCGGTAAAAGCGCCAATCCGATGTGGCCTAACCTTGCCGGCCAGAAAGATGCTTACCTGGTAAAACAGATGAAGGATTTCCGTGATGGCAAACGTAATGACCCGATGATGTCACCCATGGCCAAGCCACTGAGCGATGCGGATATTGATAATCTGGCTGCGTATTACTCCAGTCTGAAGTAAGTGCAGCGAAAGCTGAGGTGACGAAAGCCCGGTTTTATACCGGGCTTTTTTTTGTCTCGTCTGCCTGTAGGTGGTAATTAACCAGCAGAGCCAGGGTTAGCAGCACCAGCGCACCGGCCTGATGGGTGGCGGCCAATGGTACAGGTACCAGCAGCAGTAGCGTACTGATGCCCAGACCGACCTGCGCAACAGCCATGAGCATGAGCAGATGCGCAGCAGTGACAGCCGGGCGTGGCAGTGTTTGCCGCAACAGCTTTAACCAGAACACCAGGATGGCCAGGAATGTCGTGGTTGCCAGTACACGATGTACAAATTGTACCGTGGCAATATTCTCGAACAGATTGCGCCATCCCGGTTCAAGCATCCAGCCAGCCGGTGGCAACCACTGGTCACCCATGAGTGGAAACGTATTGTAGGCATGTCCGGCTTTAAGGCCGGCGACAAATCCCCCGGAGCTAATGGTTATCGCTATCAGGGCGAGTAGAAAACCGGCAACCCAGCGGGTCGTTACCGGTGTTGCCTGTGCGGATTTTTTCAGTATCAGGCCAAACAGAATCCACAGCAGGTAGGCATAGATCACCAGGGCCAGACCCAGGTGGGCAGTCAGGCGATACTGGCTGACATCAGGTTTATCAACCAGGCCGCTTTTCACCATGTACCAGCCCAGCAGGCCTTGCAGGCCACCGAGGACAAAGGCAAAAGCCAGTTTCGGGATGAGTTTGGGCGTCAACTTGCGTCGCCAGATGAAGTACAGGAACGGAAGCAGAAATACCGTGCCAATGGAGCGCCCGAGTACGCGGTGACTGAACTCGAACCAGTAGATCGATTTGAAACCGGCGAGATCCATGCCTACATTGATTTTCTGATACTCGGGTGATTGCCGATACTTGGCGAAAACGGTTTCCCAGTCTTGCTGGCTGAGCGGTGGTACAGCGCCGAATATGGGATCCCATTCGACCATGGAGAGGCCGGAATCTGTCAACCGGGTTACGCCGCCGAGAATGACCATGGCGAATATCATGGCGCAGCAAATGGTGAGCCACACTGCGACCTGGCGGCGCGATGTATCGTCGAGTTGTTGTGGAAATGCGGCCATTTGTCTTGAATGGTTATTAAAGCGGGACATTCTAGCTGATGTGTCTATGCTATGCTGCCGCAGGCCTTTTATACAAGGCCAAATTGAAAGTCTTTCTGGAGTCTGTTGCCCGTGCTAATGCGTAACCTGCTGATACTGATGCTCGCTGCTGCTGTTTTTTGGCTGGTTGCCGAGCGTCTTGTGCGCGATCAACCGGTTACAGAAAGCCCGGCAGCCGTACACACAGAACTGGAGCCGATTGTTCCGCCACCGACAAGCGGAACGCCGCAGCAGTTCGTTGCCGATATCAACGTGCACACTGTTGAAGAACTGGAGATTCTTTTTGCTCGCGTGGAGCAGCTACTTGAACGGCCGCGTGGCGCTGATGAAGAGCCATTGATTTCCGTGGTGTTGCACGGGCCGGAAGTCCAGTTTTTTGCGCTGCAGAACTATCAACAATACAAGGATGTCGTCGATCATGCGGCCAAGCTGTCCGCGTTGGGCGCTGTCGAAATCAGTATCTGCCGCACCCAGATGCGCGTCCGCGGTATTGCTCCGGACCAGGTGCCGGCATTTCTCAATCAGGTGCCTTACGGGCCCGGCGAGGTGGAACGTCTGATCAATGAAGGCTACGTTGTTATGTGAGTCGCCTGTTCAGGCGCATCAACAGCGGCTCGATGAGCGGCGCCTGAATAAACAGTGAAAACAGTACTACGCCATAGGCGGTAGCTTGCACTGTCCACCAACCCTCGAGCTCGGTCGGCAATGACAACACCAGGGCCAGCGTGACGGCGCCACGCAAGCCTCCGATGGTCATAAAGAGTTTGAAGTCGCCGGATATTTTCTGCTGGCCCGGTATAGCTGATGCCAGGCTGCAGGCCGACCAGACGCTGATCAGGCGAGTCAACAGTGCCGCGCCAATACCTATCAGCATTGCCAGCCAGCGTTCCTCGAACATGTTAAGTGTGACAGTGGCACCGGCGAGCAGGAACAGTGCGCTGTTGGCAATCCAGCCCAGATTTTCCCACCACTCCGAGACTGATGGACGGTGTTCCGCTGTGGTGATTTCCAGGCTATGTCCAAGCCACAGCCCGCAAGCCAGGCAGGCCATGATGCCCGATACGTGCAGCTGGGTTTCGGCGAGAAGGTAAGCGCCGTAGGCAGCCAGCAGGCTGGTAATAACCGGTTGTTGGAGGCGCTGGGTCAGCCAGCCCGCGATCACTCCAACCACGAGTCCGGTGCCCAGGCCGCCAAATGCGAGAACCAGAAACTCCCAACCTGCAGATGCAAGGTCGATGTGATTGCTATCGGTTATCGCCACACCGGTCAGTAGCATGAACAAAACAATGGTCGTGGCATCGTTAGTCAGACTTTCGCCTTCCATCATTGTCAGCAGTCGCTTCGGGACGGGCAGGCGTTTGGCGATATCTGTGACAGCCACCGGGTCGGTTGCTGCCAGTAATGCTCCACAAATCAGGGCGGTGATCCAGGGAAAGCCGCTTGCATGACCGATGCCGTAATACAGCAGAGCCGCAGTGATCAGCGTGGATACCAGCAGAAACGGCAATGCCAGCAGCAGAACCGGTAGCAGGTTGCGCAGCAGCAGGCGCGCATTCAGGTGGATGGCGGATTCAAATATCAGTGCCGGGAGAAAAACAAAAAATACCAGATCGTGAAAATGGTACCAGCGCAGACCGGTATCGAAGCCGGCGCTGACAATGAGCTGCGCCCCGGCAAAACCGCCGGCCACCAGTGCGGCACTGAATGGCAGGTGCAGGCGTCGTGCCACAGGCTCCAGCAGCAGGGCTGTGAGCAGCATGGCCATTACTATCAGCGCGACGGAGCTTATCGGCATGAGGCAAACGATCTGCGTGGATGTGCAGGTTCGACCGTTTCCTCTACCCGGGGTTCACAGCAATTCAGCGCGGTCAACTTGTCCGTAGCGATCCAGCGTAAGCCGCAGGTGTCCCTGGCAGGGAATGCGTCCGGCGATGCAGCCAGAGCCTTCCATGAGGATTTCCTCGAACTGAACAAAGGCTATGACGTGATGATCATTCTGCTCGATAATTTCGTAGTTCATCGACTGGTTGTCGATCCAGCCATTCTGTGAGCAGAAGGCGGTTAATTCACGGCATGACAGCAGGTAACGCTCAATGTTTTGCATTAAGTAGTGCATGGTTATGAATGATGGGTAAAGTCATCCTCAAACAGATCCGGATCATTCGGCTGTGCCATAAGGTACCCGTGCCGGTTATCTTCGGACTCAAAATAGTTTTTTAACGTAGCCATCCCGCTGCCTTCAACAACAAACGGGTGGTGCTCCAGTTCGGTGACCTTGTTACCGGTCATCGGGTCAATAGTGGTCACCATCACGTTGCGCCTCCTTCCGGGTCATGCGAGCAAACCTCCGACCCGGATGTCGGTGATCTGGAAAAAGTATAGATGGCTTTTGAGCGCCTGCAAGGTGGCGGGCGCCGTTTTTGGTGTCAAAGTTCAGACACTGCAAGCGCTGCTGGCTAGCGGTTGTGGTAACGGTTCAGGTCAAACAGTCCGGAAAGTTCTGGCTCTGAAGTGGCGTAATAATCCTGAAACCAGTCTGCCAGCAGCCAGAAGGAGGGATTGGTCCGGCGCACACCGTACTGCTCAACGAAATCCTGATGGTCTGCCTCCGAATGAATGGCGGAATATTTTTTTGCGAACGCAGCGAGGTCCGAAAGCTCGATATCGAAAAAGAAATTCGGATACGAGCCGTGTAATCCCTTGAGTATTGTCAGGGTATAGTTGTCTATATCGCGGCGGTTATCATCGTTGCCGGAAAACATCGATGTAATGTTTTTGTAGGCCTTGTTAAGAATGAGGGTGAAGGCCAGGTCGGGCTTGCTGGCGTCGCTTTGCCGGACGCGCAGGAACGAAAGGTCGGGCACGTTGGTGAGGTCGGCGCCGGTGATTTTTGCAATATGCGCCAGGTTGCGTTCTGCGGCCAGGGTGCCCTTGTCGTCCTGGGGGTATTGGCAAGGCTCGGTCGGGCAGCGGTTGATGTAATCGATAGTACTGATGTCGGGCCCGAGATGACTGATGATCGCTTTGTACAATTCATTCTGTACGTCATAGGTACGGTAACCGCTGACCTTGTCGACCTTGAGCCATTCATTGGGTTCATCCAGATGGGTCTGCAAATTCGACCGCAGACCGGCGTACCAGGAGTCACGAATTTGCTTGCGTCGCTTCGATGGCAGGAAAGCGAGGAAATGATCTTCGCCCTCCATACGTAGAAAATCCATGTACAAACGCGTGTTCAGCTGGTGGCCAACATTGCCATAAACGTTGAAGCCAGCCACCAGCAGATAGTGGATGCGCTCGAATGTCGGGTAGTCGAGTATCCATGCGGTTTCCGGGTAGTTGCCTAAAAGACCGTGCTCCACCGAGGCGCTGTCAAAATGACGGAATACCGTGAGCGCGGCGTTCGGGTTGCTGTCATCACCGTCCCAGATAAAGTCCATGGCCTGTGTGAGTGTCTGGTCCGGGAGTTGCGCGAAATATTTTTCCTTGGCATTCATGTAATCGGTGAGCAAATACCAGTACTTGGTCCAGGCTCCGAACATACGAAAGGTGTTGCCGTCTTCGCTCGGTATCTGCAGGTACGGAGCTACTTTTTTCAGGAACGCGGGGTTCAGGGTAACAAGATCACTATCAGGGCTGAAGAACACCACCCAGAAGTTATCTTCGATGACGTTCAGAGCTATCTGGCCACGGCAGACCGGGCCCTTGATAAAGCCTTCAATAAAGAAGCGTGCATCGTCCAGCAGAAAACGATAGCGCGATACGGGCGGGATAGCGGCATACACATCAAACGGATTGGCAGTGATTTCCGGATTGTAGGACGGCAGCGTATCTACTTTGTATTCAGGTTGCAGGAACAGCTGGTTAAAACGTGCCAGCTTGTGCGGCGACAATTCATAAACCACGTGGTTCTTGGCGACAATGGAAGCATGGTAAGCGCGCAGCCGGTAGAAGAAAGGTGTTTTGCCGGGATCGTCGTAAGGGCGCAGTGTCGGTATCTCGGCAACCGGTTTTCCCGGTGGTGTGCTGGAACGGACCAGCCGGAAGAACTCACGCGCAGGGCTGTTGCTGAAATGTAAATGCGCCTGGAACAGATGTTCGTAAAGGTAACGGCTGACCAGTTTTTGCTTGTTATCGCTGCCGTTGAGGAACGCTTCCCAGTCAGTAATCTGCTGCCTTGCTGTAGCTGATATGGCGGGCGGTGGCGGTGCAGGTGTACCCAGCGCAACCCACTGCGACAGGCTGGTGTACTCCTTGTCGCCTAGATTTGGCATCGCGTAGGGCATGCCCCAAAGCGGGTGTTTGCGGGCATACTTCTCGAATTCGTCGCCTTTGGCGCACACCTGGTCGCGGTCGAGGCCAAGGTCAAAATCTTTGGGCAGGCGGCCGCTGCCGGGTTGAGGGTGCTGTTGCTTGAGTTGCAGCAGCTTATACAATGTTGACTGTTCGAGGTTTTCGCGAGGCGAGCCGGGCGTGTCACTTACAACCGGGAAGAATTCTTTCTTGCGCCATTCCGCAGCCGAGGTGGCATCTATGCCGAGACGGGTCGGTTCAGCACCACTGATGCGCGTGCCGTCGTAGACCTTTTCTTTGCTGGCACCGCGTTGCAGGCCCTCAATGGAAGATAATTTCAGCTGGCAGGGTGCATCGTAACAGCCGTGACAGACGACACAGCGCCGCTCGAGTACCGGTTTTACCTGGCTATTGAAATCGATGCCATCTGCCGGCAGATTTGCCAGCAGTTGTTCATCTGCAAAAACGGGCCCGATCGAGGTAATAATCAGGAAGAGGAAGAGCAGCGTGAAAGTGGTGTGCCGGTGAAAAGGGGGCAAGCTGGACATGGGAGTTACACGAATAGCGTCAGTACACCCGTGTAACCATACAGTCTTTGGTTAAAGATTTCGCCATTGGCAAAGAAGCCGACCAGTGGGAACTCACCCAGTGTTTCCTGGATCATTTTGAGTTCTGCCGAATCTTCGCCGAACAGGGCTTCGCCACGCCCCAGGCATGAATAGTACAGCCCGCCCCGGGGTGTACCATTTACGCGTTTCCTGAGGTCGTCAAGCATGCGCTGCATATCTTCCTGGGCGGTCTTGCCATCGCGACGGCAAAACTGGATTTTTTGGCCGGGGTGAATCATGTCGCCAATGGCTATGCGTTTACCTTCGGTGTCTATCCCTATCAGGTTGCGTACCAGGTAATCGTCGGTATCCGAATTTTCGATGGGAAGGCCGGCAAAAATATAACCGGCGGCACGATTCAGGTCGCGGGCGAGTATTTCGCCAATGTCCTCGTTAAAGACATCAAGCGCGGGGCGTTGATCGATGTAGTTGATGATATTGCTGTCACAGTCAGTGATGATGTGTTTGCCGGCTATCGGGGTGCAACCCTGGCTTAGTGCCGTCGCCACTGCAACCTTGTCGTTGAACACCACGCCGGACAGTCCGCCCTCGAGCAGGTCATCGGCAATCTGCGGATTTGCACCCTCTGAAGAGCTTAGTCCGCCCACCAGGTATCCGCCCGGCAGTTCTTCATACAACTGACCAAGTAACCGGGGAACGTTACCGTTTGTCGGGTCACCATGGATAACCGCCAGGTGACTTGGCGAGGATTGCAGCCAGTCTTCCCAGCCACCAGGCAGATGATCAGCAGCACGGTTATAGAACGGTAGTACGCGGAAGCTGTCGGCAGGAAAGTCGCCGATCATTATCGCTATTGCAGATGTTTGATGGTATTCGGTGGCGGTCGCGCAGATACCGATGCCTACCGTACCCGCCCAGTGTTGAATGGCGGTGGCATTGCGCAGTCGCTCGTAAATCTCCTGCAGGTGATTTGCGTAACTGTCGGCAACGTAGACAAAACCGAGGTTGGCTGCGTCAGAAATTTCTCCAAGCTGTGCCAGGCAGCTGTCTACCGCCTCTTGCCAATTGGCTGATGACGCATGTCCGAGCGCAAAAGGCCGCTTGTCGTTCATGGCTTGTTCTCATGGAAAAGGGGCGTCAGCTCCAAGCTGCACGCCCCTTTTGTCTGTTGTAAATCCGCCGAGACCGGTATCAGGCGGACTTTCTGTTATCCATCATGCGCTCGATGATCGGTGCCAGGATGATTTCCATGGCAAAGCCCATTTTTCCGCCTGGTACCACCAGTGAGTTACGACGCGACATGAACGAACCCTCCAGCATACTCAGCAGGTTCGGGAAGTCGACTTCCAGCTTGGCTGGATCGCGGAAGCGTATGACGACGAAGCTTTCGTCCGGTGTCGGAATATCTCTTGCGATGAACGGGTTGGATGTATCGACTGTTGGTACACGCTGGAAGTTAATGTCAGTGCGTGAGAACTGCGGCGTGATGTAATGCACGTAGTCGTGCATACGGCGCAGAATGGTATCGGTGACCACTTCTGCCGAATAGCCACGCTGGGCGCAGTCACGGTGAATTTTCTGGATCCATTCAAGGTTAACGATTGGCACTACGCCGATCAGTAGATCAACGAACTGTGCCACATTGGCGTTGCCGTCTACGGCGCCACCGTGCAGGCCTTCATAAAACAAAAGGTCGGTGCCGGGCGGAACTGCCTCCCAGGGTGTGAATTCTCCGGGCTTCTGACCGAATGGCTCGGCTTCTTCATCGCTGTGCAGGTAGTAGCGGCGTTCACAGCTGCCGGTCTCGGCGTAGGTCTTGAAGGTTTCGGCGAGCTTTTCGAACAGGTTGGCATCGGGACCAAAGTGGCTGAAGTTGGTTTTGCCGGATTCTTCGGCCTTGGTCATGGCTTCTTTCATCGCGACGCGATCGTAGCGATGATAACTGTCGCCCTCGATAACCGCCGGGTTGACGCCTTCACGGCGGAAAATATGCTCAAAAGCCACCTTAACGGTCGTGGTACCGGCGCCGGAAGATCCGGTCACAGCGATCACTGGGTGTTTCCTGGACATGCCCTTCTCCTTAAAACTTTTAACTGAAAATCTGTGCAGCACCCCGTCGGCATGGTGATGCCGGCCCTGGTGCATAAAATCTCTATTTGCCGCGCAAATCAGGCTCGATGCAGCGGCGACCGCCTCGCGGCCAGAACGGCGTATTGAACCATTTTTGCCCGTCGGGCGACAACTCAAATGTAACTAACTGTTTAAAAGTATTTTTTATGGGATCACAGGGTATACGGGCTATTTCACGGTCAAGCTGAAATTAGAGAATTGTCTCGGCCTCCCGTATACTTTTTGTGGCTAAACCGGGTCGATGCCCGGGTTATCTCCGGGGCTGGCTCGAGATCAGAAATAAAATTTCTATGGAGATGCAGCGTATGACTGACGTGTGGGGGGTGCTCGCCGGTTGGCAGCGGATGTTCGTACCTTTTACCAGCTGGATCGGTGAGTTACGCCATGCCAGCACGATCAGGGCAGACCTGGTCGCGGGTATAACGGTGGCACTGGTGCTGGTACCCCAGTCCATGGCCTACGCCCAGCTGGCCGGGTTGCCTCCCTATATAGGACTGTATGCTTCATTTATCCCGGTGATGATTGCAGCGCTGATGGGCTCATCACGGCAGCTTGCAACCGGGCCAGTGGCTGTCGTCTCGTTGATGACCGCCGCCGCGCTGGCGCCTTTGGCTGGCGGCGACATGAGCCTCTATATCGTCTATGCCGCAATACTCGCCATCATGGTGGGACTGTTCCAGGTGATGCTTGGAATGTTCCGTCTCGGTGTACTGGTTGATTTCCTTTCACATCCCGTAGTGGTTGGTTTTACCAACGGTGCAGCCATCATTATTGCCACTTCACAGCTGAGCAATTTATTCGGTGTTAGTGTTGAAAAGGCCGAACACCATTACGAGACTGTGTGGCGGGTGCTGGTGGCAGCGAGTCAGAGTACACACATGCTGACTTTGCTGATGGGGATTGCTGCGCTTGCCATCATGATTTTGCTCAAGAAGTACCTGCCGAAAATACCTAATGTGCTGACTGCGGTAGCAGCGACTACAGTGGCTTCGTGGCTGTTTGGTTTTCAGGATGCAGGCGGCAAAGTCGTTGGGGAAATTCCCAGTGGTCTGCCAGGCTTCAGTCTGCCGGTAGTTGACTTGAAGGTTGCCGGTCAGCTGGTGGCGGCAGCTATTACCATTTCCCTGATTGGTTTCATGGAAGCGATTGCTGTCGCGAAGGCGATGGCAGCGGAAACCCGGCAGCGTCTTGATACCAACCAGGAACTGTTTGGTCAGGGGCTGGGTAACATATCCTCGGGCCTGTTCGGAGGCTACCCGGTATCAGGTTCATTCTCGCGTTCTGCGGTTAATATCAGTGCCGGCGCCAAAACCGGCTTCTCATCGATTGTCACCGGTGGCGTGGTCGCGATTACGCTGTTGTTCCTGACACCGCTGTTGTATCACCTGCCGCAGGCAACACTGGCTGCGGTCATCATCATGGCGGTGGTCAACCTGGTCAAGATCGAGCCCATTAAACACGCCATGAAGGTGCAGAAGCACGACGGCTACGTCTCCATCATCACTTTTGCACTGACATTGGTGATGGCGCCGCACCTTGAGAAGAGCATTATTATCGGGGTTTTGCTGTCGCTGGGGTTGTTCGTGTACCGCACCATGCGGCCACGTTTTGCCGAGCTGTCGCTGCATTCTGACGGTACCTTCCGTGACGCCCATGCATACAACCTGGAGCGTTGCCGTGATATTTCAGTGTTGCGCTTTGATGGATCCCTGTATTTCGCCAACGCGGGTTATTTCGAAAGCCGGGTGCTTGCCAACGTGGCCAGCAAGCCGGAGCTCAAATACGTAATACTCGACCTGGAAGGCGTCAACCAGCTCGATGCCACCGGTGAGGCGGTGATCGGTAGCCTCTATGAAAACCTCGAAACTGCAGGCGTCAGCATATTGATCGCCCGCTGCAAGGCGCAGATCATGCGGATTTTCGAACGTTCCGGCCTGAAAGAGGAAATCGGGCCCGAGCACTTTTTCCGTACCCGTACAGATGCCATCGAGTATGCACGTGAGCGTCTGGGAGATCAGGCGATGGCAGAGTCACCGCTCAACCCTGTTCAGTCGGTAAGAAGAACACGCATGAAGATCACACCCGAGACCAGCTGAGCGAAAGCTCTCGCGGATTTAGCAATTAATTATTGAGAGTCGGGATCGATTCCGGGCGAGGATGCCCGGAAGAAACACTTACGGTCTGATTTCGATCGGCGTTTTTCTCTGTACCGCATCCCACACAATATCCATATCACTGTTGGTCAGGGCAATGCAGCCGTTGGTCCAGTTAATCATTTGACTGAAGGGCGTCAGCCATGCCTTACCGTTGGGTTGGCCGTGGATCATAATGTCTCCGCCGGGCCTGACCCCGCGTTGTTTTGCCTGGGCGCGGTCCTGTGCGTTCGGGTAGGAAATATGGATGGACTTGTAGTACTTGCTGTTACTGTTTTTATACCCCAATGTGTAATTACCTTCCGGTGTGCGTTCATCGCCCTGCTGCTGCTTGTGACCGTTGGGGTTGGCACCGAAAACAACGTGAAACGAGGCAAAAGCTTCACCGTCTTTCATCAGGTGGAGAACGTGCTCGCTCTTGATTACCAGCACTTTGTCAGCAATGGGTTCGGCGAGGCTGGTCAGGGGTGACAGCAGCAGCACAAGTGCCAGTATGCGGCTGACAAGGTTCATTGTTCGCTCCAGGATGAAAGGGCGCAGGGAGGATAGTGGCCCGATGTGCCAGACCGGTCAACCCACAGCACAATTTGTTAGTTGCGCCGGTAGATCAGATCCCAGACGCCGTGCCCGAGGCGGCGGCCCCGTTGTTCGAATTTTGTGGTTGGCCGATAGTCCGGGCGTTCGCTATAGCCTTGATTGCCGGCAGCGTTGGAGAATGCCGTTGCAGATTCCATGACTTCGAGCATATGTTCAGCATAAGCCTGCCAGTCGGTGGCCATGTGGAAAATGCCGCCACGCTTTAGCTTGCGTGCCAGCAGGTTAACGAATGGTGGTTGAACAATGCGCCGTTTGTGGTGCTTCTTCTTGTGCCAGGGGTCCGGGAAAAACAGCAGCACCCGGTCGAGGCTGTGGTCATCGATACACTGATTGAGAATTTCCACTGCGTCATGGCAGTAGATGCGCACATTCTCAAGCCCATCAATCTCGATCTGTTTCAGCAAGTGGCCGACGCCTGGCCGGTGAACTTCGATGCCGACGTAGTTGCTTTCAGTGTCCTGCCTTGCCATGGCCGCGAGGCTGGCGCCATTGCCAAACCCGATTTCCAGGGTCAGGGGTGCAGTGCGGCCAAAAGCGACCGGAGCTACAAGGCTGGTGTCGGCGGCCAGGCCATAGCGTGGCCAGAGTTCATCCAGCGCACGTTGCTGTCCCGGCGTGAGTCGTCCCTCACGGCGGACGAACGAGCGGATGCGCCTGGTGTGTTGGTCTGTGTTATGTTCCGGGTCTGACATATAGCGATTTCCTGAGCCACGGGATTATACGACCTTGCTGAACGACTATCTGAATAAAATTCTGACCTGGCTTGGTCAGCTGGACTACGCAGCGCTTGGTTGGGAGTTATTGGTTCTGGCGCTGGCTTTCGGTGGCGCACTGGTTGTGCATCGCACCGGGGGCCGGTTTCTGCTCGAATCCAGTTCGGCTATCGCTAGCGGGCACTTCAAGCGCATCACCATGCGCAGCCTGCAGCGCATTGTGTTTCCCCTGAGTATGTTGCTTGGCACGGTTGTCGGTAAAGCCATTCTGCAGCATTTTGATCTTCCCGTGTTGTTGCTGAAGCTGGCGGTGCCGTTGCTGTTGTCGCTGGCGGTGATACGGCTGGCTGTATACGTGCTGCGCAAGGCCTTTGACCCCAGGCCTCAAATGAAGGCCTGGGAAAGTATTATCAGTACCTCGATCTGGGTGCTGGTTGCCATGCATCTGCTGGGCTGGTTGCCGGAAGTGGCCAGTACGCTGGACGCGGTGGGTTATACCTTCGGCGCGGTACGTATTTCCCTGTTCACTGTGCTCCAACTGGTTGTTGCAGTCGCTGTGCTTATGGTGTGCGCGGCCTGGTTGTCGCGTGCTATAGAACAAGGCCTGTCCGGTTCCCAGCATTTGAGCCCGAGCGTCAAGGTCGGTCTGGGAAAGACGCTCAAATTTTTGCTCTATACGCTGGCCGGCCTGCTGTCGCTCAAGGCAGTGGGTATTGACCTGAGCGCACTGACAGTTTTCGGTGGTGCTCTGGGCGTTGGTATCGGTTTTGGCTTGCAGCGTATTGCCAGTAATTTTATCAGTGGCTTTATTCTGGTGTTCGATGGATCGATCCGGCCGGGTGATGTTATCAGTATCAATGAAAAGTTCGGCTGGGTGCAGGAGCTGCGGGCGCGTTATATCGTGGTGCGTGACCGCGATGGCGTGGAGACGCTGATACCGAATGAAAACCTCATTACTACGGAAGTCATCAACTGGAGTTACAGTGATCCGCGGGTGCGTTTAAAAATGCCGGTGCAGATCAGTTACGACGATGACCCGGAGCGGGCTATGCAGATAATGATCGAGGCGTCGTCTGTGGCCGAGCGCGTGCTGCAGGACCCGGCGCCGGCGGCGCGGCTGATCGGGTTTGGTGATAGCGGTATCGATCTGGAGTTGCGTGTCTGGATTCGTGATCCCCAGGAGGGGGTGGCGAATGTGCGTTCGGATGTGAACCTGGCGATCTGGAAGGGGTTCCAGGCGGCCGGGATCAGTATTCCGTTTCCGCAGCAGGATGTTCGGGTTAAGGAGTTGCCGGCTCAGGCCTGAGGTTGGTGGTGGCTCTGTGAGTACGGTGGTCCATTTGACGCTTCGGGTGCGGCATGCACAGGCGCATCAAATGGACCACCGTACTCACGGAGCTTTGGGGTCTATGTAAAATTTAGAAGAAGGTGCCGTCTACCGGTGATGAGGCGCTGGCGAAACGTTTCCGGGGGATGCGTCCGGCGAGGAAGGACTCGCGCCCGGCTTCGATAGCTTTCTTCATGGCGGATGCCATCAATATCGGATCTTTCGCGCCGGCAATCGCGGTATTCATCAACACACCATCACAACCCAGTTCCATGGCGATAGCCGAATCTGAAGCGCAGCCGACGCCGGCGTCGACGAGGATGGGTACCTCTGCATTTTCGACGATAGTGCGGATGTTGTAGGGGTTGCGTATGCCCAGGCCGGAACCGATCGGTGCGGCCAGTGGCATGACGGCGACGCAGCCCATTTCTTCGAGGCGTTTGGCAACGATGGGGTCATCGTTGGTGTAGACCATGACTTTGAAGCCGTCGGCGATGAGTGTTTCGGCGGCGGTCAGGGTCTGGGTGATGTCGGGGAAGAGGGTTTTTTCGTCGCCCAGGACTTCGAGTTTCACCAGGTTGTGGCCATCCAGCAGTTCGCGTGCCAGGCGGCAGGTGCGCACGGCGTCTTCGGCGCTGTAGCAGCCGGCGGTATTCGGCAGGTAGGTGTAGCGGTCGGGTGGCAGTGTTTCCAGCAGGTTGGGCTCGTCCCTGGTCTGGCCGATGTTGGTTCTGCGGATGGCGACGGTGATGATCTCCGCGCCACTGGCTTCGACGGCAAGTCGGGTTTCTTCCATGTCCTTGTATTTGCCTGTCCCTACGAGCAGCCGCGATTGGTAGGCTATGCCATCGATCATCAGTGGATCGGCAATGGACGGGCTGTTGGTTTTCATGACGCTGGACATGTTGTTCTCCTGAAAAGTTGCCGCGGTGCGCTAGCCGCCGCCGATGGCGCGTACAATTTCGATCTGGTCGCCCGGCTGGAAGCGGTGGCTGTCAAAGGTGCTGCGCGGTACGATCTCGCAGTTGACCTCTATCGCCAGACGTTCGTTGGCCAGACCCAGGTGTTCGATTAACTGGCTGGCGCTGATGTCGTCCGGCAGTTGCTCGGTTTTACCATTGATGAGCAGTTCCATGGCCGGGCATTCTACCGGAAAAGTTGCAATGGAGGAGATTCCGTGGACAAATAACGGGTTATGGCAGACTTACAGGAAGACCTGATCAATGCCGAGCAGGCTGGCACGCTGGATGGCCTGTTCTATGAGCGGGTGCGACGCAGCCCTGGGCTGACGGCTTACCAGGATTTTGACCGGCAAAGCGGTAGCTGGCGCGATAGCACCTGGGCCGATGTGGCTCAACAGGTGGCGCGCTGGCGGGCGGCACTTGCCGCGGAGGCGTTTGGCGATGGTGAGCGCGCCGCTATTTCACTGCGTAACGGCCTCGATTGGGTCTATTTCGACCTGGCGGTGCTGGCGGAAGGATTGGTCTCGGTACCGCTTTACACAGAAGACCGTCCCGATAATGTGTCTTATATTATCGAAGATGCCGCCGTCAGCCTGCTACTGGTACAGAGTCTGGCGCAGTGGAAAAAACTCGCGCC
>Ga0316189_10002869_pt1 | contig 16826 bp, 14 predicted proteins | sample LowCovwburrow_MG_FD_204930 | JGI IMG/M metagenome (GOLD analysis project Ga0316189, IMG submission 204930) | Coastal sediment microbial communities from Maine, United States - Lowes Cove worm burrow | ecosystem: Environmental > Aquatic > Marine > Coastal > Sediment | place: USA: Maine... | reverse complement strand
ATGGATTAAAGTTATTTGGTAAGTAATCTTTGGTATTAAAACCTAATTCTATACCTTCTTCAAGTTCTACTAATTCTACTTTTGACCAATCGACGTCATTTTTTCCTTCTAATGCATTAAAATTTTCAGGTAAATGTTCAGTGATATTAAAATTAATTTCTACATTTTCGTCTAATTCAATGACTTCAATATCTTCTACATTTACTGTAGCTTCGTCAGTATCAGAAAAGACATCTAATTCTAGTTCAAATTTATTTAATTCAAGAGCTATAAATTCTGAATTCAAATCGTACAATTCAATATTGGTTTCTGTTTTAGCATTTATCGTTAGGGTTATTAACAAGCTAAATAATAAGGTTAATTTATACATTATATTTTGATTTTTTATGTTTGTAATTACTCTATAGACTCTGAAACATATGTTATGTTACATATGTTTAGAAATGTTTAACACATCGGAGTTAATTTTGGGTATTCTTTAAGAAAACTATTGGAGAATGGCTTAAATTTCTCGATGAGAAGCTTTAATACTTTTTTTACTTTATTCAATGAATAAAGCAAATTCAAGTTTTAGAGATGATATCTTTTGAAAAAAGATAAGTGAATTAATCAAATAATCTAGACATTTTTCATAAATTTAGTAGATTTTACTTAAAACATGAAACAATGATTAAAACACTACTATTTAAACCCCTCCGTTTACAAAAATTTAAAACTAATAAGTTGATTAGTCTTAAAACTATAATGCTTTTTACATTATGTGTTTTTATGAATAACCAAACAGCAACTGCTCAAGTTAGATTGGCTTCTGTTGAACCAATAAAACTTGATAGGGATATCTGTATTTACAAGCCTGATCCTAATCCTGTTAAAAGCTTCATTCCAAGATCTAATGATGTCAGAGAACGAATGAGTAGAGATATAAATGGTACATGTGCTACATTTAATGTCAATTATACTGGATTCACACCACAAGCGGAAGCCGCATTTGATTTTGCAGTGGCTATATGGGCAAATTCTATTATTTCGTCAGTACCTATTGTAATTGATGCTGATTTTGGACCTCTTGGCTCTGGAATTTTAGGTGGTGCAGGAGCAACTAATTATATGGGGCTTACTGGAGGAGTTTTACCAGAAACCACATGGTTTGCTCAACCACTAGCTGAGGCGTTACTTGGTTCTGATGAAAATGCAGGAGCCGCTGATATTAATGCAACTTTCAGCAGCACTTTCCCTTTTTATTTTGGGACAGACGGTAATCCACCTTTAGGGCAATATGATTTTGTATCTGTTGTACTTCATGAAATTGGTCATGGTTTAGGGATTGCAGGTTTTGGAGGTGAGGAACTAGACATGGATGACAATCCAACAGGGCTTGGTGAAATTAGAGCTCAGGGATTTGCTAGTATTTGGGATTATCACATTGAAAATGGATCTGATGTATCTATATTGTCTTTTACAGACCCTTCAGTTGCTCTTCTAGATGAATTTACTGGAGATGATTTATTTTCTAACGGTGTAGAAACAACACAACAAAATGGAGCCGTAAATCCTAAAATATATGCTCCTGATCCATTTGATAGTGGTTCAAGTTATTCACATTGGGATGAAGCCACATACCTCGCTGGTAATGCGAATTCTTTAATGACACCTCAAATTGGTGCTGGTGAAGCAATTCATGATCCAGGATTAGTAACATTAGGTTTTATGAATGACATGGGTTGGAGCATCTGTAATGATTTATTATCAACACGAAATATTAAGGCAGAATCTTTATTTGCCTATTATCCTAATCCAGTAAATGATGAAATAACTTTTGAAGCCAAAACTATTATTAAAAATGTAGCTGTATATAATATATTAGGGCAAAAAGTAATGCAGGCTTCACCAAATAGCATGGATAGCAAAATGAATTTATTTGAATTAACATCAGGAATTTATCTTGTACAAGTTTCAATTAATAATACAATTAAAACTGTTAGAATTGTAAAAAACTGATTATATAATCTAAAAAAAAGCCACTCAATGAGTGGCTTTTTTTGTCTTTATTAATCTCTTAGCAAATTAATTCAGACACACAACTACTTCGTTTTTAAAGCCCATTCCTCTATATGGATTAAAGTTATTTGGTAAGTAATCTTTGGTATTAAAACCTAATTCTACTTCTTCTTCAAGTTCTACTAATTCTACTTTTGACCAATCGATGTCATTTTTTCCTTCTAATGCATTAAAATTTTCAGGTAAATGTTCAGTGGTATTAAAATTAATTTCTACACTTTCGTCTAATTCAATGACTTCAATATCTTCTACATTTACTGTAGTTTCGGCAGTATCAGAAAAGACATCTAATTCTAGTTCAAATTTATTTAATTCAAGAGCTATAAATTCTGAATTCAAATCGTACAATTCAATATTGGTTTCTGTTTTAGCATTTATCGTTAGGGTTATTAACAAGCTAAATAATAAGGTTAATTTATACACTATATTTTGGTTTTTTAAAGTTTGCATTTACTCTATAGACTCCAAAACATATGCCATGTTACAAACCTTTAGAAATGTTTAACACATATGAGTTAATTTTGGGTATTCTTTAAGAAAACTATTGGAGAATGGCTTGAATTTCTCGATGATAAGCTTCAAAGTCGATAAGGTTGTTATGATTGGCTCCTTCAATAGAGACAAACCTTGTCGTGGCATCAGGGGCGACTTTAAATAGTTTTTGCCCAGACGAAAATGGAACGACTTTATCTGATGTTCCATGTAATATGGTAATGTTACAGTTTGTCCTATTAATAAAACTAAAAGTTGGAAACTCATAATTCATCAATTGTTTTACTGGAACTAAAGGAAATCTATTTTTTGCAACATCAATCATACTATAATATGGAGTCTCTAAAATAAGTTGTTTTGGATTGTGTTTTGATGCAGCATAAGTAGCAAATGTAGTTCCTAACGAACGTCCATAAACGGTAATATCACTTTCAGAATATTGTGTTTTTAAATAGTTATAAATAAACTCTGAATCCTTATACAATGCATCTTCATTTAGCACACCAATACTTTTACCATAAGTTCTGTAATCCATTACAAAAACATCATAGTCTTTATCTACAAAATATTCAGTAATATCTCCCCATCGTTGTAAATCTCCTTTATTCCCATGAAAATATAAAATAACTCCTTTTGGATTTTCAACTTTAAAATGAACCGCATTTATTACAGCATTATCCTCTGTCTTTAAAAAGAGTTCTTCAAATTTATGTGAAAATTCAAATTGATAATCTTGTTCTAAAACTGTTGGTCTGAATAATATTTTATCTTGAAAGAAATACAATGAAGTACTAATCATAGCATAGAAAACTATTATAATAGTTAGAAAACGTTTAAACTTTTGCTTTATTTTTTTTTGATGAATGAATGACATTTATACTTGTAGTTTCTAGGTCAATTAATTTAGGCTCACTGTTTAATATATCATCTAACATGCTATGATACGATTCAAAATTATTTAGATTTTTATGTCCTCCACCTATTACAGTGTGTAATTTAGTTCGTTTAGCATTTACTTGAGACAATTTAACACTTGATTTATATGGTATTAATTTATCATGTGTTCCGTGAATAATATGAATTGGACATTGTACATATTTTAACCACTTATACGTTGGCAAAGGATATTTCATTAGTAATGACAAAGGCATAAAAGGCATATAGCGTCCAGTAACTTTGGTCAAGCTATAATATGGAGCATCTAATAATAATAATTTAGGATTGTTGATTGATGCTAACTTTGCTGCAAAACCTGACCCTAAAGAACGACCATACAATATAATATGATCTTCTGGTGTTCTTTCCTTCAATTTGTTATAAACTTCTTGTAAATCTCTTTTGATAGCTTTTTGTGATCGTCGTCCTGTACTTTTTCCAAAACCTCTATAATCAACCATAAAAACACTGTAGTCATGGCGTGTAAAATCAACAGCAAATTTCCCCCAACCTTTAATGCTTTTTGAATTTCCTTTTAGATATAGTACGACACCTTTTGGCTGATTTTTACTCTTAAATAAAAGGCCATTTATTTTGGCTCCATCACGAGTCTCCATGTAATACTCTTTAGTATCTTGATTTTCGTAAGCAAATTGAAAATCTTCATCTAGCTTTTCAGGTTTAAAAAGCAAATAATCTTGCAAATAATAAAGTGCTACACTAATAACAATGTAGACTATTAAAACAATAGTAAGAATACTTAACGAATAAGACATGATAATTTATTTACCATCATACAAGATAGATAAATTCAATCAGTTATTATAATTTAGACTAATAACAGATAAGATCCTTCATAGATGTTTTTAACTGCATATCGAATTTATTCTTGTAAATATTTACTTTTTCTTATTTTTACATAGCTATAAATCAAAATGTTATAATTATGAAACGCCTTTGCCTCGTGGGTTTAATTCTAATATTTGTAGTCGCTTGTAAAAATGACGACGACCAAATAATCGCTGAATGCGAAACTCCAATTAATTTATCAATTTCAGAAATTACAGACGTAAGCGCTGTCTTAAATTGGGAAAATCTTAATGATGATCTAGATGTAAAAGTTGAATATGGAATATCAGGGTTTTTACCAGGAAATGGTTCAATTATTTCAGCTTCAGAAAATTCTATTAGTATTGATGGATTAATCCCTAATACTTCTTATGATTTTTATGTACAAGCTTTATGCTCGGTTGATAATGTTAGTATGGAAAGTGAAGTAAGTTCATTTAACACAACCATAAGCCCAGTAATTCCTCAATTTTTACCTAATCTATCTGATATGAATTTATTCATTGGAAATATTAAGGATTTAAATTTCAGTCCAAATACTTTCAAATATGAATTAAGTACTACACTACATACAGATTACGCTCATAAGCAAAGAATTGTGTCTTTACCAATTGGAACAAGTATGGAATATAATGGTGATGGATTACCAATATTTCCTGAAGGAACTGTAATTGCAAAAACATTTTATTATAACTATGATGAAACTAATCTTGATTTAGGTAGAAAAATTATAGAAACTAGAGTATTAATTAGACAAAGTAATGTCTGGCATATAGGAAACTATTTATGGAATAATGACCAAAGTGAAGCAGCTTTAGATGAAGATACTCACATTATACCTATGACATGGATAAATGAACTTGGCGAAGAGATGAGTACTGATTATGAAGTGCCAAATTATTTATCTTGTGTTATGTGTCATCAAAGTAATGGAAATAGAACACCAATTGGACCAAAATTACGTTCAATGAATTTTGATGTTAATGGAAGTAATCAAATAACGCAATTTATAAATGCTGGTCATTTAATTAATGTTCCAAATCCAAATACTATTGGAGTACTACCAGATTGGGAAGACACAAGTTATTCTGATCAAGAACGAACTAAAGCATATTTTGATATGAATTGTGCACATTGTCATTCTCCAGGAGGATATCATAATACCAACTTTTCTGGGACTATGGATTTCAGACTAGAAACATCATTTGAAGATTCTCGAATTTTTGAAAAGCGTTATAGTATCCTAACAAGGTTTCCAACTTCAATTCCAGGATATAGCATGCCATTCATTGGAGTAACAATACCTCATCAAGAAGCAATAGATATGATTATTCCTTATTTAGAATCTTTGGAATAGAGCAAAATAAAATAATTCAATATAAAAAGCTACGTTGTTACGTAGCTTTTTTTTATGCATTATATAATGTAAAAGAAATGTTAATTTATCAGTAATGGTTTACTAAACTAGTATGTTTCGTTATTTTCACATTTCAAACCAAAATTTTACACATTGAAACATTCTATTTTAAAAGTCACATTATTAGCTATGATGCTAGTAGTGTCTTCTTGTAACACTGCAAAAAAAGCTAAAGAAGCTGAAGCAGCAAAGAAAACATTGGCAGCAAAAAACGCAAAACCAAAGCCAAAGAAAGGTGATATTCAGCCATATAATAAAGTTATTACTAAAGATGCCAAAAGCGATGAAGGTTTATTTACAGTTCACAAATTAGATGGAAAATTCTTCTACGAAATACCAAATAACTTGTTTGAAAAAGAAATGTTGATGGTAACTAGAGTGGCTAAAACAGCATCTGGTTATGGGTATGGAGGTGATCCAACAAATGAGCAAGTTTTACGTTGGCAAAAAAAAGGTAAGAAAGTAATTCTTCGAGTAGTTTCTCATAATGTAGTGGCAGCTGATTCACTACCTGTTCATGAAGCAGTAGTTAATTCAAATTTTGAACCTGTTTTATATACATTTCCAATAAAAGCATTTAGTAAAGACTCTACAGCTACAGTTATTGATGTAACAGATCTTTTTGACAAAGATGTTAAAGCATTAGGGATCCCAAGTAGAAGTAGACGTTCTTATAAAGTTACACGATTGGACGCTAATAAGTCATTTATTGAAAGTATAAAAAGTTATCCAACAAATATAGAATCTCGCCATGTTAAAACCTATGCCGCGGGATCTCCTCCTTCTAATTCAAGTACAGGAACAATTTCTATAGAGATAAACAATTCTATGGTATTATTACCTGAAGAACCTATGAAACGACGCTATTCAGATGAACGAGTTGGTTGGTTCGACAGAGGACAAGTAGATTATGGATTAGATGCTCAAAAAAGTAAATCACTAAGATTTTTAGATCGCTGGAGATTGGAAGTTAGAGATGAGGACGTTGATAAGTTTAAGCGAGGTGAATTGGTTGAGCCTAAAAAACAAATTGTTTATTATATAGATAGAGCAACACCTAAACAATGGGTGAAATATATTAAGCAAGGTATTGAAGATTGGCAAGTAGCATTTGAAGCAGCAGGATTTAAAAATGCAATAATAGCAAAAGATGCACCTACAGTTGAAGAAGATCCAGAATGGAGTCCTGAAGATGCTCGATATTCTGTTGTTCGTTATTTAGCTTCTCCAATTGCTAATGCTATGGGACCACATGTAAGTGATCCAAGAACGGGAGAAATTCTTGAAGCTGATATTCATTGGTTTCATAATGTAATGTCTTTATTACGTGGTTGGTACTTTGTACAAACAGCGGCGATAAACCCAAAAGCTCAAAGCCCTGCTTTTAAAGACGAGGTAATGGGACGACTAATTCGATTTGTATCTGCACATGAAGTAGGACACACCTTAGGACTACCTCATAATATGGGAAGTAGTTGCGCATATAAAGTGGAAGACCTTAGAAATGCGGAATTCACTAAAAAATATGGTACTGCGCCTTCAATAATGGATTATGCACGTTTTAATTATGTGGCACAGCCAGGAGATGAAGGTGTTGCATTAATGCCTAATGTAGGTGTATACGATAAATACTCAATAGATTGGGGTTATAGACCAATTTTAGATAAGCCAGCTGAAGAAGAAAAAGAGACTTTGAATCGTTGGATTATGGAGCATGCAGGAGACCCATTATACCGATTTGGTCCAAGCGGCTCAATTGACCCTAGTTCTCAAACAGAAGACTTAGGTGATGATGCTATTTTAGCAAGTGAATATGGTATTAAAAACTTGAAGCGCATTGTACCCAATTTAATGGAATGGACTACTGAAGCTGGAGAAGATTATGACGATCTGAAAGAAATGTATGGTCACGTTGTATCTCAGTTTAATCGTTACATGGGACACGTAACAACAAATATTGGTGGAGTATACCAGCATTATAAAACTGCAGATCAAGAAGGTGCTGTATATACACATGTTGATAAAGAACATCAGAAAAATTGTTTGACTTTTCTTAACGAACAATTATTTGAAACACCAGACTGGTTAATAGACACAGACATATTCAATAAGATAGAAAGCGCTGGATTAATTGAACGTGTAAGAAGCACACAATCAAGAACGTTAAATCGATTACTTGATTTTGGACGATTGGCACGTATGACAGAAAATGAAGCCATAAACGGAAATAAGGCATACACTTTCGTTAGTATGATGAGTGACCTAAGAAATGGAATTTGGAGTGAACTTAGAAATGGTAGAAAAATTGACGTATATAGAAGAAACTTACAAAGAGCACATATCGATCGATTAAATTTCTTAATGACTAACGAGCAGCCTCCTATTCCTGCTGCATTTAGAAGATTTGTAAGAAGAACAAATGTTAATGTAAGTCAATCTGATATTCGAGCTGTAGTTCGTGCAGAACTTAATACTTTAAAGCGCTCTATAAATTCTGCAATTGGAAGAACTAATGATTCAATGAGCAAGATTCATTTAAGAGATGCTGTTGAACGTATTAATACAATATTAGACCCTAAATAATCTAAAAAAATAATAAAAATAAAAAGCCTTATTGCAATTGCAATAAGGCTTTTTTAGTTAGCTAACTCATCATCAAACAAAAGTTTTTAGTGCTTAATAAATTGAGTGCTTTTAGACTAATCATTAGTCTACATGTTCAGCTTTTTTACGTTCAATGTACTGTATATCTCTAGTATTTTTTTGAACTGCAATGGCAGAAAATACACTAAGTAAAAATGACATTCCATAAAACCCTTTCTCGCTTAAAAATAAATCTGCATTCCAGAGTCCAATAATTAGTAACACAATTGCAGCAGCTGTTGAAAACCAACTTAAACCATAATAAATTTCTGTTATTGGTATACCTTCTAATCGATCTCTTACTGCTTTTTGTAATGAAATCACTGAGAACAGACCAAATAGTAATATGGTGAAATAATACCCTTTTTCATTGAGTTCCATATCTGCATTCCATAAGCCAATACAATAACAAGTAATCGCTATTAATAGTGCAGACCAAGATGCTCCAATAAAAGCCGATGTTGGCTTTTGGTCAAAAATTTTCTTTTCCTTTTTTTCCTTTAATTCTAATGTTTCGTCAACCGAAACTGTTGTTTGATAATCCATAATATTTTGTTTTAATAATTAATATTAATTGTTTAACCAAGCGGATTTTTAATATGTCCTGTTAACTTGGTATTAAGTCTATTATCTACTAGCTAATTGATAGTAAATTTGTTTTGGTGATGGTACTGATACTCCTGCTATGCATTCATTATAAGCTTCAATTACTTCTCTAGAAATAGTATTAGAAAATATTACGATTAAACCTAAAATGGCAACAAATAAGAATACTTTAAAATGACGTTTCATAATGTTTTGTTTAAATGATTACAAGGCAAAAGTGCGAAAGAATTCAAAGCTCACAAACATAGATTTTATTATTTACTGACGATTTATTTTATCTTTAACTACCTATGTATACTATATATAATCTATTTTTGATAATAAAACTGACGATATAATGAATAACATAAGTGATATTATTTTAGAATTAACTACTGAAGAACAACAACGATTTGTTAATTATTTAGAAAAAAACAATAAGAGAAATGACACAAAAAATATTCAACTGTTTAAACTATTAGCTAGTAATGAGTTTAGTTCTAAAGAAATTTGCAATAAACTTTATGAAGGAACTAATCGAAACGCTTATCATGCATTAAGAAAAAGATTGTATCAATCTTTAATTGATTTTGTAGCAAATGTGAGTTTAGAAGAAGAAAACTCCATAGACATGCAAATAATTAAATACATATTAGCATCTAGGGCATTTTTACATCAAGGTCAATTTAGAGTTGCATATAATATTTTAAATAAGGCAGAAACCCTTGCAAACGAGCATAACTTATTCGCTCTATTAAGTGAAATATATCACACACAAATTCAATACAGTTATTCATATAAAGAGCTAGATATTGATAACTTGATTTCAAAGTTTCAAGACAACCAAAAAAATCATCATTTAGAAAATCAACTCAATATTGTTTACGCAAAAATCAGACAAACTCTAAATAAAATTAGTTTTAAAGGGGAAGTAGTCGATTTTCAAAACATTCTTAATAATGCGCTTCGAGAATACAACATTGATATAAACGAATCTTTATCATTTAAATCTTTATATCAATTAATGACTATTGTAAGTATCTCAGCTTTTGTTACAAATGATTATTTACAAATAGAGCCTTTCTTACTTAATACTTATCAATCCATACAAGACCACAAACACAAAGAAAAGCAATTATACTACCATATTCATGTCGTTTATATAATTGCCAATACTTTATTTAGAAATAAAAAATTTAATGAATCATTAGACTTTTTACAACAAATGGATATATTGATGGAAGAGAAAAAGAAGAAACATTTCAATGATTATATATTAAAATACAATCGCCTTCTAGCATTAAACTTAAATTATTCCAACAATCAAGAACTTGCTATTGAGACTCTTGTTCCAATTTATAATAAAAACCATTCAGACCTTGAATCGCTTTTAAACATCAATCTTAGTTTAATAACTTTTTATTTTCAAAAAGGAGATTTCAAAAAAGCACATAACGTCTTTTCAAAACTCTACCATACAGATCAATGGTATATGCAAAAAGCTGGAGTAGAATGGGTGATTAAAAAAAGTTTAATTGAAATACTATTACATATTGAGCTTCAAAATATAGATTTAGTTGAATCTAGAATCGCTAGCTTTAAAAGAAGTCACTTTAGATATTTAAAAAGCATTGACCAAGATCGAGCCATAACTTATCTTTTGCTAATAGAGTCCTATTATAAAAATCCTGAAAAAGCTTCTCAAACAAAGTATCGAAATAAAATTGAATCTTCCTTTGAATGGATTGGACCAGTAAAGGAAGACATTTTTGTTATGAGTTTTTATGCATGGCTAAAAAGCAAAGTTGAAGGAACAGAATTATACGCAACAACCTTAAATCTTATTCGGTCAAGTCAAATTGTTAATTGATAGTTAAAATCATTTTTTTAATTAAACCAATGAATTTTACTTAAGTCAAAGAAGCAAAACAATTAAAAAATGAAACATATATTATTAATTGCCATTGCACTAATAACAGTAAATGCAACAGCACAAGAACACAGAAGAGAAAAAAAACAAGGAGACAGAAAAGAAAGAGCTCATCAATTAAAAGACTTTTCACCTGAAGAAGTTGCGACACTTCAAACAAAGAGAATGGCATTGCAGTTAGATCTTACAGAAACACAGCAAAAAGAACTTCAAGCGTTCCATTTAGATCAAGCAAAATCTAGAAAATCAGATATGGAGGCTCGCAAAAAAATGCATGAAGAAGGCAATGAAACAAAACCAACAAAGGAAGAAAGGTTCAATAGAATTAATGATCAACTAGATAACAAGTTAGCCGCAAAAGCTAAAATGAAGAATGTATTGAATAAAGAGCAATATGAAAAATGGGAACGTGCTCATTCCAATAGAAGTAACAAAGCTAAAGCGAAACGCTCAAAACAAGGCGAACACAAGCGCTCTAGGAAACCACGAAATTAAAAATAGATTGGTTAGTTTTTTAAAGGAGGGAATTATTTTAAGAATAATTCCCTCCTTTTTATATTATAAAATTTTTGCAACTTTATCTATAGCAACTATGGTATTATCTAAATCTTCATACGTTAATGCGTCGGTAATAAACCAAGTTTCAAATGCACTAGGTGCAATATAAATTCCTTCATTTAATAATCCATGAAAGAATTTTTTAAAAGATTCATTATTCCCTAAAGCTGAAGATTCAAAATCGACAACCACTTCTTCAGAAAAGTGTATAGATATCATTGAACCTACTCTATTTATTGTGTGTACAACATTATTATTAGTTAGTACTTTTTCTATACCTTCATGTAAGTACTTAGTTTTTTCTTCTAATCTCTTAAACAATTCTTCATCTTTATTTATTTCCGTTAGCATTGCTAAACCAGCAGCCATAGCCAATGGATTACCACTCAATGTTCCTGCTTGATATACAGGGCCTAAAGGCGCTAAATAATTCATAATTTCTTCACGAGCTGCAAATGCACCAACTGGCAAACCTCCTCCTATAACTTTTCCGAAGCAAACAATATCTGCATTAATATTAAATAATTCTTGTGACCCACCTTTAGCCAAACGAAATCCTGTCATAACCTCATCAAAAATGAGCAAAATATTATGAGCATCACATAAGGTTCTTAAGGATTCTAAAAATCCATTTTTTGGAGGTATACAACCCATATTCCCAGCAACTGGTTCTATGATAATACACGCAATTTGATCCTTATTTGCATCAATAAGTTGTTTTACATTTTCAATATCATTGTATCTTGCTAATAACGTATCCTTAGCAGTTCCTTGAGTTACTCCTGGACTATTTGGACTACCGAAAGTAACAGCTCCACTTCCTGCCTGAATTAGAAAGGAATCGCTATGTCCATGATAACATCCAGCAAATTTTATAATTTTATCCTTTCCAGTATAACCTCTTGCTAATCTTACTGCACTCATACAAGCTTCAGTGCCAGAATTAACAAATCTAATCTTATCAATATTTGGCACCATTGAAACTGCCAATTCTGCAATTTGAGTTTCTATTTCAGTTGGCATTCCGAAAGAAGTACCTTGTTTTGTCTTTTCAATTACTGCATTCACAACAGGTTCAAATGCATGACCAAGTAACATTGGTCCCCAAGAATTAATGTAGTCTATTAACTTATTTCCATCTTCATCAAAAAGATAAGCACCTTTAGCTTTTTTTACAAAAATAGGTGTTCCTCCTACGGCTTTGAATGCTCTCACTGGTGAATTCACACCTCCAGGAATTACTTTTTCTGCCTCAGCAAATAATTTGCTGCTACGTTTATAAATCATATATTAAATAAGTTTTAATTGGATTGAAGTTTAAGAATTTGCCCAATGCTTAAAGTATTATCCTTTAAATTATTCAGCTTTTGAAGCTCTGAAACAGTTAATCCATATTTTTTAGAAATAGAATACAAAGTATCTCCTTTTGAAACTTTATGTTCTTTTTCACTTTCAACTTCCACAATTTGATAATCATTACCTAATATTATTTTATCATATTGATAAAGCTCATATCGTTCAATTATGCTTATAAGCTTTTGGGGATATTTTCTATCAGTAGCATAACCTGCCTTACGCAATCCTCTTGCCCAATTTTTATAATCTGATTTTTTAAAATCAAATAATTTTGAATAACGTTTCCTATTTGCTAAAAACTCAGAATGATCTCTGAATGATGTTTCAGCTGATTTATATTTCCTAAAACATTCTTGTCGCTCATCATCATCATGGTATATTTTTTTTCCTGTCCAACCATGACATTTTATTCCAAAATGATTATTAGCTTTTACAGCAAGACGTCCTTTCCCAGAACCAGATTCCAAAATTCCTTGAGCTAAAGTGATACTAGCTGGAATACCATATGACTCCATTTCTTTCATAGCAATACTCTTATAAACTTGAATATACTGAGCTGTACTATTAACCACTGGTTTGGAAATTGGTGTAGTTTCTTTTATTTCAATTCCCTCCTTAATAGGCTCAACCTTGCTGATCTCTTCAACAGGTGAATCTGATTTTTTTGTAATTATTTTCTTCCGTGAACCACAGGAAAAAACAAAAATACATACTACGCCTAATACTACTAGTTTCCGCATTATATATGAATTAAAGGCATTTTTTTTTGTTTTAAAAATTTATTCATTCCATTTATTCCTTGTAAACCTCCTGTATGAATTGCTAATATTTTAGCATTTTTTGAAAAATAATTATTCTCAATTAAATTAAAAATTCCATACATCATTTTTCCAGTATAAATAGGATCCAATTGAATATTATTTTCCAATTTAAATCTATTAATAAACTCTACTAACTCACTATTTATTTTAGCATAACCATCAAAATGATATGCAGTAATGAGCTTCCAGTTATTTTTTGTTGCAAATTTACTAATATCATTTTGTAAAAAGTCACCTTTTAGAGCAGGAAATCCTAATATCTTTTGATGTTCTGCTGATGCATTTATCAATCCAGAAATAGTCCCTCCAGTTCCAACAGCACAACAAATAAAATCAAAAGCCTTGTCTTCTTTAGTTAATATTTCTTCGCAACCTTTAACTGCCAAATCGTTTGTTCCTCCTTCTGGGATTAAATAAAAATCACCAAATTCATTTTTCAATTCATTCGTGAATTCTGCAGATGTTTTATCTCTATACTGCTCTCTAGACACAAACTTGAATCTCATACCACATTCTTGTGCAAACTTTAAAGTATCATTTTGAGAGACTTTAGCAAACAACTCTTCTCCTCTTACAACTCCAATTGTATTAATCCCAAATTCCTTGCCTGCAAAAGCCACTGCAGCTAAGTGATTTGAATAAGCACCTCCAAATGTCAATAGCGTTTTTTTGTTTTGAGTTTGAGCTTCAATTAAATTATACTTTAATTTTCTGTATTTGTTTCCAGAAATAATTGAATGATTGGTGTCTTCTCGTTTCAAATATAATTCAACGCCAAAATTGTTTGGCAATTTAATGTATTGATTTATCGAGTTTAAGTTAAATTGCATTGGCGCGAATATACTTTAAAAATTGCCAAAAGATTCTTGTTTTTAAATACGTATTATCATGTTCATTACAATACGCTTCTCTCTCAAATGAAATATTTCTATAAGCTTTAGCCCAATTTTGGCATTTTATAAATTTTATTGAGAACTCTAAAACATAAATGATATAAAACGGAATAACTAATAACTCCAGTTGTTGCCTTAAATGAATTTTTTCATGATTTACCAAAACCCTATTCTTGCTTAAATCAGCACTTTTCAAGAAAACAAAAGGAAAAATAGTGATACCTACATAACCTTTAGGTACAATAAACTTAGAAAATAAAATCATAATTAAAGAGCCTTCAAAAATCTTTCCAATTTACATTATCTTTGTATAAATATGAAGGAAATTATTCCAATTGAAGATGGTGACTACTACTTATCACCTGAAGGTTATAAAGTCTTTACTGAGCAATATCACTTAAAACGCGGTTATTGTTGTGAAAGTGGTTGCAGACACTGTCCTTATAATTTTAATAAAAAAGATAATTCATTTAAAAAAAAGTAACATCAAATATATATGTCATTTCAAAAACAAATATTAGAAGGAATTCCATCTGAGTTACCACCATTAAAGACTTATGACAACTCTATAAATCATGCTCCAAAGCGAAAAGCCATTTTAACAGATGAAGAAGAAAAAATGGCTTTAAGAAATGCATTAAGATATTTCGAGTCCAAACATCATGAGATTTTACTAGCTGAATTTAAAAATGAGTTAGATACTTATGGTAGAATCTACATGTACAGATTTCGTCCTGATTATAAAATGTATGCTCGCCCAATTGAAGAATATCCAGCAAAATCAAAACAAGCAGCCGCAATTATGCTAATGATTCAAAACAATTTAGATTATGCAGTAGCTCAACACCCTCATGAATTAATTACTTATGGCGGAAATGGCAGCGTATTTTCTAATTGGGCACAATATAGAATTACCATGAAATATTTAGCCGAAATGAACGATGAACAAACGTTAGCAATGTATTCTGGTCATCCAATGGGCTTGTTTCCATCTCATAAAGATGCGCCAAGAGTTGTTGTTACAAATGGAATGATGATACCTAATTATTCACAACCAGACGATTGGGAAAAATTCAATGCACTTGGAGTTACACAATATGGTCAAATGACAGCTGGAAGCTTTATGTACATTGGTCCACAAGGTATCGTTCATGGAACAACTATAACTGTTTTAAATGGATTTAGAAAAATAAACAAACCACCTCAAGGCAACCTTTTTGTAACTTCTGGATTAGGAGGCATGTCAGGCGCACAGCCAAAAGCAGGTAACATTGCTGGCTGTATTACAGTATGTGCAGAAGTAAATCCAAAAATCACACAAGTACGATTAGATCAAGGTTGGATTGATGAAAAGATCACAGATTTAAACCAACTTGTAAAACGCGTAAATAAGGCCAAAGCTAAAAAAGAAACCATCTCAATTGCCTATTTAGGAAATGTTGTTGACGTCTGGGAAAAATTTGATGAAGCAAATATTCATATCGATTTAGGAAGTGATCAAACCTCACTCCATAATCCTTGGGCTGGAGGCTATTATCCTGTAGATATTTCTTTTGAAGACGCCAATGATATGATGGCAAACAATCCTGAATTATTTAAAGAAAAGGTACAACAAACATTACGTCGTCATGCCAAGGCTATTAATAAGCACACAAATAAAGGCACTTATTTCTTTGATTATGGAAATGCCTTTTTATTAGAAGCATCAAGAGCTGGAGCAGATGTGATGTCTGAAAATCCAACTCTTGGGAGAGAATTTAAATACCCAAGTTATGTTCAAGATATAATGGGACCAATGTGTTTTGATTATGGCTTTGGACCATTTCGTTGGGTTTGCGCTTCAGGAAAACCGGAAGATTTAGAAAAAACAGATGCTATTGCTTGTCAAGTTTTAGAAGCTATTAAAAAAGATTCTCCCGAAGAAATTCAGCAACAAATGTCTGATAATATTCAATGGATAAAAGGAGCTCGCGACAACAAATTGGTTGTTGGTTCACAAGCCAGGATATTATATGCTGATGCTGAAGGCAGAATGAAAATTGCTAAAGCATTTAATGATGCCATTGCCAAAGGAGACATTGGATATGTTGTTCTTGGTCGTGATCATCATGATGTTTCAGGTACAGATTCACCATATAGAGAAACTAGTAATATATACGATGGATCGCGCTTTACTGCAGATATGGCAATACAGAATGTTATTGGTGATAGCTTTAGAGGAGCAACTTGGGTGAGCATTCACAATGGTGGAGGCGTTGGCTGGGGCGAAGTTATTAATGGTGGATTTG
>Ga0316189_10002866_pt1 | contig 16830 bp, 11 predicted proteins | sample LowCovwburrow_MG_FD_204930 | JGI IMG/M metagenome (GOLD analysis project Ga0316189, IMG submission 204930) | Coastal sediment microbial communities from Maine, United States - Lowes Cove worm burrow | ecosystem: Environmental > Aquatic > Marine > Coastal > Sediment | place: USA: Maine... | reverse complement strand
TCATAAATACAATCTTACACAAGGTTGGCGCGTTATGTTCTGGTCTGAATTGATGCCGGCGGGTGTTTTCCTATTAGCATTATTCTTCGTGCCACACAGCCCGCGTTGGCTGGCTTTAAAAGGCCGCTACGACGAAGCTGAGTTTGTTTTGCATCAGCTTTACACAGACAAACAAGTGGTACAACAACACTTGGCGGAGATAAAACAATCATTCAGTGAAGTACAAGTTACCAATATAAAGCTGTTGCTGGTAAGCAGGCTTGGGTTTGCGTTATTGTTGGGTGTAATGCTTTCTATTTTTCAGCAAGTTACGGGAATCAATGCCATTCTATATTATGGTGCCGAAATTTTCAGCAACGCCTTAGGCTATGGGCCACAGGATGCGCTTAAGCAACAATTATGGCTAGGTGCTGTAAATCTTACTTTCACCTTTATTGCGCTTTATACGGTTGATCAATGGGGTCGAAAGCCACTATTTTTGACCGGTACGGCTGGCATGTTTATTGGACTGATTGTACTTGGCGGAACTCTAAACACACAATCGATAGGCGTGTTGTCGCTGATTGCGATTTTGGTGTTTGTTGTATCCTTCGCTATGTCGATGGGGCCAGTGGTGTGGGTTATTCTTGCCGAAATTTTTCCCAATCGAGCACGCAGTATCGCCATGTCGATCGCGGTTGCAGCGCAATGGTTATTCAACGGCATGGTGGCCAGATCTTTCCCGCTGGTTAATCGTAGCGAGTTGAATCATCAGGAGTTTAATGGAGCTTTACCATATTTTGTCTTTGCAACTTTTTGTGTGCTAGCTTTTATTTTCGTCTGGAAGTATTTGCCGGAAACTAAGGGGAAATCACTCGAAGAAATTGAAGAGCTTTGGTAAACAATTTCGGAATTTAAGATAATGGAGTTTTAACCCGGATTATGCATTAGGGATCGCTGCGAGAAGGAAAAGAGTAAAGAAAACAAGGGCTTTCGAAGGATTTTTTGGCGATGCCATAGTCACTCTATGGTGAGCGAAATAATTCGAGAAAGTCATTGTTTTCAAAGCTACTTTCATTCGTACGACTGCATGGAGCAGGAGGTAGGGCAACGCAGGAGCTGTTGCCGAGTAGATTTCTAATACATAATCTGGGTTTAATTTAATTGACCGAATTATCGAGTATTAAACGGTTTTATATTCTCAGGATTTTTTCTGAGACCTCGGCACAACTCAGCGAGCGATGGAGGACGAACAAATTCTCACCATTATTGGTGTGAATGTGTTATCAATAACAGATGACTATGATAGTAATGTGTTTTGCCATTGATCTTGTTTTGCTAACGACCAAGAATGTCAGGGCCTTAGTAAACAACGATCCAAAAAAGTAACACAACCGAGAATATGTCCATGATCTTTACCGAAGAACACTTAGCTTTAGCCAACACCACCGCCAAATTAATTGAAAATGAAATTAACCCTTATTGTGATCAATGGGAAGAAGAGGGCATCTTTCCAGCACATGAGGTATTCAAGAAGATGGGTGATCTAGGCTTGTTGGGAATTTCCATGCCCGAGCAATTTGGCGGCTTAGGCTTAGACTATAGCTATCAAATTGCCTTTGCCGAAGAGCTGGGAAGTATTAGAAGCGGCGGCGTGTCGATGGGTATTGGAGTGCAAACAGACATGGCGACCCCGGCGTTGGCCAAGCACGGCAGCGATGAGCTACGAGCTGAGTTTTTGGCCCCTGCGATTAGTGGTGACAGTGTTTTCTCTATCGCGGTTAGTGAGCCACACGCAGGATCTGATGTATCAAATATCAAAACGCATGCACGAAAGGATGGTGATGATTACATAATCAATGGTTCCAAAATGTGGATCACCAACTCCACTCAAGCTGATGTCTTATGTTTGTTGGCAAACACTGGCGATGGCCCAGTACACAAAAACAAGTCACTTATCTTGGTGCCAACCAACACGCCTGGTATCTCATTTTCTGAGCGGCTTAATAAATTGGGCATGCGATCCTCAGACACAGCTCAGGTTTTCTTTGATGATGTGCGGGTACCACAATCTAATAGAATTGGTGCTGAAAATTTCGGATTCATTTATCAGATGGAGCAGTTTCAATTGGAGCGCTTATTCGCCGCTGCTTCGAGTTTGAAGGGGCTAGAACTGTGTATAAATGACACTATCGAATACACATCGCAGCGTGTTGCCTTTGGCAAACCGATTTTGCATAACCAAGTCGTTCACTTTAAATTAGCTGAGTTGCAGAGCGAAGTTGAGGCGCTACGCGCACTTACATACAATGCCACCGAAGAATATATTAATGGTGTTGATGTAACCACCAAGGCTTCGATGGCCAAATTAAAGGCAGGTCGATTAGCTCGGCAGGTGACGGATTCATGCTTGCAGTACTTTGGTGGACAAGGCTATATGTGGGACAACCCGGTCGCCCGCTCATACCGAGATAGCCGATTGGCCTCTATTGGAGGTGGGGCTGATGAAGTAATGTTGGAGATTATTTGTAAGAAAATGAGAATCTCACCCAATTAAATATCTGGCTGGGTATTGCACGCTGAGTCGATTTCGGCAAATGCATATCGCAGCTTAGATATCGCAGCTTAGATATCGCAGCTTAGATATCGCAGCTTAGATATCGCAACATGGATTGCGTTAGGGGTAATTTTACGCAAGTATAGACGGCTACATTATCTGATAATAAATTTTTACTAGGGAGTTGGCATGAACGAGCGTCCAGCCAAGCGAGCTAATATGTTGTTGGTGTTGCTGATTCTAATCAACATTATCAATATGGTTGATCGAAACTTAATTTCCAGTTTCGGACCAGAAATCACAAAGGAGTTAAATCTTTCGGATACCCAATTTGGGTATTTGACAGGTCTATTATTTGTTTTCTTTTACGCCATCATGGGCCTATTTGTAGGGCGATTGGCTGACATGGTGCACCGACCCAGATTAATTGCCGTTGGCTTGTTTGTGTGGAGTGCACTCACAATTTTCTCAGGTGCCGCGCGAAGCTTTTTACAAATAGGTGTTGCTCGTCTTTTTATTGGGGTCGGCGAAGCTTGCTTGTCGCCTGCATCCATGTCCATGCTATCAGATGTTTTTCCATCGAGCCGCAGAGGCATGGCGTCTGGCATGTATTATCTTGGATTGCCTTTGGGGGCAGGAGCAAGCTTTGTGGTAGCGGGCATATTCGGACCACAGATCGGTTGGCGCAATTGCTTTTATGTGGTTGGTGCTATTGGCTTGTTTCTAACGCCTGTCTTATGGTTAATGAGAGACCCAGTTCGAGGGCGATTTGATGATGGTGTTGAGTTAGTTCCTGCAACCTCGGGTGTGGTAGATGCGGTAGCCAAAGTCTGGGCATTGCTAAGAGCAACGCCGGCTTTGGCATGGGCCATGACTGGTGCGGTATTTATGCACTTGCCAATTGGTGCAGCACAATTTGTGCAGTTGTGGCTGGTCAGAGAAAGGGGCTTTGAGTCATCAGAGATTGCTACCGTCTACGGAGGCCTGTTTATTGTGTTTGGAACCTTGGGCGCATTTATTGGCGGTATGCTGAGCGATTGGTACTTAAAACGATTTCGCGGTGGGCGGTTGCGCTTCCTGGCTATGTTTATGCTACTGGTAACGCCTTTGATGGTCGGTTATCGATTTGCATCACCTGATTCTCCTTTCTTTTATATTGGTATGTGCACAGGCTTTGTAAGCTTTATTGCATTCTATGGGCCGGTGTTTTCAACTGTCCAGGATTTGTCTCCGGCAAACCTTAGAGGGTCTACCACTGCATTTTTGTTGCTGTTGTGCAATCTAGTGGGCCTTGGCTTGGGTGCAGTGGTCACCGGTGTGTTGAGTGACTATCTAAAAAACATCGGCGTTGAGCAACCGCTAACCCTGTCTTTATTAAGTGTTGATTTGGTAGGAGTGATGACCCTGATTTCATTTTTTGTAGGCTCTATTTATTGGCAAAGAAACCAAGACCAAGTAGACAAGGCGATGTAAATGGATGCAGGGCTGCAAGAGAATTTATGTGGTATACACGGCAAGGCGACCTTGTTTATACTACAATGCTACAAAGAGTTAGCAGTTTATAAGTGACCGTAATCGTTTTCATATCACATTTTGTTGTAAAGCATACTAACTAATTACATGATTTTAAGTGTACCTATACTCAAGATTCCTATTAAAAAGGAGGAGAATTAAAATGTTAAAGTTTCAAAATATCGCGCGCAGGCAATTAGGGCTGACTTTGTTGACAGCGTCTGTTCTTGCGTTTCCCGCGATAGCGGCTGCGCAAGGCGGGGTGCTGGAAGAAATAGTAGTTACTGCATCAAAACGATCTACCACGCTACAAGACATTCCAATTGCTGTAAGCGTGACTACCGCTGACACCATTGAAAAAGCGCAAATTTTAGATATAAACGACCTGCAAAGTGTAGTTCCTTCACTGAAAATCAATCAATTACAAAACTCCACCAACACCAATTTTATTATTCGTGGATTTGGTAATGGAGCTAATAATCCAGGAATTGAGCCATCGGTCGGGGTTTTTATTGATGGTGTTTATCGTTCACGTTCTGCGTCTTCTATATCAGATTTACCGAGTTTAGAGCGGGTGGAAGTGTTACGCGGCCCTCAGAGCACATTGTTTGGTAAAAATGCATCTGCGGGCGTAATTAGCGTTGTCACACGAAAGCCAACAGGAGAGTCGGCTGGCCGTGTTTCAGCCACTATTGGTGATCAAGGCTACCTGGTATTGAAAGGTGAAAAGGAAGGAGCTTTATCCGAGGAGGTGGCCTATCAAATATATGCGAGTACTAACACGCGTGATGGGTATATCACTAACGGAATTACTGGCACTGAGCTAAATAATCGTGATAGACAGGCGGTGCGCGGACAATTGGTGATTACGCCAAGTGCTGACACTGAGATTCGGATTATTGCGGACTACGATCAAATTGATGAAGAATGCTGTGCCGTTGGAAACTTTTTCCAATCACAACTTGAGCAATTTATTAACCCGCGAACTGGTGCGCAGGTGGTTGCAAACAATCCATTCACAGAGACTGTGTTTTTTGACACTGACCCTCGCAATGAAATTGAAAACGCAGGCATTTCAGTACAAATCGACAAGTCGTACGGTGGTTTTGATTTCACATCGATTACCTCTCTCAGAACAACTGATTCGTTCTCGATCATTGATGCCGATTTCACCTCAGCCAATTACATCACCAACCCAATTACTACTGAGATCGACACAATGACTCAGGAGATTCGTTTAACGTCTACTCAAGGCGATGCCGTTGACTGGATGGTTGGTGGGTTTTATTTCGATGAAGAAATTGATTATACAAATGACTTGCCATACGGTCCTGGTTTTCGTCCGTTTGTAGATTCTTTAGCCCTAGCGCTGGGAGCCCCAAATAATATATTAGCCGGCTTGGAACAAGGCTTTGGCTTGCCGGTCTTTCAATCATTCTTTCCAGCTAATGGGTCGGTAACCGAAGAAGCTACCTTGGACAATCAGGCTATTTCCCTCTTTGGTACTGTTGATTGGCATCTAAGTGATCGTTTGACGGCTTCTCTTGGTTTAAACTATACCAAGGATGAAAAAGAGGCCACGCTGGAGCAGATCAACAAAGATCTATTTTCTGGCTTAGATTTTGTCGATATCGGCAGACAACAAATCGCAGGTGGTCTTATAGCGCAAGGTGTTCCGCCTAGTATTGCTTTAGCTCAGGCTGCGGCATTGGCCACTAATCCTGCGGTCAATACCTTGCTTGGATTGCAAGCTTTGCAGTTTTTGCCACCCACACAGAGTTATCCAAACGCCATCGAAGATGGTAAGTCAGATGATGACGAATTGACTTATTCGCTTAGATTGGCATTTGACATAAACGATGCCTTGAACTTTTATGCGAGCCTTTCAACCGGCTTTAAAGCCAGTTCGTGGAACCTGAGCCGTGATGCAAAACCTACGGCGACTGATATAACTCGACTTCGCGCCCTTGGGATTGCAGAGAACAACCTAGTGCCTGGAACTCGTTTCGCAACCCCAGAGGAAGCAACTGCAATTGAGCTTGGCTTGAAAGCGAAGTTTGAAAGAGGTTCTTTAAATGTCGCCATTTTTGAACAAGAAATTGAAGGTTTCCAATCAAACATATTTGGTGGTACAGGTTTCAACTTAGCTAACGCTGAGAAGCAATCCACCAAAGGATTGGAATTTGATCTTCTATATTTTGCGACTGATGCTTTAAAGCTATCTTTGGCTGGTACTTATTTGGATCCGATATATGACTCGTTCGCTGGTGCTCTAGGACCCAATGGCCCAACTGATCTTAGCGGTACTACACCATCGGGTATCCATAAAATCAGCTTGTCTCTAGGTGCTGTCTATAGCTTTACGCTCGGTGACAACCAAGCCTATATCGGCGGTGATTATCAATATGACGATAAAGTGCAAACCAACGATAATATTCCTGAAGAAATTTCAGCGGAAGAGTTTAAAAACTTTAATCTGAGCGCCGGTTTAACGACACCAAATGGTTTAGGGTTCGCACTTTGGGGCCGAAATATTACAGACCATGAAACCACCACAACGGCATTCCCTTCTGTAGGTGGTTCAGGCGGTATTTTTGGATATCGCAATGCACCGCGGACTTACGGTGTGACTATTTCAAAAGACTTTTAGTCACTTAATTTAAGTTGCTGTATGTCATAGTTCCGGCTATGGCAGTAAAAATGGAAACCGTCGCTGAGCAGCTCAGCGACGGTTTTTATGCCTATGGGCTCTATGCAGCTCAAAAGTGGTGTTGGTGTGATCAAAAATCAAGCTAGGGTGGAATAGCCGGTGGACAAAATTACATACCACCAATCCAACTTGTTGTGACCGACGGTATTTAGCTCGCTTAGAGTTGAGCGATAATGCAAAACTGCTGTTATAAGCCCATTTGTACAACTCGGATCGGCCATTGTGCTAATGTAGCAGGCGCAATAAATCGCAATATAAATGCTGTTATTTGCGACCATATTAGATACAAGCGCATCCTTTACATATGCAGGCGGAGAAATACCCGAAAAACCAGCGATTTAGTCAGCTGCTGGCAGATGAGATTGTGCAAAAAGCTCAGTCTGGGGATATGCACGCCCATAGCCAGATCTATGCCATGTTTTCGCAGTCGGTATTTTCATTGGCCTGCGGGTTTTGTCGCAATCAACAATGCGCTGAAGATGTGTTACACAACACTTTCATAAAGTTGATCGATAAAATTTCATTATTTGAGAACCGAGCGCCGTTTGGCATGTGGCTACGTCAAATTGCTGTGAATGAAAGTTTAATGCACTTGCGTAAACAAAAAAAACACCACGATGTGTTATCAACAGATGAACACATGTTCTTTGACGCAGGCCTTCATTCCAGCGAGCAAGATGCGGATATATTTGAAGATGATGATTTTACCGAACAACATAGTAATCAACAGCATTTAAATGGTGTGCTGAGCGCTCTACCAGAACATGTGAGATTGGTTGTATGGTTGAAAGAAGTTGAGGGCTATACACATGAAGAGATTGCTAAACTCGTCAACAAATCGCCCAGTTACTCAAAAACTTTGATTGCGAGAGCATATAAATTTTTGCGTAACAAAGTGGATCATGGTGAGTTTTTGCATCAGGTGAGTTCCAAGCAATTGGGTGAGGTATGAATACTTTCTTATTAATGATTATTAACGAATGTTGTGAAGTTTATATAGGTGTATCTGATGAACAGAGATAACCACGCTAGTTTAGAGCAGCTGTTGGAAATCAAAGACGGCGTCCATAATGCAGCCGCCGAGCATGTCGCGGCATGCAAGCTGTGTCAGAATGAAATAGAGGGCCTAAGAACGCTCGCTAAACAGATGTTTGAAGAGGCTAATAAGGTTCCAGACGCGAGAGTATGGGATAGAATTTCGCATTCGGTGGCGCTTAGCAAAGAGCAAGCAGATGAGCTGGACTACCAGCGAGGCTCGGTTCCGCTAGCGATACTGATGGCTGATAGGGCGCAGGCTAGTAATATTAGCAACCTAAATAATGTTAGCAACTTAAGCAAAGCAGTATACAGTCTTGCAGCCTCTATTTTGATAACTGGCTTTATTGGGCTGTTTTTATACGGCCAACAGAATGTTAATACCTCTACTCAAAATGAGTTGCTATACGCAAGCATCCAAGAGTTAATGCTAAATTCACGAGGTATGGAACGTACTTTGGAAAAAGTTGCAATGCAAAATGAGCTGCTAACGTCGTCTGAGCAATCTGCCGCAGAGCGTCTTTATTGGCGTTTAAATTACGTGGATCAAATGATTGACGAAAATAGTAATGATGGTCAGGGCGACCCAGCTCGTATTAAGATGTTGTGGAATGATCGAATTCAAGCACTCACTCAGTTGAACCAAATATATTATCAGCGCCAACAAACATTTGATGATTCTGAAATTTGATTCTCTCTTAACCCATTAAACCTTTAACCCAATTATGCATTAATGTTATACATAATCTGAGTTTAACAAATTAGTAAAATGCCTAGAACCAGGTGATAAAATGAACACTTTAAGAACCTTTTTTTCAATACTATTGATTGCAGTAATTTGCTCTTCATTGGCCTATGCTGGTGAAGAGTATTCTGAGCGAGCAATTCAAAATGAGATAAGTTACTTAGCCAAAAAACTACTTGATATGAGTGGCGAAGATTCATATACCGTTGAATACCCAGCTCATGATAAACCTCTTATTGGCATATGTTCTGAGATTAACTCAGCGGGAATACTCATTACCTGCATAACGCCAGGGTCTCAAGCGGATAAGGCCGGCCTGAAAACCGGTGACGTAGTTAGCGAAGTGAATGGTATTGATATGCGCGGTAAGGATACTAAGAGAGCTATGCGAGCCTTTAAGAATATCGTTGACACTATGAAAAAGGGCGATGTAATGCCCATGAAATATAAACGCGGTCACAAAACAAGTGAGATAACGGTTACTGTTGGGTCAATAAGTCACCCCTCCTATACATTGACGATTAACAAATAGACTAGAGGCCTATTCGAACCTGCTTATAGTTTAGGCTACATATTACAGCTCACTATTTCGTGAGCTGTTTTGGATTGAAAAAACAAAACCAATTTTGAGGACAAAATGAAGAAACTTATCATCAGTGTTGCCTGTTTGGCGGCTGTTGCTGCTTATGCTGGCGATGCAGTAAAAACTAACAAACACAAACAAGCGGAAACCGCACTTGTGTCCGGCATTAACGTATCCAATATGGACCAGTCTGTGCGTGCGCAAGACGATCTGTTCCGACATATAAATGGCCAATGGCTAGCGTCTTTTGAAATCCCGGCTGACAAGTCAAACTACGGTTCGTTTACTAAATTGGCGGATGAGGCGCGCGATAACGTAAAGGTAATAATCGAACAGGCCTCACAAAGCAATGCCAAGCAGGGCAGTGACTCGCAAAAAGTAGGTGACCTTTACAAGAGTTTCATGAATGAGAAATTGCTAGAGAAGATTGGAACTGAACCTCTGAAACCTGAGTTGGCGAGAATTGACGCAATCAAGAATGTGTCTGACCTATCGGATTATATTGCCTATGCTCAGAAAGTCAGTGACGCACCGTTTTATGTGTATGTTTATATCGATGATAAAAATCCAGAATCGTATATTACGCAGATGGGTCAAAGCGGCCTGGGCTTACCCAGTCGCGAGTCCTACCTAAAGGATGATGACAAGAGCAAAGAAATTCAGGCCAAGTACCTGCAACACATAGACAAGATGTTTTCACTTGTTGGCTTAGACAACAGTGCTGCAATGGCTAAAACGGTATTTGATCTTGAAACCCAAATGGCGGAAAAGCACTGGGCTAAAGAAAAGTTACGAGATCCGGTAGCAAATTACAATAAGAAGACAATGTCGGAGCTAGCTGGGTTAATGCCAAATATGGATTGGGCTCGCTGGTCAAAGTCTGCAGATCTTGAAAAGGCAGATGCTGTCTTGGTCGGGCAGCCAGATGTTTTTGCAGCCATTAATACAATGTTGATTGAAGTGCCAATGGATAGCTGGAAGGCCTATTTCAAATGGCACTTGATAAGCGCCGCCGCACCTTATCTAAACAAAGAATTGGACCAAGAAAACTTTAATTTCTTTGGTGGTGTCTTAAGTGGGGTTAAAGAACAGGAGCCTCGCTGGAAGCGGGGTGTGACTACCGTGAATCAGTCCTTGGGAGAAGTGGTTGGGAAGATTTATGTTTCCAAGCATTTTAGACCTGAAGCAAAGAAACGTATGCAGACATTGGTCGAAGGGCTACGCGCTGCCTATGCCCAGGGGATTGAAGAGTTGGAATGGATGGGCGATGAAACCAAGGTTCAAGCTTTGGATAAATTGGCCAAGTTCAATCCCAAAATTGGCTATCCAGACGTTTGGAAAGATTACTCAGCCTTAGACATTAAAGCAGATGATTTGTTTGGCAATATGATGCGTTCCACCATGGTAGAGGTGGCGCGCAATCGAAATAAGTTGGGTAAGCCCATCGACAAAACAGAGTGGGGAATGACACCGCAAACGGTTAATGCCTACTACAATCCAGTGTTAAATGAAATTGTGTTTCCGGCGGCTATCCTGCAACCACCATTTTTTAATCTAGAGGCTGATGACGCCGTTAACTATGGCGCAATCGGCGCGGTAATAGGTCATGAAATGGGGCATGGTTTTGATGATCAAGGCTCTCAGTATGACGGTAACGGAAAGCTGAGTAATTGGTGGACAGAGTCTGACCGAGAGGAATTCGAAAAGCGAACTGGAAAATTAGTAGATCAGTACAATGGCTTTGTGGTGCTTGATAATGTGCACCTCAATGGTGAATTCACACAAGGTGAAAATATTGGTGACTTGAGTGGACTTACCATTGCCTACAAAGCATATCAGTTATCCAAAGCCGGTAAACAAAACACACCAGTGCTGGATGGCTTTACCGGTGATCAGCGGGTGTTTGCAGGTTGGGCGCAAGTTTGGGCTAGAAAATACCGCGACCAAGAACTGCGAAAGCGCATAGATGTCGACCCACATTCTCCCAGTGAGTTTAGGGCTAATGGTACGGTTATGAATATGCCAGAATTTCACCAAGCTTTTGGCGTCGAACAAAAAGATAAAATGTATTTAGCGCCTCAAGACAGAGTCAAAATTTGGTAACAGTGCTCGCGCTGACTAAATAAAGCCGACCAATGGTCGGCTTTTTTGTGTGAGATCAAACAGCAAGCCGTAAAAACTTAACAATATTTAATTTAATTGGTTTTTTACAACTAATTCGATGCCGATTGCATCTTAGCTGTTATGGAATGACTTAACACCCGAATTGGTGGGTTGATAATGGTTGGTATTGTAGGGCAATTCGCTGAAGCGGGATCCGCTTCACATAAGGTATTGGCATCGGCCGAGTATTTTCTTCACAGCCTAGATGTAAAGGCAGCTAGCTTTGTCTTTATTCCAACATCAAGAGCTAGGCTGTCTCAACTGTCGTTTATCGACGGTCGAGATGATGTTGGCTTGGGCCGTGAAAGCGTAGAGGTGTCAATAGGTGAAGTGTTTGCTTGGCATTCTCAGCATCTTGATCGTGGGTATGAAAACCCCGAGCCACATAGGTTTGTATTTCACACTTCTTTCTGCGGCTCAACGCTAATGAGTAGGGTATTTGATATTGATGGCAAATGCCTAACCTATAGAGAACCTCAAATATTGCTGCAGTTGGCGGAGATCAAAGCCAAGAACCATGAGCTCTATTGTGATAAACAGCAGTGGCGAGTACTGGTTTCGTTTATATTGGACCAATTCAAACTGGCTTGGAGTGACGGTCAGGTGAATGTTATTAAACCCTCGAACTGGGGAAATTCAATTATTGCAGAGTTAGCAAGCAATGGAGAGTCTGCTAAAGTTGTGTTGCTGTCGATGAGTGAGAAAAACTTTCTTCAAGCTGCTTTTCGAGGAGGAGGTGAGCGTTTACAATATCTATATTCGGCGCTTACTCATCTACTTACCGCATTCCCTGAGTTTACAGCCTTGGTCGAAACGGTGAAACAGCAAGAGCTTGATACGGCCGAACAATTTTCTCGCTTTGCTTTGATTAGCCTGAAGATTCAACAAAAGGCATTTATTAGATTGGCTCGACTTTTGCCTAATCAGGATATATATCATTGCGATTATGAACGCTTATGTGAACACCCTCAAAAGAGTTTCAGGTCCGCATCCGACGTTTTAGGTCTTCGTTTGACCACTAAAGAGCTAAACGAGTCTATTGACCGTAAAATGTCCAAGCACTCTAAAATCAATGACCGTCGATATTCAAAAAGTGAATCAAGATTGGTCGACCAGCAGGTTTGGGAGACTTACCAAACATCATTCGAAAGATCTCTAAGTTGGGCGAAAACTGAATTAAATTTGGCAGAATATTTTTGATGAATAAATCGCAACATATTGAAATAAAAGCAAATATTCGAGACGATATTAAAGATCTCACGGACACCTTTCACCAAAGGGGACGTATCCAAATACCAGACTATCTTGAGGATGCTAGCTCAAAAGTAATCGCACGTTCCTTAGCTGATCAGCAGCAATGGAACCTGGTTTGGAATAATGGTGGTAAACATGTCGATATGGATTTTGACGGCGTGGCTCAATGGACAGTAGCGCAGCGACAGCAGTTGCACGAGATAATAATTTCCCAGGCTGCAGAGGGATTCCAATATCATTTTGCTAATGTGCCTATCTACGATATCTATAAAGAGAATTTACTGCCCGATCATTTTTTTAATCATGTCTATGAATATTTTAATAGTCACGCATTCTTAGGCCTAATGCGCGAGATTACGGGCGATGAAAGAATCAGCTTTGCTGACATGCAAGCGACGCGTTATTCCAAGGGGCATTTTCTAACCGAGCATGATGACCAGGTGGATGGCAAGAATCGAGTAGCGGCCTATGTTCTGAACCTCACTGAATTCTGGAAGATTGACTGGGGCGGTGCCTTAGTTTTTCCTACAGACTCAGCTTTTTGCGAAGCCTATTATCCAAAATTCAACGCATTGAATATATTTTCTGTACCGCAAAAGCATGCTGTGACTATGGTTAGCCCGTTTGCGTACGCTGATCGTTATTCCATAACTGGCTGGCTTCGTTATTAAGACTTTACGTCACTTATTGAGTATTTTCTGTTAAAATATTCTGCATCCCATATTTGCTGGTACAGGATTATCAGAGACCCCCTAAACTTTAATAAAACAGCTTTGAACAACCCTTGGCAAATCTGTGCCTTGAGTTTGCTGGTGTTTGTGTTTTGCTTCGCAGGACTTAAAGGTTTGACCAGCAGTAATGACTATCGCGCGTATTTGGATGAAGACTATCCGACCATTGTGGAGTTGGCTGAGGTAGAACATTTGTTTCAGGAAAATAAGATAGCGAGCTTGATGCTTATCCCAAAGGATGGGAATATCTTTACCGTTGAAACAATTAGCGCGCTCAGGGAGTTAACGGAAGCTGCGTGGCAGCTACCGCATGTAATCCGTGTTGACTCCTTAAGTAATTTTCAACATACAAGGGCGATGGGAGACGACCTATTCGTTGATAGTTTAGTCCCTAATGATGCCGTTTTGGATGCGGAGTTTCTTGAGCGTATTTCCAATATTAGTTTAGGTGAACCAACATTAAGAAAGTATTTGATCAGTACCGAATCTGATGTTGGTATTGTGAATCTAACCTTCGACATTGACGCTGGCGGAATGCTCTCTTCACAAGAGCGAGATTCGGTTGCTGGTGAAATAATGGCTCTATTAGATGGTTTTTCTGAGCGATATCCAAACATTGAGATGCATGGCAGTGGCGTGTTTTTTGCCGATTATTACTCTGATAAATATATTAACAAGATCAATGACGTTCTAACGCCGATAATGTTGTTGTTGATGGTCTTGCTTTTGGGCGTGTTTTTACGTTCATTTGGTGGTGTGTTCGCAGCCTGCATCATCGTTGTTACCTCTGGGGTCATTACCATGGGAATCTTTGGCTGGTTTGGTCTAATGCTGGAGGCTGTAGCTGCCCTTGGACCAATAATTATAATGACGCTGGCGGTGGCTGATTCAATCCACATCATCATTGGCACACAAAATGCTATGGGGCAAGGCATGCCTAAAAAACAAGCCATTGTAGAGAGCATGAGAGTTAATTTCACTCCGGTGTTTCTGACCTCTGTGACAACGGTATTGGGCGTGGTTACCTATACATTCACAGACTTCCCCAGCTTGAGAAAATTGGGCGTAATCGTTGCGCTTGGAGTATCAGTTGCCTTTGTGCTGTCAGTAACATTGTTACCAGTTTTGTTAAATTTGTTGCCCTTACGGCCGAGCAAGGTTGGCTCTACCTCTAATCGATTCTTTAAAAGTCTGGCGGCAGGTGTGATAAAACATCATCGAGTTGTCGCCACCACCGGCATTGTTTTGTCCCTCGTGCTCAGTCTATTTGTATTGAAAACTAATATTGATGAAAGTTTTTCTGGGATGTTCAAAGAGCATACCCCGATTGCCAAATCCATCAATATCATTGACACCAAAATGGCTGGCGTACTCAGGATGGACGTAGCTGTTTTTAATAACCAAGATGCAGCACCGGGTGAGACATCTTTAACCGATCCAGCGCACCTCAAAATGCTCGACGAGTTCTCCGCATGGGCAATGACACAAGAAAACGTAACCCATGTTAATTCGATAACGGACACCTACAAGCGCTTAAATAGATCGATGCATAGTGATGATCAAAACTGGTATCGCCTGCCAGAAAGCCCATCTATGGCGGCGCAGTATCTATTGCTTTATGAGATGTCGCTGCCTTACGGTTTGGATTTGGGCAATCAAATAACGCTGGATAAGTCAGCCACCCTAATCGCTCTTTCGGCCAAGAACGTGGCTAGTGCAAGTGTGGTAACACTTAGAGACAATATTAAGCAGTGGTTTGCGCTCAATGCACCGAAGGTCCGAGTGGCTCCAACGGGGGTGGTCACGGTAATCTCAGAAGCGTCCTATAGGCATATGATTCCGAAGATGGGGCAGGGCGCTGTCATCGCGGTGTTGATGGTGTCGCTAGTGTTGTTTATAGCGCTCAGAAGCTGGCTGCTCGGTTTCTTTGGCATGTTGGCAAATCTAATACCAATTGCCGTTGGTTATGGAATTTGGGGTTTAGCTGGAAACACTGTGGGCTTTATCGTGATTTCAGTAGCTGGCATCTGTTTGGGAATGGTGGTGGATTTTGCCGTTCATTTTATTGATAAGTTTCGATATGGACTTAAAACTCGTGGCTCAGCTCCGTTGGCTATTCACTATGCCTACGAAAAGGTTGCCAAGCCCTTATTGGTTACTGCTACCGTTCTTATGGCTGGGTTTTCAGTGATTGCGTTTTCCGAGCTTCACTCTATGGCTGGCTTGGGTTTGATGACCCCTTTGATCATTGGCTTAGCTCTGATCTTTGATTTGACTGCCTTACCAGCGCTTCTAATTTGGGTGTATGGCACTGGGCATCGGCAAGCAAGCCTAGCTGCCAAAAATATGGCCTAAATATATAGCGGAATCGCGGATATCGAACACAAAGGAAAATACAATCACCAAAGTAATGACGCCGCACCAGATGGAAAACGCGGTTTGCTTCTGTTCGCCGGTGAGAAATGGCCGCGAACTAAGCAGGCGATAAAGGCCAGGTGACCAGCAAACAATATGTATTAGCGCGATCAGGCCACTTAACACCACAATATTGAATAAAGGCGCAATCGAAGTAAGAATAAATCCAAATACGAAGCCACCAACAAGCCATCGAGCGATGCTATGTTGCTTCACAAACAATAGGCCGCTAACGAAACTCAGCGCCATAAAGCCCACCCAAATCTTCACCCAGGTAGGTGCCAATCTCATACCCTCAGAATCAAAGATTTGGAGCGCTCCATGACCTTTTGTGTAGTCGATGGCCCATGCAGAACTCGAAACGAGCAAGCTCAGAAGTGCTAGTGCGTAAATGTATTTGGTCGATTGCATATCAAGAAAATAAATTTGGAGTATTTAACCCGGATTATGTATTAGAAATCTACTCGGCAACAGCTCCTGCGTTGCCCTACCTCCTGCTCCATGCAGTCGTACCAATGAAAGTAGCTTTGAAAACAATGACTTTCTCGAATTATTTCGCTCACCATAGAGTGACTATGGCATCGCCAAATAATCCTTCGAAAGCCATTGTTTTCTTTGCTCTTTTCCTTCTCGCAACGATCCCTAATGCATAATCCGGGTTTAACACTCTTGTCTAATTTATAAACATTGAAATCAAGTATTTGCTGACAGAGAGCACCTAAATTGATTAAACTTACCAGTCTTGATTTTAGTGATAAACCAGAAGGAGTGCCGCTCATGCGTCATAGTTATACGCTTTTTTTATTGTTTGTTCTCACTGTATTGCAAGCCTGTGCGAGCAGTCACTATTCCTCGGAGGGGGGCGTTGCCTCTGAAGGAGCCGCTCTATCAGATACTAAACTATATCTGAATGCAGATTTTATCACTATGGACGATGCCCTGCCTGAAGTGGAAGCAATAGCTGTACGCGAAGGTATTATTATTGCCGCAGGTGGTGTAGCCGAAACTAGGCTCGCCGCTGGTAGCTCCGCGCTTGAGATTGATCTAGCTGGCAATACTGTGCTGCCTGGTTTAATTGACGCACACGGACATATTAGTTTCGCTTCGCTCTTCATGGCTACGGCGAATATTTCTTCTCCGCCAGTC
>Ga0316189_10002865_pt1 | contig 16831 bp, 15 predicted proteins | sample LowCovwburrow_MG_FD_204930 | JGI IMG/M metagenome (GOLD analysis project Ga0316189, IMG submission 204930) | Coastal sediment microbial communities from Maine, United States - Lowes Cove worm burrow | ecosystem: Environmental > Aquatic > Marine > Coastal > Sediment | place: USA: Maine... | reverse complement strand
GTCATAGCAGTGCATTCCATCTCACTCCAAAGCAGCGTTCCAGCCGACAACCCCTAAGGCGCACCAGATGGGAACGCGCGGGTCTTCATTCACATGAAAAATGGGGCATCCGTTTTGGGTTTCGAGTTACAAAGCATCTACGAGGTTTTGGTAAAACTGGTTTCCTTGTGATGGAAAAAAACAGCCTTTAACGATCCTTCCCTTCTTCCCGCATCCGGCCTCCCAATCATAAAAACTGCTCAGGTGGATTGTTGCCTCTTCCCGTTTTTGTAGTAGCATGGTTGGACCCCGACAAGGTCAAGGAGGAGGTTAAAATGACATTTGTGGCATCTACAATTACTGAGCACATCCGTCATGAAGTCGAACTCATTGAAAGGGGTCGCTCTGAAGAACGAATAAAGCGAGCCGAGGCTGAGGTGAAGCGCGCCAAGGCTGAGAAGAAGCGCACCGAGGCCATGGAAAAACGGGCTGTTCTTACCAATTTAGAAGAGTTATTCGAGGAAGGATTGATCACAGAATAGATCTTCAAGGCGAAAGCTGGCCCATTGCGCAAAGCCCTCACCAATAAGTAGATGGTCGGTGCCAGACGGGCCTGATATGACACACTTTTTCGCAATCACCGTGACCTGATCGCGCTGGCCATCTGGTTATTCGATCGCCAAGAGCGATGGTTCTTGCCAGAGACCCAAATGGAAACGTGTTGTACCAAGCCCTGGTCGATGCCTAATCATGCCAAGGACTCGTTGATGCTGGCGGCCTACCAATTCTAATTCCAAATTGTTAGAATGGACCATTGGAATAGCTCTGCACATCACCCATCATGCAGAGGTCTTCCTTTTGTTATTCCAGCCATCACCTTTGGAGGATATTTTGATCAAGCTTCATGGTACTAAGACCTCGCCTTATGTTCGTCACTGTAGCATTGCCCTGAAACAGGAAGGTATGGCATTCGATTTTGTGACCTCAGATATGAGTTTGGAGATGCCGACCCCCAGCCTTAAAATTCCCTTTCTCCAAGATGGCGACCTGTCATTTTTCGATTCCACTTCTATTCTGTGTTATATTCGTCAAAAAGCAGGTAAACCGTTTTTTGCCGATGCGGCCCTGGCGGATCGCTACTGCCTTGCCAATGTTGCTTTGGATACAGGGATCAACCTCTTCTTGTTAGAAAAGGATGGTTTTACCGATTCCCCTTACCTGGTGAGGCAAAATGCCCGCATGCGATCAAGTTTCGCTGCATTGGAGGAAATCGTGGCTGCCGGGCATGGCGAAGATGATTCCTACCTGCGCATCGCCTGCCTGCTCGGTTGGGTCCGCTTTCGGAACCGCTTTGATTTCAGTGGACTGCCCCATCTGTGTCGTTTCCTGGAACAGTGGGAGCAAGACCCCTTCTTTGTTGAAAGTGCTCCGTGACGGTTATTCCCGGAAAACCTCGTTCGCTTGTCTGGGTGCCAGACCTACCTTCAAGTGATTTGACGCCTGGCCGAACGGTCTAATAATCGAATTCCAGGCCTTCGTCTTCTTGGAAGTCTGGACGATGACCCGATTCCTCCGGGTTGCGCAACCAGCGGATATAGGCCAGGATGGCTTCCAACTGATCTTCGCTGATCTTGTCGCGATAGGCGGGCATGACCACCGTCTGACGGTCCAGGAAAAAGCGTGCGATCTTGTGTTCGCGCAGCCGCTTACAACTGCCGTCCAGTATCCACTCACGAATCTCGTCTTCATCGCGGGCAAGCTCGTGAAAGTCTTTGCTGTGCCAGGATGGGATGTAACCAGCGAGAGAACCCGGATTGGGCAGATCGAAACGACCGCCCGGACCGTGACATGAGAAACAACCCAGTTGCTTGGAGACCTTGTAACCTTCCACCGCCTTGGCATCCTTGGGGTAAATGGTACAGGCAATGGCATGATACCAGGCCAGCAAATCTTCCAACTCGTTGTCAGATAAGCGGTCTCGATAGGCGGGCATGACCACGGCCCGGTCCTTTTTGGATTCCTCGAAGCCGGGCCGTTTTCTCGCGCGTTCCGAAGCGCCGTCTAGAATCCACTCGCGCAATTCAAATTCGTCGGAAATGGCCATCATAAAGGAAAAATCATCGAGAGAAGGGACCTCCTTGACTCCAGGATTGGGAACGCCGCCCTTACCCCAAGCGCCATGGCAGTGGAGACAGCCGTATTTTTCTGACAAAGCCAGGCCGCGGGTCTCTGGACTCTTCCCGGAGGTCAACACCCAGCTGCGAAACCCTTCACGGGTTAACCCGAGTAAGAAAACGAGGCCTGTCAATAGCAGTACAGCAACCATTCCCTTCCAGTTCTTCAAGACGAATCCTCCCTTTTCACTGCATCAACGGCTGGCAAAGTTCCATTCTATAATATCTGGCAACAGATCGGAATCCGAAGTGTGAGGTTGAGAGTAACCAATCTGGGGGAATATAGAAGGTTTCCACCATGAAAGCAACGGTATCAAAGCGTTTACATGGTGTGGTTCACTCTTTTGTCGGGCACGTTTCCATCATTTTTTCATTCTTTCTTCGTGCTCATCCTGTTCTTCGTGGTAAAAATACTCGGAATCTGTGCTGCACAACGACACTTCAGCCCGTCGTCCAGTCGCCTTGAATCACTTAAACACCGTTGGAGGATGTAAATAATGTTCATGAAAACAGCATTTTGTTGGCTCCTTATTTTGGCAGGCGCCCTTGGCGCTGCCAAGGCTCAGAATAAATACGAGAATCTCACCGTCTTGCCAAAAGATATCAGTAAACAGGAACTCTCGAGTATCATGAAGAAGTTTTCTGCGGATCTCGGCGTTCGCTGTAATTTCTGCCACGAAGGCGAGGCGAATGCTCCCTTGTCCACTTACGACTTTGCCTCTGACAAGAACCATCACAAAGAAATTTCCCGTGAGATGATTCACCTGGTCAACACGATCAACAAAAAAATCACCGAGGTCATCCACGACGAAGGTGCCCTGGAAGTTACTTGTCGAACCTGCCATCGCGGCGTGGTCCACCCGCGCACATTACAGCAGGAACTCGCCCGAGCCAATGAGCGCAAAGGCATTACTTCCGCAGTGGAAAGATACACGAAATTGCGCGAGCGCTATTATGGAAAAGACAGTTACAACTTCGGCGAAGGCAGTCTGATCAGCTTCGGCAAAGGTCTGCTGGATGGAGGCAAGTTAGATGAGGCGGCTGTCATCCTGGAACTGAATGCCTCGCACTTTCCTAAATCATCGGCAACGCAAGCCCAACTGGGCGAAGTCCATGCACGCAAAGGCGACAAAGCCAAGGCTGTTACCTACATGGAAAAAGCCTTGTCCCTCGATCCCAACAACCGTTTTGCCAAGAAACGTCTGGCCGAACTGAAGAAATAAACGAAGATGGGGTCTTTACGGGCCCCCTTCTAAGTTGCAGGCCGCAAGCCTCAATTCCCATCAGAAGGTCATGGCAAACATGGAAAAGCTGTCATCGATCTGGCTGAAGGAGCTTGCGGAAGACGAGCGACTTAATGCGTTGCTGAAGCGCTACTCTCCTTCGTCGCAAATAAGGGGGCATTGTCCGGGTAGAGCGCCAGCAGTACTTTCTCGGGCGTGAGTGGGGCATCAAAGGGAACCGGTCCAGGTCGAAACGCGAGAATGGCGTTTCGGATCGCGAAAAACGCGCCGATCCCATACATTAACGGCGGTTCTCCAACCGCCTTGGATTTCTGAATTGCCAGGGCTGCACCCTCTGATTCATGGAAATGCACAGCAACACGCTCGGGCGCGGCATAAATATCGGGAACCTTGTATGTGGAAAGTGCGTTGGAACGAAGCTGTCCTGAATCGTCGTAAATCAGCTCTTCCATGGTCATCCAGCCGATGCCTTGGACTAGGGCGCCCTCGATCTGTCCCAGATCAATGGTCGGGTTCATGCTCTTTCCCACATCATGGACCAGATCAACAGATTCGATGATGTAGGTTCCGCGTAGGCAATCCAGCCGGGCAACAACCGCAGCGGCGCCGTAAACATGGTAGGCAAAGGGCGAACCCTTTTCTTTGGTTTTATTGAAGCTCACACCCGGCGTTGCATAGTGCATCTGTTCGGATAGACTGATCCGCTCAAAATAGGCCTTTTGGACCAAATCTTCCCAGCCCAAGTCGGTCTGTTGCTCCTCTATCCAAATCCATTCATTGCGTAGGGTCACTTTCTTGGGATGCTTCACTGCCAATTGACTGGTTGCAAAATTGGTTAAGCGTTGCTTCAAATGGACACATGCCATTTCCAATGCTTTGCCATTCAGATCGGCTGAAGCGCTTGCTGCCGATGGCGAAGTATTGGCTACTCGTGCCGTGTTGGTGCTGTCTATGTGGACCCGATCCGGGTTGATTCCCAAGGTAGAAGCGGCTACCTGAGCCATTTTCGTATTGACTCCCTGGCCCATCTCTACGGCGGCGGTAGAAACCCGAACACTGCCGTCAGCATAAATGTGAACCAGGGCCGAGGCCTGATTGAGGAAGGTCGCCGTGAACGAGATGCCAAAGCAGATGGGCATGATGGCCAGACCTTTTTTCTCTAATTCGTGTTCCACATTGAAGGCTTCTACCTGTTCGCGAAGGTGGTTGATGCGGAAACGTTGCTCAAGCTCCTGCCAACACTCTTGAGCCTGGCACCGTTTGACCTTCTGGCCATAGGGAAAACTATCACCATTGTCGAGCAGATTCTTTTTTTGAATTTTTTCTGCCGTTACTCCCAAGGACTCGGCTGCATGGGCAATGGCCGCTTCAATGACAAACATGGCCTGGGGGCCGCCGAAGCCGCGAAAGGCCGTGTTGGGTGGCAGATTGGTGCGGCAGGGATAGGCCGTAGCACGGCAATTGGGAATAAAATAAGTGTTTGTATGGTGGAAAAGCGTCCGCTCCAGAATGGCGGGAGAGAGGTCGGCGGCGGCGCCTGAATTCTGGTAGAAATCAACTTCGTAGGCAGTGATGCGCAGATCTTCGTCAAGGCCGATTCGATAGCTGGAGCTATACGGATGACGTTTCCCGGTCATGGCCATATCGTCGAGACGATGCAATACCAGCTTCACGGGACGACCCGAGGTTTTACTGCCGAGTGCCGCCAGCACAGCCCAGGGCGTGGCCTGATCTTCCTTGCCACCAAAACCGCCACCCAGGCGGACAACGTCCACCTCGAGCGCGTGCATGGGCAGATCTAGAACGGCGGCGACTGTACGCTGGACCGCAGTCGGGCCCTGGGTGGATGAATGAATTCGGTACCCACCGGACTCAAGTGGGTAAACATAGGCGCCCTGGGTTTCGATGTACAAATGTTCCTGACCGCCGGTCTCGGTGGTCCCTTCGAAGATGTGATCGCAGCGATTCCAAGCCTTGTCTGGATTGCCCAAACGGAAGGTACGCGGTGGGTGTAAAAGTTGGCCTTCATACGCGGCCGCCCTTGCATCGGTCAGCACAGGGCGCTTCAGGTATTCGAGATGGATTTTTGAGCGAGCGGCTCTTGCCTCATCCTCACTTTCGGCCAGAACCAAGGCAATTGGCTGGCCTATGTAGTGAACTGTTTTTTCGGCCAACAGAGGTTCATCGGGCAATATACTGCCGATCTGATTGACACCCGGAATATCGGCTGCAACAACAACGGAATGCACTCCTGGACAGGAAAGAGCGGCACTCACATCACATTTACGAATCAGGCCGCTGGCGATGGGAGACGCAAAAACGGCTCCGAAAAGCGTACCCTCTCGCAGAGGTATATCGTCTAAATAGAGCGATTCGCCTCTAACATGTTTCGATGAGTCGATATTCTTCACGAGGTCACCTCCTCGGTGGCCAGTTCTGGAAAGAGTTCATAAAAGTGGGCGTAGACCAGTTGTCGAAGTAAAAGTCGTTTGTAGTCGGCAGAACCTCGGGCGTCACTGATCGGAGAAACCTCTTCGAGTGCCTTTCGGGCGGCCAATTCAAAGGTCTCGCGATCGGCCGACCGACCAACCATAAAACGGCTTGTCTCTGCCAGATAAAGGGGGACCGGTGCCACGCCTCCCGCGCTGAGCACGGCTTTTTTAATGCGCTTGCCAACCACGCGCAAGAACAAGGCGGAATTAACAGACGCAATGTCCAGGTGGGTGCGTTTACTGACTTTCTCAAAGTTGAAATAGTCGTTGTCGCCAAAGGTTTGAATACAAATACTTTCAAGTATTTCGTCCGCTGCCAGGTCCAGGTCCTTGTAGCCCTTGTAGAATTCGGAAAGGGGGAGTTCGCGGGTCTCTTCACCCTTGCGTATGACCAGTATGCCGTCCAGAGCAAGAAAGAAAATGGTCATGTCACCAATGGGAGACGCATTGACAAAATTCCCGCCGATGGTCGCCATGTTCCGAATCGGCGTCGATGAAATCAGTTTTGTGTGTTTCATCAAGCGCGGGAACTGTTGTTGGAGAAGCGGTGCGATTCGAAGATCTTCCACTGTAGCGCCACAACCGATCGTAAGGGTCTGACCCACAAGGCTGATTTGGCGTCGTTCAAGGGTGTCAAAAGACAGCCTTGCCGGTGCGCCGGCGAGGCTGTCTGGTCGCTGCACATAGAGATCTGTTCCGCCGGCGATAAGTGGTGCAGCGCCATCGCTAGAAGCTGCCCCGCTTTGCGGGATGTCAGCCAGACGGGCTGCAATGTTCAGGAAGTAAGTGGGCAGGTAACCGTAGGCCACCAACCGTTCCAGACGATTGATCGGGTCCAAACCATTCAAACCCGAGGCCACTGACGCTGCGGCGCGCTCAATGGATTTATACCCCGTGCAGCGGCAAATATTTCCATCAACGCTGGCGATTGCGTTGGCCGTGTTGGTTGCTTTATCGCTTAAGCAAAAACCCACCAGGGAAACCACAAATCCTACGGTGCAGAAACCACACTGGGTTGCGCTGTTCTCAATCATGGCCTTTTGAACAGGTGTCAGGTCGGTCAAGTTGAGGCCCTCGATAGTCACAATATGTTTGCCATTGGCATTCCCCAACGGCATCAAGCAGGAGGTCATGGTCCGATAGCGAATGCGCTTGTCATGTAATTCTCCAACTAGAATGGTGCAAGCCCCACAGTCTCCCTCGCGGCAGCCGATTTTCGTGCCCATGAGCCGTTGCCGCACCCGAATAAAGTCCAGCATGATTGTGGTCGTGGGTTCATCGCTGTGAATGAGACGGTCATTGAGTATGAAATCCATCAGTGCTCCAAGCTCTTACAAAAATCGTCGGTGTCTGCCGGCTCCTTTTCACGCAAAGCTGCGAGACTCCTATTCTAACTCAAGCTGGGACCTATCGTCCTTTCCAATCCAGGAAATTCGCAGGTTTCTACTCTGTCCTCTTGTTTCGAGGACTATCTTGAAAGATAATGTTAAACTTTAATGGTCAGGGCTGTATTGTGCCTGGCCAATCCTGGTTCGAGAAGAGGCATCAGCTTGAAAATGAAACGGAATGACCCCTGTCATTGTGGTAGCGGTCTGAAATTCAAGAAATGCCACGGCAAAAGCAAGGGATTCTCATTGTTGCGGCCACCCAAGCGGGATTACGAGATTCATTCCGCTCTGGATCTGATCAAAATGAGGCGTGTTTGTACGTTGTCGGCAAACATTCTCCAGGAGGTCAGCCGCCGCGTTGTTGCGGGGATTTCTACACAACAGATCGACGATTGGGTCTTGGAACTGACCCTTGAAGCTGGGGCGTATCCTTCCCCGCTCAATTACCCGAACCCCGGTACAGATCCCCTGGCACCCGTGATTACTCCCGGCGGTTTCCCCAAGAATGTCTGTACCTCCGTCAACGATGTTGTCTGCCACGGGGTCCCTTCCGAGAAGGATGTGCTAAAGGATGGTGATATCGTGAATATCGACGTCACTTCCTACCTTGACGGGTACCACGGTGATACCAGCAGGACGGTTTATGTGGGAGAGCCCGGAAAAGAAGCGCGCCTGGTTACCGAAACAGCGCGTAAATGCCTGCAACTGGGAATCGATGCTGTAAAACCACACGGACGCTTGATCGAGGTTGGCCGCAGCATTTCCAAGTACGCCGGGGCACTGGGTCTGGGTGTGGTCAGAGATTACACCGGCCATGGTGTGGGTCGCGTTTTTCATGCCGAGCCACAGGTCTGCCATTACCCCAACATTGATACGGACTGCAAACTGATACCAGGCATGACCTTTACCATCGAGCCCATGATCAATGCCGGAACCGCGCATACCTTTCTGGACAAGAAAGATGGCTGGACCGTCTACACCAAGGACCGCAGATTGAGTGCACAGTTTGAGCACACGATCCTGGTCACCGACCAGGGCGCTGAAATTCTAACCCTGCCCGACCAGAGCTAATCCCAGGGTGGCCAAAGCTCGCCGCCTGCAACCACCGGCCTGGTTCGTCACACCCCTTCGCGTCCGTAATAGGGGTTATTTAGGCCTGCTCATTAAGGGAACCAGGCAACTTTCCGAAGAAAAGTATATCGACCTCCAGGGTTGGCTGAATGTTTAACGATGTACGAAGCGGGGTCTAGCTTTCGATTTTGTGTGAAAGCTGCTACCGTTAACTGGAGATGATATTGTGTATTCGTTGCCCTGTCATTCTCACTGGAAAATTGCCAGCATTCAAACTGACATCCAGAATACCGCTTCAAAGCACGTAAGCTCTTTATTTTAAAATGTATAGCGAGGGAACGCAACCATGCCGACACCTGACTTGAAATTTATGCATCCCTATTTCCTTGGTGCCTATGCTGAAAATGATAACGTCGTTGAAAAAATCATGCTCGAGTTTTTTCGCGATCATGCCTACTGGCGTCGTAATTTCCACCCTGAGAATATGCCGCCGATTCCAAGAACCGCGACCTATCGTGAAGATTTCAATATTTTTTTGGCCCGAATGCAGCAAGAACTCCACACCCTCAGCGCCGATTTGAAAAAGTCTGTGCCGTTTTTCAGTCCGCGTTATTTGGGTCATATGGCCGCCGATCTTCTCATTCCCGGTGTGCTGGCTCAGATGATGACGTTGCTGTACAATCCCAACAACGTTTCCGATGATGCGGCTCCTGCCACCTTGCAAAAAGAGTTGGACGTAGGGCAAATGTTGGCCAAAATGGTTGGTTTTTGCATTGATCCTACAAAAGAGGAAGTTGCCTGGGGACACCTGACCTCTGGTGGCTCTGTGGCCAATTACGAGGGCCTTTGGAACCTGCGTACGGTTAAATACTACCCGGTTGGCCTGGCCGAGGCGGTCCGTCGATACGGCTGCGATGTGGAGAATGTGGGCCCCCAGAAAAAGAAATTAAGCGAATACTCCAAATTCGAACTGTTCAATTTTTCGACGCGTGAAACCGTTGTCCTGATGCAGGTCACCCTTACTCAGATCAAGAAACATGACAAAAAGGAGTTCCAGCGCTTCACCAAGATCCTGGTTTCCGAAAGCCTCGATTTTCTGGGCATGGCCGGTTTCTTCATGAAGCACCGCGACCTGCTGCCGCCCAAGGTGATCGTGCCCATTTCTGCCCATTATTCCTGGGAGAAGGCCACAAAGATTCTCGGCATCGGCCACGGTCAATTGGTTCACATCAAGGTGGACAGCCACATGCGCAGCAGCTCCGATCACCTGGAGGAGGTTGTTGCCGATTGCCTGGAGAAGAGCCAGGCCATTCTCGCGGTTGTTGGTGTCTTGGGCAGCACCGAATTCGGTAGTGTGGACCCCATCCATCGCATCGTAGATATTCGCAATCGCTATAAATCAAAAGGTATTTACTTCGGCATTCACGTGGACGCCGCCTGGGGCGGTTACATGAGTTGTATCTTCCGCGAAGAAGACGGCAGCTTCGCTTCTCGGGAAGACGTGGGCAAAGATTTCCAAGAATTCCCCCACCAGGATACCTGGGAAGCCTTTCGCGCCGTCAGCGAAGTCGATTCAGTGACGATCGATCCCCATAAGCTTGGCTACCTGCCCTTCGGTTGCGGGGCCTTTGTCAGCCGCGATGCGGGCACCCTTGACTTCCTCAGTCAGGAAGCGGCTTATGTCTTCGACCTCAAGGATGATCCTCTCAAGAAACCCCCCATGAAGAAGCTGTTGAGCTTGGGTCAGTACATTATGGAAGGCTCCAAGCCAGGTGCAACTGCGGCCGCTGCTTACGTGACCCATCGGGTCATTCCCTTGCATCGCAATGGGTTCGGCAAGGTCTTGATCAACACCATGATGTCTTGCGAGTATCTCTATGAAAGAATCAACTTGCTTCAAAAACGCGTGGAGAACCTGGTCACCATTTCCATCCCCTATACGCCTGACACCAATTTGATGTGTTATTGCATCAATCCCAAGCGCAACAAGTACCTGGCTTTGATGAATCATTTCACCCGTAAAATATTTAATTACATGGGGCGCATCAACTCTGACCAGCCTTTGCAGGGCCATGAGTTCTTCGGCGCCTTTACTTCCTTGACGAAAGACAAGCTCAATGACGAGGAAGGAGAACGTATTCTCGGAGTACTGGGTATCGATGCGGAGACATTTGTCCATTCGGTGGATGACAGAACCAAACAAGCCGATCATATCTACATGATCCGGCACACCTTGATGAACCCCTGGTTGTTGCACCGAGATCAGGACGACAAATACAATTACCTGGACCGTTTCTGTATGTTCCTGGAAAGATGCATCATCAAGGAACTCGGCCTGGCTATTAATCGCAATCGTTGACATCGCGTTGGCCTCAGCCCCGCAAAAGGACGTTCTCGTGACGACGGAGGACGGGCCTGGAGCGGGCGGGGTGTGACCGGCCTTCACCGGGCTTGTTCCGCTTTGTTGCCCATAGGAGAACTATGTGGTTTAATGCTCGCATTACTCAAGTTAAAAGTGAAGGATGAGAAAAATGAATCTGAACATCGCGAAAGTAGACCCGGAAACGGTCTCTCACCTGCATGAGAACTATTTGGCCAGCCTGACGGAACCTCAGGATGCCTTTTGGCAGGAAGCCTTGATTGGCGCATCCGATCATCTGGAAATACGGATTGAGGGCGAACAGGTCGGCTATTTTGTCTTGGACGCCGAAAACCAGATGATGCAGTTTTATCTGGTTGATGGCCTGCACCGTCATGCACCCGATCTCTTTAAGCAAGTATTGGAACAGCATGAGGTCAAGACGGCCATGGCTGCGACCATCGAGCCCTTCTACTTCAGTTTATGTCTCGACTTGCAACTAAAGACAGAAGTCCACACCTACCTGTTCTCTGATCACAAGAAAATGACGCCTGTTCTGACAAGCATCAGCGGTCACCAGTTCCGCAAGGCCACCAGCGATGATCTGGCCAAGGTGATGCCCATTTATAGTGGTGGAGATGAATTCGTGGATGCTGAGACCGTGGATGCCAATTTTGGCGATATGATGAGTTATGCCAAGATGGTCATTGAAGGTGGTATTTTACACGTGCTGGAGAAAGACGAGGAGATTTTGGGCACCGCTGAATTACGGATACGAAAGAGTTGGGTGCCCTACGCCGACGTAGGCATGATTGTACATAAAAAGTACCGGCGCCAGGGGGTAGGGGCCTACCTATTGACATTGCTCAAGCAAAAAGCCGTAGAACAAGGCCTGAAGCCCATCTGTTCTTGTGAGGCCGGGAATGTGGGCTCGCGCAAAGCGGTGGAAAATGCTGGTTTTATCGCCCGTCATCGGGTGGTCCGTTTCACCTTTTAATCCGTACCAAGCCTGGAGCAACAATGGGTTGCCCCATTTCTCGCAAACCAATCACTCATGATCATGTAAACGAAAAACCAACTTGCCGCGGGTGTGGAAGGTACGGCTGTAGGCGTGGGCTTCCGCCGCACGGTCCAGGCTGTAAACAGTATCAATGACCGGCTTGAGTTTGCCTTGCTGAGCGAGTTGACCGATTTTTTTTAAAAAGGATCCGTTGGCGCGAACCAAAACCACGTGTGTGGCGCACGAAGAACCAAGCCAGCGGGGGAGCAAACGCGAGACAAGAGCGCGGAACATTGTGCGTAGGTTGGGCACGGTGGTGATATAAGCGGCCTTGGGTTTGAGCACGGCCGCACAACTCTTGGGGTTTTCCATACCAATGGTGTCGAAGACAAGGTCACAGTCTGTCACCTCATCGGTGAATTTTTGGTTCGTATAATCGATCACCCTATCCGCACCCAGATCAGAAACCAATTCTATGTTTCTGCGGCCGCAGACCGCGATCACTTCGGCGCCGAAGGCCTTGGCAATCTGGATCGCGCTGCTGCCGACGCTACCCGTACCACCGATGATAAGTATCCGCCAGCCCGCCCGCATGCGGACACTTTTAAATAGGGCGCACCATGCGGTCAGCGCACCCAGCGGGAGAGCAGCGGCCTGAACGTGATTCAAATTTTCCGGTTTAGGTGCGAGTACCTTTTCCGGCATGCACACATATTCGGCATATGCCCCCATCATTCCCCGCAGTGGGTGCTGCATTCCAAAAACCGCGTCTCCGGCTTTGAACTTCTTAACCTTCCGGCCAACCACGTCAACCACACCGGAAACATCGCTGCCCAGGATAACGGGAAAGGGCGGCAGCAGGTGGCGGAATTGGTAACGACCGGAGCGAACCATCCAGTCCCGAGGATTGACACTAGCTGCAAATACCCGAATACGCACCTCGTCTGCCTCTGGCTCGGGCATGGGCCGATCACCGTGGTGCATGACCTCGGTCCCGCCGTAATGATTGATGTAAACAGCCTTCATTGTCATGCCCAAAGGAAGCACTCCGGGAAGTCGTGATCGGACCACCATCATTCTAACGAGCCAAGCTCCATGCTTCAAGTTTAAGCAACCAAATCGGCGATATTCTATACGGGCAATGTGCACCTTAGGTCCTGAGGATTTTCAAATTGATAGGCCGGAGCGACTCCGCTTCACTGAACAACTAAAGCCTGACACCATCCATCTCCTTTTTCCGAATTCCCCACACGGCAGCATTTTCAACTTTTTGGTGACTTAAAACTTGCGGGTTTTACTTAGAGGAAAAGAAAGACAAGGAGGAAGAAAGGTGTGGGATTAAGGAGGATAATAGAGAAAAAAGGCTGGCAACTCCTTGCCGCATTAAAGTGTCGCCTTAAGTAAGGGAAAAGCTATAAAAAGAGGAATGTTGCAGTCCAATGCCCATCGCCCTTTGTGTACTGCATTCAAAAGGTGCCACTTTTCAAGACGCGCCGAAGATTTCAATAATGCCAACCACCCGATCGTAGGGGATTGCCTGGAAAAAAAGGTGTGGGAAGGGCACTGGGATTTGTAGGCCAATTTTATAGAAGCTCCGTCCTCGGCGACTTCGTGGTGAGCACCCTATCAGTGCGACAAAATGCCGACCCACTTTTTCGTGTGTTTTCAATTTCTTCTTTGCCTTTTATCAGAGAGGATCTGAATTACAGCAACTGGAGATTTGCCCTGGAATTCTCAACGCCCTAAGCCTTTTCCCCTTGCCAGGTTTTCCTCCGCCCCATGGCTTATATGGGCTGGCCGAGGCGCGGGATGCCTTTTGGCCCGCCCATTCGCTGTCATGATAGTGATGTTGGCGCCTCCTTCCCAAGGAGTGGCAAGGGCTCTGCCCGTCTATATACTCATGGCCTTTCACCAATATGTAGACTTTAGCCTATCTCCGTTTTAACACCATTATCTGAATAAGTAAATTGATGCATGGCGGAACAATGATGCTTTTCAAAAATTCGGGAAAATCAGAAGTACGTCACACATCCTGTTTGAACTTATTCATATTCATCAAAGCTATATTAGCCATGGCATTGAGTATATTTGACGTTGTATGAAACTTTGTTAACCAGACGCTCCGATGCCGGGCATTTCCTTTAAAATCAGTGATTTATGCGTGGCTTCCGATTCTTGCCTTCGCGTTCTCATGCGTGTCAACGCTGCGTTGCAAGGGGATGGACATCATCAAATGATGAATCGTCACCAGGTAAGGTGTCGGTGGCCCATGTCAAGCAAAACATGTTTAGTACTTATATAGAATCGTTTTACACATTCCCGTTGTCTACTCCAGGGATATAGTTCCACCTTGTCTCGAAAGCCAAATTTGGTTTGCCTTAACCCATAAGCTCATGCTTTTCCCTGGGAAAAAGACTGGAGCCTATCTTGGTTAGTTGCCACACCATCTGTCTCCTGATTGTGGTAAAGTCCTCTTTTCAATAATTAATCACTTTTTTATTTTATTATATAGTAAAAAACATTTCTTGGCCTATAATAGTGAATGGACTCGGCAACCCCTATGGGGAATATTGTAGTGAGGGTATATATAATGGGTAATTTGAGGCTTGTAGCAAAGACACAAACAATGGATCCCGATAAGTATGATGAGCTGGCCGCGATCATCCGCCAGGCGAGAGCTGCTGCTCGAGATTCCCGTGTGTATTGGGACCTGGATGAAAATGAGGACGGCAATAAGTCCCGCAAGGACTTCTTGTTTGTCGCCGAAAGAGAAAAAATCGCACTGAAGATTCGACGTAAGCGAGGAGCTTCTTCACTGGAACTCCGCTTTGACATTCAGCCCGAGGTCTCTCCTAAGAGAATCTCAGCTGAAGATAGCCGCCAACGCATCCTTGATGTTTTGGATAGTTCGGACGCTCCCATGAAGAAGACGGACATCGTGAATCTTGCAGGCATTAGCCCGTCCACCTGGAACCTCAGAATCAAGGAACTCCTCAAGGATGGCAGGGTAACCCGTGACGGTGCCAAGCGTACAATCCTTTATTCGAAGAGCTGATACAGTCAACCCATTCAGAACTCTCTGGCGATAGGGTTCTGGTTGGTTGAGGTACGGTTGGTTCATGCAAACCGGCGCTTTCAAGGATCTGTTCCTGACAGCGCGGGATGTGGCACTATTCGGAACCAGCGGGGTTGATGTGTATATTATTGACCGGCTGGAATGATCGCGCTAATGGCGAGAGAAACGGTCCTCTTAATTCGGGCCTATGAGGTTACGCCACCAGGCGTAACCTGTCTCTCTCGTGCACGAACAAATGCATCAGCCCCTTCTGGGAATACACATTTGCATGGGTCCGATGATATTGGCTTATTCGCTATCGTCCAGGTAATCGATCAGGATACCACTCGTTTGGCGCAGGCGTTCACTCATTAACTTGGCTATTTTCATCAGTAATTTGACCGCTAACTGCGGTGCTTCCTGACTGAGTCTGGTAAAACTTTCTCGGGTGAGGATCAGCAGAGTTACCCGTTCCATGGCAACAACTGTGGCGGAACGCGGGTAACCGTCCACCAACGACATTTCACCAAAAGCCTGGCCTGGTCCAAGCACGCAGATGCGACGGTGTTTACCACTACCGCCTGTTTTGTGGATCTTTACCTTGCCACTGGTGATCAAGGCCATATAGGCTTCCCGCGACCCTTCTGAAAACAAGATAGCGCTTTTTGAGATTTCATAGTGCTCAAAGAAGGCGGCCAGGGACTCGAGTTGACCCCATTCAAAATCACGTCCCCATTTGGTTTGGTCCAGAAATTCGGCCCGTTTTCCAATCGTGACAGGTGATTGCTTAAGCGTGTTCAGGGTTTGTGTCATGCCTGCTCTTCTCCGGAAGGCTTGCTCTCATTGGCAAAGAGGTTCATCCAACTATAATTGAATCGGGTTGGAATAACCACCGCTCTTTTTTGGTAAATGGGGTTTCTCCAATAGCCGGATACGTGAGGAGAGTCCCCTGATATCTACTGTTTATTTGATCCGTTTGTCCCTCCTACAAAAGGTCGTTGGCTCGTAAGCTGGGGTGACAGGCAGGCTATCATCATTTTTAATCGGGTAAACGATCTTGTTGGAGTCGGGATTATAGGCGAAGATGTCCGGCTCCAAATAGCGATGCGCATCCCGACACTACGCGACCTGATTTCCGAGCCTCAAGAGGGCACGTGTTCGGCCAGGGAACCGAACGCGTGCCCCATCTTGTTCTTGTTTCAGGATCGTGCGTACGTCTTGAAACGTGACTAGCGTCCCGCCTCGTCGAAGTTCCGCCATTCCTGGATTAAATTCCAGAAGTGGTCTGTGAAATGGTCGACCTCGTGTTCGGGGAAGAGTGCTGTTACCTTTTGGTTCACCGCATCGCGTGCGGTATCGCTGCCGAAGAATTCCCAAGCGACCTCGTCCAAGTGGCTCAGGTGTTTAGCACAAAATTCCTCGAAGCGGTCTGTCTCGAAATGGGCCCGGGCCAAAGCCGTATAGGCCTCTAACTTTTCGTCGAAAGACATGTCTTCCTCGGCGATGGCGAAATATGGCGCCCAGTTCTGGTTCATGCGCACCTGGCGACTCGTTGCTGCGGCAAAGGTTGCCCAACGAATCTTGGCCTTGATCAACCAGGGGAAATGCCAGTTCAGGGACGTCACCTGAGAGTCGGGACAGGGGTTGGCAAAATCAATCGGGAACCATTCACCATCCTGACGCAGACATTCGCAGGAATTAAAGTCCCATACGAAGAAAGCGTTGATGATGAGTGTAATATTGCGCAACCTCTTCTGGTCGGCCTCACTGAGATCGACTGCACCAGGTGTGTAACGCGCGTGTAAGGGTGCGCTCGGGTTATAGTTGACCAGATGAATCTGGGGTCCCATGCCAATGCAGCGTACAAAGAAATCGTGGGGGTCCACCGCTTTCTGGAGATGCATGATGAACTTCCCAGATTCTTCGTAAGAAGAACGCAGTTTGTCCTCGTTGTCGACTCGGTTCACACCGCGCCAGCCCCCCCCGTCATAGGGTTTCATGTAATGGGGGTAACCCAGTTGGCTGCCCACTTCACCCAAGTCGAACAACTTGGCGTATTTGCGGAGAGT
>Ga0316189_10002864_pt1 | contig 16837 bp, 10 predicted proteins | sample LowCovwburrow_MG_FD_204930 | JGI IMG/M metagenome (GOLD analysis project Ga0316189, IMG submission 204930) | Coastal sediment microbial communities from Maine, United States - Lowes Cove worm burrow | ecosystem: Environmental > Aquatic > Marine > Coastal > Sediment | place: USA: Maine... | reverse complement strand
TAGATGGAACTTATGATGTTGATGTTAGGTGGCAGCAAGGAAATGGTACTTGGAGTGTTTATGGTACAAGTTGTTCAATTACAATTGCGCCAGTTCCTGGAAGTCCAGCTTTTGTTTTAAATGATAAACCAAATATGGAAAATATTGCCGTTGATCATAAATCAAAATTATTTACGGAGCCTAATTTAGACATCTCAGTTTATCCAAATCCTACAAAAGATTTTGCGATTATTTCAGCGAATCAGACGATAAAACAGATTGAAGTATATACGATTGAAGGCAAATTAATATATGTTAACCAACCAAACACCACACAAATAAATATTGATTTAACCAGTTTAGATCAAGGTCTTTTTATTGTGAAAGTATATAGTGATAATAGAATAGAAACCAAGAAATTAATTAAGCAATAAGCTTGTTGAACCTTTTTTAAAAAACCGGTTAGGTCGACTAACCGGTTTTTTATTTTCTAATTTTCAACGGCAATCAAAATCTCAGCTTCACCGTTTGTTGGATCTTTGGCTTTCTCCCCATAAATTTCAATATCGGCAGTATATATTCGTTTTAAATCTGATGCCCAAATGTTTTGCCAAACATCATGAACCGCATTTTTTGTTAAATCACCCTTAGCAATATATTGAAGGTGATTACCTCCAATAAAATGTCTTGATATTAATTTTGACGGAAGCCCTTTAGAACTATTGACTTTACAACCCAAAATCATTGTGTAGGGGTGATTGTGATCTCCCTCATAATCTGTGTAGATGGCATAGATAGAACTGTCTGCCTTATTTGGAATCTTGGATTGAATATCTTCATCCATAAATTTATTCCACAAAGCACCAATGTCTTTTGCTGCCTTGCCTTTAGCATTGGTCGTTCTTACAGCAATGCCAGCAACCATAAACGGTTCAATTTTAATTTTCCCCATAATATTAATGTTTAATTTGAGTCAAAAATATTACAGCCAGGTGACAATAGATGTCATAGGTAAATTTAAAAAATGCGAGAAATTGATTAAGAAGGGATTTCACTAATTTCAAACAAATGACCATTAGGATCTTTAAAAAAGCATCTAATCTCCTTTCTCCAATTGTATGGTGGGGTAATGAATTTTGCACCTCGGTTTTTCAAGATCGTATAAGTCATATTACAATTCTCTACTCTAATAGTAAATGAATGATTAACAGCGTCACTATTTTTAATTGCTTCAAATGAGATGTCGGGCTTATCAGCTGTTGGTCCTCCTTCGGTAACAAGTAAGATCCAATGATTTAAGAATTTTAAAACCGCAGATGTTCCACCATATTCATTAATCAGTTCAGCTCCTAATACATTCAGATAAAACTGAAGAGATTTTGACATGTCATTCACCACAAGAATTGAAGTGATTGTTGAGTTTTTGAACGGTTGATCGTTAAGAATCATTCTTCGTTATTTTTCTCTAATCAAATGTATATTGCCTTGACCATTGAATATGGTTCTATTGGTTGATTTTCCGTTGTATGTAAAAAAATATACACCATCAGCGCAAGGTTTATTATTTTTAATATTGTTACCGTTCCAGCGATCTTCAATACTGTTAAATTTAAATACCTCTACACCATATCTATTGTAAACATAACATTCAAAAGTTTCAATTCCTTCATTTGGAAAATAAAATTCTTGGTTTGGTGCTTTGTCAGGTGTGAATACATTCGGAATATCAAGTTCTGGAAAATCATGTACTTTGACAATTTCACAAAAAGTATCTCGACAGTCATTGAAATTTTTAGCGACTAAACAAACCTGATAGTCTCTTTCACCTTGATAAGTAACCTTAAGTTTTTCACTGTAATCATAACTAAATTGCCAATCACCAAAGTTGTTAGGGTAGACTTGCGAATCAAAATTATAGGAAAATATAGTATCAGAAAGGATATAGGATGGTTTAGCAAAATTTGAAGATGTATTAATCAAATGAAGGTCTAAATCTTCTGTTCCTTCAAATTCTCCAGGTCCTTCGAACTGATCTGATTTGAGATCGAAGCTTGCAATTGGTGTGAGTGAGTCAACATAAAGACTATCTCTGAATAGACAACCATTTCCATCTTCAATCTTAACTTCCATCCATCCAGGCTCTGTTACAATAAATGTTGTATTAATAGAGATGTCTCCATTTTCTAAATTATACCAAGTATAAAACAGATTACCTGTACCTGAAGAATCCAATCCAGCCGTAGTAACCGTCACTTCTCCGTTTCCTTTTTGAAAACCTTTAGTTCTGCAATAAGTAGGTGATACTACCTCCGTGACACCAATTAAGGGATTAGGTTGTGTAATATGGAAAACAAAATCTTGCGAACACCCAATATCATCTACAATTTCAAGCACATATTCTCCGGCACCAAGCCCAGTTGAACTGATTTCATTTAATCCGTTCTGTCCATTTGGATTGGGGTCCCAACCATAGTAAATTGCATCATAATTACCTTGTGCATTCAACACAGAATCCACACTTGCTACGCCAGTTAGAAAACCATAACATCTTGGGTGAATAAGATCAAGTTCAATTTGGATAGGTAAGGGATCAATTAATTCTATTGTAGTTTCATTACCACAACCATTATTATCAGTAACACTAACCGAATATATACCTGAAGGTAATGAGTTAGCAGTGTTTGTTCCAGAGCTATTTACTACTGCCCCCACGCTATTGGTAATAACGAAGTTAAAGGTTCCAGGTGAACCAGAAAAAGCAGTGATTGAGCCATTTGAAGTACCGTAACATTGCGGATGACTGTGATTAGTGCTTAAGGTTGTTGACGTTCCAGCGGAAATAACTATTGTAGTGTCCCATTGACAATTTGCTGAGGATGTTATTGAAAGAGACCATAACCCTGAATATAAGTCATTTTCAGTGTGGTTACCACCATTTGTTACTGTTGTTGGCCCTAAGGAATTTCCGGAAGGATCAATCCAATTTATTGTTAACGACTGACCATCAAAGCTAGTAATATTGGTTAAAGTTGCACTTCCATTATTAGCACCAATACAAGATTCATTAACAGATGAAACAGACCCAACTGAAATTCCATTAAAATTGATGTCAATTGAATCTCTATAGACACAACCGAATTCATTTGTTAGTTCTGCCCAATATGTACCGCTTTCTAAAACAGTAAAACTATTAGACCAATTACCATCTTGCCATAAAAAATTAGTGTTTTGACCTGAAAGCGGGCTTAAGATTAGACTATCTCCTTGACATAATATAGTGTCATTACCTAGGCTAAATAGGGTAGAACTATTCACAATAATGTTAAAGTAAGTAGTATCTATGTTGTTATGCACAAGGTAGGTTATGTTGGAATTAGGCATAATTGTGATTGAAGAATCTTGTGATATAACTATAGTTGGGTCGGAAGCAAGCGCCCAATTATGAATTGAATAATAGTTATCAGTCAAAATTAACGAATCACCTAGACACGAACTGATATTAGTTGAACCGCCAACTGCAATATTATGAAAGGTCGGTAATCCTAAGGAACTTGTTGTCGAAGGTGCTAAGGCAACTCCATTTGGGTTATAGCTGCAGCCTGCTCCAAGTGTGTTTGGGTCACTGATGACCCCTAGCCATGGTTCCGCAGCTCTGGCCTGGTAAATTTTTAAGTCAGGCCCTAATTGTAAAGCACAGCTTGAAGGCAGCGTGCTTATTTGTTGGAGAGAATTTATAATATCAAGTGCCGTTCCAGCTAATAAGTCATATTGAAAAATACCTACACCTATAGATGAAACATACATTAATTCACTGTTAGGAGAAAATTCAATACCATACGTAGAAGTGAACTGAAAATCGATAGGGTTACTCAATATTCCAGTAGAAGCATCAAAATTATAAAGTAAAAAATTTCCTTCACCCCAACAAGCAGAAGCAATTTTGTTACCATCTAAAGAGGCTTTTAAATACCCAATACTGCAGGTAGAATTATTTAAGCTAAAGGTAGTAACTACAGGTGTTATAGATAGTCCAGTGGCGTCTAATAAATAACTATGATAAACATCTGAATTTACTAGTCTGGTTACAATCCAATAATCTGTTCCATTTTGATGTTGTATTGCCGCTATTTTTTCTGATGTAGGTGCAATGACAGGAGTGTTTACTGGGCCGGTGATGTCTCCTAAACCACTTTGTAAACTCATGTCTACTTTTGAGTAATTTAAACCATCTACACCGCCAATATGATCTACTGTAAAAATGTAATATAGTGTACTGCTTCCAGGTTGTTGTACGATAACGGCAGATTGGGTACTGCTAGGGTTGCCAAATAACACACCTGAACCGTTGGGCATGGGAACATGGGTATTATTCCAAACAGAAATCCCATCAGTATAAAATAGTAAATTACCAGAGTTGTCGCAAATAGTGGCACAACCCTCCCAAGTATTCAAAGCGCTGTTAGACAATACTACTGGGGTGCCTGAATTAAAATCAATTCCAGCGAACTCCCCAAAATACCAGATATTGCCCTCGTTTTGAGAAAATGCTGTGAAATTTGAAAAAAAAGCGTTTAAAAAGGTAAATAATAAAATCCTAAGTTGTGACGATCTAAACATATGATTGCAATAAAATTAACTTAGGGTTTTGATCAAATATAGAAAACTATTTTGGTCTAACCAAATAAATATTCCCTTGGCCTTCAAGTAAATTACCTGTATTTGTCTCAGCCTGGTAAGAATAGTAATACACCCCGTCAACACACGGTTTATTATTTATATAGTTATTCCCGTCCCATTGGTCTTCTAAACTACTGAATCGGAATACTTCAATGCCGAACTTATTATAAACAGTTGCGTTAAAAGTGGTGAACCCTTGAGCTGGAAAATAGAAAGTGGAATTAGGCGCTTTTCCTGGTGTAAACACATTAGGTATGTCCAGCTCTGGAATAGCATGGACTGTAATTAATTCACAAACGGTGTCTAAACAATAATTAAAGTTTTTAGCCACCAGACACACAAGATATTCTTGTTCACCAGAATAGGTGCGTTGAATAGGTTCGTCAATATCATGGCTTAAAAACCAATTTTCATACCCAGAATTAATTTCATTTGTATATAAGTTCCAACTAAAAGTTGGATCAAATAAGGGATCGTCTTTGTTTAAATTAAAGGAACCATTTATAAATTTAACTTTCAAATTTTCAAGGCCTTCATACTCACCCGGTCCAACAAATCCATCTGATATGAGCTCAAATCTGGCAGTAGGGTTTAGTGAGTCAACGAAAACAGAATCAATAAATATACAATTATTGTCATCTTTAATTGTCACTCTCATCCAACCTGGTTCAGAAACAACAAAGGTGGTATTTGTGGATAGTTCTCCATTTTCTATGTTTTCCCAGAGATATGTTACGGTTCCAGTACCTGAAGAATCCAATCCTGCTGTGGTAATAGTTACCTCACCATTACCATTTTGAAGGGATGAACTTCTACAGTAGGTTGGAGATACGATATCTATAATGCCAACTAAAGGATTAGGGTTGTGGATAAAGTAATTTGTGCTATACGTACATCCTAATTCATCTGTTATTTTAAGCATATATTCTCCAACGGATAGTCCAATGTTTGAAGGTTGATTGATTCCATTATTTCCCAATGGGTTTGGGCTCCAACTGTATTCAATTTGGTTATAATTACCTTGCGAATTGATAACCGTATCAACATGGGCTAATCCACTAGAATCATTAAAGCAAAGCGGATGTGTCAAAACCAACTCTAAATTTAATGGCAGCGGGTCAATTAGTTGGATGGAATCAAAAATTAAACAGCCATTGGCATCCAATAAAGAAGTGGTGTACCAACCAGCCGAAAGGTTGTTTGCGGTATTGCTCCCTTGATAGTTTAAAATATTATTTAAGTTATCATAAATTATGAACTGATTTTCATCTGTGGGTGCACTTGCAGAAAAAACAGTGATAGAACCATTCGTCATACCATAACACTGAGGTGGGTTTGGTAAAAAGTTAATGGAGACTTCTCCAGGTTCCGACAAATCAAAATCATGAGTCCAAATACAGCCTATAGTATCTGAAATGGATATATTCCAGAGGCCAAGGTATAAACTGTCTTGGTTAGAAACTCCACCTTCAATAACGGTTTCAGAATCAAATACTCCTTGGCTCCCTGTCCAAATAACATTAAATGGGCCATTTTCACCATGTATACTGTCAACATATGCAGCACCATCTTGAATGCCGTAGCAAGATAAGTTCTGAAGACTATCTTCATGCCAATTGGCAAATACACTTCCATTTCCAATAATTAGTTGAGCTGAATCTGAACTGACGCAACTTGTTTGTCCAGGAGCTGAATACAATACATAATTATATATGCCAGATATTATAGTATCTGTTAACACGATAGGATTAATTGTGTCAAAATTTGGATCAAACCATATACCTCCTGATTCATGATATCCGCCTAAATAGTCAAAGAGGTTAATTTCTCCAATTGAATTACAAAAGCTAATCGTGGAGTCTTCTCCGGGGTAAAAAGCAGGTGGTAAATGCAGATCAACAACAAAAGTAGAGAACCCTAATATTGGACAAGCTTGGTCTGATGCATATATGGAAATTAATGAGCCTGTATATCCTCCTTGATAATCCCAACAAATTGTTGCTATGGCAGGATTAGAACCAGTTTGAATAAATGTTGCTTCAGGTAATATTTCAAGAATGTTTGAACTTAATACTATGGAATCTAAGGTGTCAGGATCAGAAAAAGTGACATCAAAACAAAATTGATCATTAGTGCAGGCGATAATTTCATTAGTATTAAAAAATACTGAATTGGTCCCAAAGTTGGTGAAGTTTGTAATTGTACTTGGTGCAACAGGTGGTGAGTTTAAACAGTTTTGTACAACAAACTGAAATTCGTGCAGTACGGTTCCCAATAATAATCCATTTTCATTATACTCTTCGATTTGGATTACAACGACAAAATTTCCTATTGTAGTTGGTGTAAATGCAATTTCTCCAGTAGAGGGGTTTAAGGTAATTCCAGGGATTGGATTATTACCTGTATATCCTGCCATGTAAACTGTAGATACAGCTCCTGTAGTGAGGGCATCAACTAAAGTAAAGACAAGAGAGTCTCCGTCTGGTTCTTGCACCCCTAAATCGTAGGTGACAGGTAGGTTATTACATATGTATGGAATAGGCTGTGAATTAACTGTCAAGGTATTATTACAAGCTTGTGTGGCAGAATTCAATGTAGACTCAACATAAAGGCAACTGGAACCATCCAGGTTTACCAACGGGTTTCTAGCGCAAACCAAATAAGAAAATATCCAAGAATCGCACGTATCCGGCAGAATAATTGTGTTCCTAAAAGTATATTCTTCCATACCTGGCAGTACACCATCATTACATGTACTATTGTCTTGTTCTGCTGGACAAATCTGAGAAACTTCTTCAAAATCAACTAAATATAACATTAATGGTGCGTAAGGAAAACCACAATTATTATCAATATTTATGGGGACTGAGTCTGCGACTCCAATACCCGAACAATCTCTATAAAGTGTTAAGGTAACTTCATATTCATTTGCATTTTCAGTACATTGATAGGTAATATTTGCACCAGAAACATGGTCAGCATAGACGTTTAATACAAAACTGCAGAGGACTAAAAATAATATACCTTTTAATCTTAACATAATTTAGCGGACCTTGCTTACTTAGCCTTTTATTTAATGTCCACCTAGGTATATTTTCAATCAAATTTTGATTTTAATCCAAAAGAAAGTTTTTTAACACAACAAATGAATCTACATGATTATTAAAAATATAGATTAATATTAAGATTTGCCAATATAGGGGTGGGTTCAGTTAGTAATATTGTTTTGTCTGAAAGTAAGACGTTAAAATTAGGGTCATGGTTGTTTGATGAAGTCATGTTTGGCAAATGTTGTAAAATCTTTGATTTATTCATTTGAAAATCAAGCTATAATTAAAAAGTCTCATCAATTTAGGGTTTTTCCTGTTATAAAAAACAGGGTTTTTCCCTATTGACAATGTCATATTAAAAGATCAACTTTGGATCATTAAGAATAATAAGAATTTAAGACCTTAGATATGAATTTTAAGACCACAGTATTTTTAGTCTCTAGCATTATATTTTTAGGATGTTCAAATCCTAACAATTCTAAAACTGAAGACTTTGTTGAAGCTGATACTAATCAAGCAAATATCAATTTTGATTATCAGCCAATTCCAATTGGATACGGTTATATGGAAAATAGTAAGGCGCTTGCCAATGCAGTAGAGGAGGGAAATCAGGCTTATATACGGTCGCATGGTTGGAAATTATGGGCTGGTATTATGCAGCCAGCTGACGGCTTAGATTGGCCAGTTTGGTATACCTGGCAAAATACTTATGGTGCCTTTGCCAAAGGGGATGACGATATTGTTTCTGAAGATCATAAAATCAATAGTATGTCCTTAATCCAGCGAAACATATTGCATGCTGGTGGGATGATTATGGATACCCTTGAAAACATTTTACCTTACTACCCAATTCCTGCTAAAGTTATTGCCATGTATAAAGATAGTGGGGTGTTTACGGATACCTCTTATTCAAGTATTCATGTTGGTGAACGTTTTTTGTTTAATGGTGATATTATGGTTCCCACAGAATCATTAAGCGAAGCGGCTTTTGATTGGATTAGAAATGATTTATTATACACGCAAGCAAAACTAAATGTTTTACATGACTCAGGAAGACATGAATTAGATGCACCGCAAAAACATATTGTGACAAAACATATGTACTGGCCAGTTCCTGCGGAAGGTATTTCTGCGCTCCCTGTTTGGCATGAAGACTATTATTCGCCTGATTTTCCAGGTTACGCTGGTTATGAAAAATGGACTGATATTATTGGAATAGATCCAAGTGGTAACTCAATTGGAGATACAGCGAAAATATCATTTTTATATGGTGTTTATCGGAATAAAAAAGAAAAAAATGTACCAATTCCAACTAAAATAGTCAACGCTAAAGTACATGGTTTGGATGAGTTTTACCATCATAAAATTACAAAGAATGACTGGGCTAATTTTTCACCAGAAGACAAAGCCATTTTGAATGCAGCTAGCTACTGGGCACATAATAAACCATTGGGAATTGGAGATTACATTGTGACTATAGCTATGCATGTAAACACCAAAGAAATACCAACTTGGGCACTCCAAAGTGTATGGTGGAGTAATTCACCCGAAGTTGGAAAATATGCCGCAGATCGACCGGAATTGCCTCAAGCTAAAGGACCTTGGGATCATTACTTATTAGTAGATTCTTATGGTATTCCTGATCCAACTACTCAAAAACTACCAATGGCCTTTAATCCGTATATTGAATTAGTCATTCACCCAATAGCGACCAATTGTAATAATTGTCACAGTAGGGCAGGGTGGCCAGCAAGTTTTACTCCTACAGTAGGAAAAGCCAGTTACCAAAATCCAGATTGCCCTGATTTATTAGAAAAATTAACGCCAGAATCAGCTTGTTTAGCAGATTATATGTTAACTGATTTTCAGTGGATAATCCCTGATCACGCAATTAAGTAGATATTTGATAGTTTTCTAGTGTGTAGCAAAACTATGTTTTTACATTTGCGCGTTTACGAATAATGAATGAAAGTTCTATCTAAATTAAAAGATTTGTTTCTCCATGCCTTTTTGCCAAAGGACTAATAAATATTTGTCACGTGAATTATCTTTTATTTCTTTAAATCCCTGATCGTAACAAAACAAATAAGTGTCTCCTTTTGAGTTTTTCCAATAGTGGGTAAAAACTCTTGGATTAAACCCCTCTTCAATTAATACCGCTTTTCTAACTGTGGCTTTGCTTTTCACATTGTATTTTGCCAAAATTGCTCGATTCTTTTTTAAAACTGTATCCACTTTAGTTTTAAAATACACTTTTCCACTCTTCTTCGCTTTTTTCGCATGAAATTCGGATTTGCAGTAAGACGAACAGAATTTTCGGTCAACTCTACCTTCAACTTTTTTATCACAACTGCTGTTAATACAAATTTTATCCATATCATTTACCCGTACATTTATACGGATAAAAGTACGGATAAATTTTACTGTAGCATTTATTTATGTGATGTTTACAAAATATGGGCTATACAAAACGAAAAAGCATCACATTAAAACATTTACTCATTAGTGGCAAAAAGAAAATAGGCATTGAGTTTAACTATGATAAAACCATTCAAACGGCTATTAAAACCTTACCTAACCCTGCATGGAGTAATACTTACAAAATGGCTTACATTGCTAATACAAGTCAAAATCTCAAATACATATTTGATGCATTTAGGTCAATAGCTTGGGTAAACTGCAACTATTTTTTGCCAAAAAAGCAAATAAACAACCATAACGACGAAATAGAAAGAAGTGCCATAAAAATCAATACTGAGTTTGTTCCTGAAGCATACATTCAAAAGCTACTCCTAAAAAGATATTCTAAAAGTACAGTTAACACCTATGCATCACTTTTTTCAAGATTTGTTCAAGCACATACTGGACAAAAAATTGATGCGCTAAACGAAATAGATATTCGGGCATATATGGAAAAAGAAGTAAGATCTGGACGATCGGGTTCAACCCTTAATCAAACTGTAAACGCCATTAAATTTTATTACGAAGTCGTATTAGAAATGCCAAATCGATTTTACGATATTGAACGGCCACTAAAAGCAAATCCTCTACCCAAAGTTTTAGGCAGAAAAGAGATTGGACTAATACTAGAGAATACAAGCAATATAAAACATAAGTGCATCATAAGTTTATTATACTCTGCAGGACTTCGCCGAGCCGAACTGCTCAATTTAAAACTTGAGGACATTGATGGAGAAAACAATACATTGTTTATTCGAAGTGGCAAAGGCAAAAAAGACCGTATTACAATTGTTAGTGCTAATTTAATTGCACAATTAAGAGAATACTATAAGACTTGTAAACCAAAAACTTATCTATTTGAGGGTGAAACTGGAAAACAGTATAGTGCATCAAGTGTCGCGAAAATTTTGAATAACGCAGCAAAAAGATCTGGCATTATTAAAAAGGTAAGTCCGCATATGTTACGGCATAGTTTTGCCACACATTTACTAGAAGATGGTACTGATTTGCGGCAGATACAACTATTACTTGGTCACACCTCAACACGTACAACAGAAATCTATACACATGTCACAAAAAAACACCTAAAAGCTGTTACAAACCCACTAGATTCTTTATATTTGAATCAAAACCAGCAAAATACATAATGCGGGTATATGTACCTAGGTGTTTATACCCGCATGTTGTATGCTATTAGTAAAAATTCAGGTATAGTTTTTGCTAGAATATGTCAATATGAAAAACCAATTTCTTTTCTTTATTTTGACTTTTTCTTTTTTCAGTGCATTTACGCAAGAAAATAAGGAATTGAGACATACGAAATATAAGAATTTAGATAGTGTAATACAATTCCAAGATGGTGTAACTGAATACTCTTTTTTATGGTCAAAGTTACAAGGGTTCCACTGGGACACAATAAGTCAGAAAACGGACTGTCGTTTCAACATACGTAATGACACTAAGGACACAATATTTATAAAATATTTTGGAAATGACGGTTACATGCTTCAATATAATAGAGACGCATTCCACAGTTTAAACGACCGTTATGGAAGTTTGGGTTATGCGATTTTTCCTGGTGATATGCTGACATGGTCAGTACACTTAATGTTTAAATCACATATCCCAGAATTTCAAGAAGACTTCAAAATTGAGTATTTTATGGGTGACGCGAGGAAAATATTCCGAATTCCAACATGGGGTAGTTTTATTAAAGCCGAAGACAAACCAATTGAATCCGAAATCAGAAACAAAGAAACGTATAGTCTTGAACTTGTCTTACCGGTGCACAAAACCATTTCCGATTTAGTGTTTATTAGGTGGAATGGTAATAGAGAAGAAAAATATTTCCCCATAGAGAGCGCTGAGAATACTTATAAATTTATGGTTAAAATCAAACCTAATGACTCACTTATATACGGAATGTTCTTTTGTGAACGATATCAAGTAATAAATAAAGTTAAACTAGAGCTTCCTGTCAAAAATGGAAATCTCAAAATATATGTCAATCATTTATTTGAAACCAGAAACGATTACTTTTATTCAAGCTACGACACGCACGGTGGGAAGGTAATTACTCCAAAGCTTCCTTTTAATTCTCAATTGAAATTATATAAATTAAGTTGGTCCAACCCTAAACATACAAAGGGTACAGATTCAATAATTGCTTATCATGAAAATATAAAAAGATATCTCGACTCGTTAGGTTACAATAGCGTTGACAGAATTTATGAGCCAAATAAATCTAAAGCAATTAAATTAGAACAAGAACTTAAGAATTCAAAATACCATATTTCAATGCTACCATATGAATTTAGTGATTCGGTTTTGAGTAGACAGGACTGGACATCAGTATATTATAATAATACTTTTGAAATTCGATTTTCGAACAAAGTTTCAGATCAATGGGTAAAAACTCTATTTAAAAAGTACCAGATTTCAGATTTTAAAAAATCTGAAAGAGATTTAGCACAAGTCGTTTATTTTTTCAGCTTTAAGTACATTGTTAGTAGGTCATATATGCGAATATTAGATAAAATTTGGCAACTGAAAGAAGTTGAACTTATTGAGCAAAAAAGAACAACGCAAGAGCCTGTAGCCAAACCATGGTAAAAACAGCATACAACAAAACCTAAATTTCATTGCTGTTTCGTACCTTACAGCAACGATAATTTAGTCAATCGTTATATGTCATTCAAGCACGGCAAGTGCTAATTTTCGCCTTTAAACTTTTCATATTGTGACCAATGCAGATAGCAGAATTTTGTGAATAGCAATTGGAAGATATAATTTCTCAAACCACTGTTTAAGTGGTCAAGTATTAGCGGTTATCACCGAGTAAAGTTTTACTTTTAAACGAGTAGAATCGTTACTAATACTTGTTAAAGCTATTGATTTATTTTGACAAAGTCAAGTTAAACTATAGTTTTTGAGCGGATTATGATGGAACTGCTATGAACCTTTGTACTGATTGCTCCCAATAACTCAAGAGTCAACGCTTGTGGCTCAAGCTTTTTTATCAAACATAAAAACCATTGACTCCTAATTGAAAAGATTTGCAGCTGCGGAATTGCCGTACTCGAACAGACCAGTAGTTATCTAATTAAAAGTAAAAAGATATTTAATTAGACTCGTTTTTTAATTCAACCCACTTTTCGAAGACAATGCATTAAAAAATAACAACATATAACAAATATTAAAATGAATTTATCAAAAAATATTCTAACTTTAAAGACAAAGTAAAGTGAGCCTATTTTATTAATAACTAACCTAAAGGATCATTTTACTTTGGCATTAGCTACAATTCCCCTGTTCTCCGAGAGAAAATCATTAAATTTAGGAGGTTGACAATTATATTTTGACAAAAACGTTAGTCTGAATTAAGACTAAAAAAATGCCAATGAGGATAATTATTACTGTTTTGATTTTTATGACTTTCTCTAGTTGTGGGTTAAGATCTTTTTTCAAAATTAGGAATGCAATGGAGCAAGAAACTATTAACCCAAACTCGTTTAAGCAAGAAATTCCATTTCGAGATGAACAAGGACTCATTATTATAGATGTGTTAATAGACAATAAGGTTTACAATTTCATATTTGACTCTGGAGCATCAACAATTCTTGATGATGATATTGTGGAATCGATAAACTATGAGAAAATTGGAATCCAAAAGCATAAAGGGACATCTCGTAAAAAGAAAATCCTAAAAATGATAAAGCTTGATAGCTTATCAATCGGTGGTGTTCGTTTTTCTTCAATTGTTGCAAGCATAACAGATTTAGAAACGTTAAAAGAGAAATTCTGTTTGGATTTTGATGGAATTATTGGTGCCAATGTTATGAGTAAAGCCGTTTGGCAAATAGATTATTCAAGGAAAATCATTATTCTAACTGATAGTAAAGATTCCTTACACCAATCAATTGACGCAAAAAGTTTTTACTTTAATGCCACAGGTAAAGGGACTCCAATGCTAAGCTTAAGCATAAATGGTCAATATATTGGAGAAGGGCAATTCGATACGGGATCAAATGGGGGCATTGACTTACCTGAAAAAGATATTGTAACTGCAGATACAACCAATGCGTTTATTGTAAAACATGGCTTTAGTAGTGGATTGTTTGCTGACAGGCTTGAATCTTCAAGAACAACCATAGCTAACTTTAAGATTGGATCAAATTTTGAATTAGAAAATACTCTTGTAACCTTCAATAAAGTCTTGCCATATGCTATAATTGGCAATAAATTTATGAGGGACTATGTGGTTACTATTGATTGGAAATACCAAGAAATAGTCCTTTCTTCTTTTAAGCCCAATAAAGAAAGAAGGTACCATACATTTGGTTTTAGTCCGAGCTTTAAAGACGGAATTATTGTTATTGGATCTATTTATAAAAATTCATCAGCTGATCGTGAAGGTTTAAAAATTAATGATCAAATCGTACAAATTAATACTATTGATTGTAGAGGGGTAACTCATACAAACTATTGCGAGTTATTAAAAAAAGATTTACTGAAAAATGGGAATGAGTTAACGATTACTGTGAAAAGAGGCGACAAAGAACTAACGCGAATCTTGATGAAACAGGATTTGATTAAAGATATATTAAATGCTGAATACTGAAAAAAGCAGCTAACACTGTATATGAAATCATAGCACCCTGTGGGATGCTACGCTTCATATACTAAACGTTATATGTCATTCAAGCACGGCAAGTGCTAATTTTCGCCTTTAAACTTTTCATATTGTGACCAATGCAGATAGCAGAATTTTGTGAATAGCAATTGGAAGATATAATTTCTCAAACCACTGTTTAAGTGGTCAAGTATTAGCGGTTATCACCGAGTAAAGTTTTACTTTTAAACGAGTAGAATCGTTACTAATACTTGTTAAAGCTATTGATTTATTTTGACAAAGTCAAGTTAAACTATAGTTTTTGAGCGGATTATGATGGAACTGCTATGAACCTTTGTACTGATTGCTCCCAATAACTCAAGAGTCAACGCTTGTGGCTCAAGCTTTTTTATCAAACATAAAAACCATTGACTCCTAATTGAAAAGATTTGCAGCTGCGGAATTGCCGTACTCGAACAGACCAGTAGTTATCTAATTAAAAGTAAAAAGATATTTAATTAGACTCGTTTTTTAATTCAACCCACTTTTCGAAGACAATGCATTAAAAAATAACAACATATAACAAATATTAAAATGAATTTATCAAAAAATATTCTAACTTTAAAGACAAAGTAAAGTGAGCCTATTTTATTAATAACTAACCTAAAGGATCATTTTACTTTGGCATTGTGTTTAATAGACAAGTTAACAAAAAATGAAAATTAAGTATCTTATCTTCTTAACAGTTTACTTGTCTCTTTGTCAATCAATTTTTGGACAAGTACAGTCATTACAGATATCAGCAACTATTCAGGATCACATATTTCTTTCTGAGGCAGAAGAGTCAGGAATTAAAAAAATTAATGTTTGGGAAACTGAAATATACCAGAAAAATAAAAGAAGGACTGATTCAATAAAACGAAAGGCTTATACAATTGCTTTCGAATGGGATAAAAGGCAGGCAAATATTATCTTTAATGGTTCAGGGAATTTATATTTTTCAAACGAACCAACTGAGAATTCTGAGTTTTATTTTTTGAAATATTTAAGTGAGGCTAAAGTGCAAAGCAATTCTTCAGGTATCATTCGTTGGAATGATAACAATAAAATCACATTTGTTAAAGTATTCTCAGATACTAATTATTCCCAATTACAATCTGAAACGAATTATTTTTATGCTGGTGAAAAACTGATTGGTTTTACCAAGAAATCTGCACATTCCGGCAACTATAGCCAATATCAGCTCGACTATTTAACTCCCAATATTATTCTTTCAAAAAGTAAACTAAATACAATTGAATCAGAATGGAAGTCGATAAGTGAAGATTCTAAAATAATAATGGACGAATGGAGCCTAGACTACAATGGGAATTTACTTCAACATATTGAATTTCAAAACGGAGAATTAAGCAGGAAAACCTCACTTGAATATATTGACAATCAAATGAAAAGTTTAACTGAGTTTATTTATCACCCTAGAACGAATAAACCAATTTTGTACAATTCTATTACATGTTCAGAATTTGATAGCCTAAGTGTTAGAACTTCCATCAAATATCCTTTTCTCACATTGGTTTTGAAACGAAAGGTTTATTTAGAATATGATATACCCATTGTTCAGGTTAATACTATGGTAAATGGAACTATTGTTAAATCTGAAAGTTCTTGGGGCAAGAAAATAACTGGTTGGGAATTTGTAAATGGAAACGCTACAAGTGGTGAGGAGTTTGAATTAGTTGGCCATATGAGTAAAAGAGTTTCCAAATCTGAAAAAAGAACTTACGAAAACGGAAGAATCAAAACGGTTTTCAGTTGGGTTTCAATACATGGCTCGAAATTCAAGTTCGAATATGAATATATAGAAAACTAAACACAACAACAGGTAAATTTTACAGCAAAGCTGTTCGGCATAAATGCCTAAATTTACCCAACCGTCAAACTGTCTAATAACTCACCTGTTTTTGTTAATTACTTGAAACAGTTTACCTTGATAAAAAAGGGATGATTTTGTATTTTTAGGTATGAAATACATTAAAGGAAATGACCGTCATCAAATAGC
>Ga0316189_10002863_pt1 | contig 16840 bp, 10 predicted proteins | sample LowCovwburrow_MG_FD_204930 | JGI IMG/M metagenome (GOLD analysis project Ga0316189, IMG submission 204930) | Coastal sediment microbial communities from Maine, United States - Lowes Cove worm burrow | ecosystem: Environmental > Aquatic > Marine > Coastal > Sediment | place: USA: Maine... | reverse complement strand
AAGAAGGACAAGATCTGGATCGGCGCTTCGTATACCAGCCAGCCGGGCGTCGTCGGGGGCAGCAAGCTCACCGGTACGCTGGACAACGCCCTGGGTCTCGCGGAGCCAAGCCAGACTCAGGTTGAGCTGCTGCAAACGCTGCCCGACATCGTTCGCTTCGGCATCCGGTACCGCCCCATCGAGAAGGTCGAGCTGCGTCTGTTCGGCGACTACACACGCTGGTCGGTGTTCAAGAACCAGTGCCTGCTCGACACGTCGCAAGAAGAGCGAAACTGCGACTTCCCGGGCCTCGACAACGCGCTGGACGATCCCTCCAACTTCGGTGCGGGAGCGCATCCCTCGGTCGTGCAGCACCTGCCGCGCCTGTGGAAAGACGGCGGTGGCGTTCGTGCAGGCGTCTCGTACTGGTTCCTCCCACAGCTGGAGGGCTACATCGGCGGTGGCTTCGACTCGAGCGCCGTGCCCGTCGAGACCCTCGACCCCGCGTTGATGGACATGGCCAAGGGCACGCTGTCGATCGGCGGCAAGTGGCAGATCAACCGACGCGCGGCGGTCTCGCTGACCTCGACGCAGGTCTTCTACAAGACCACGGACACCAAGGGGAAGAACGCCCTCAACACGTTCGAGTCCCCCACCCGTCAGCCCAGCGCCGACGGCACGTACCGCCAGTTCCTGCAGCTGTTCAACGTCTACGTCGACGTCAAGTTCGGCTTCGGCGAGAAGAAGAGCCTCGGCAAGTCCAACAAGAAGTCTGAAGGCGACGGCGACGGCGACGGCGATAGCGGCGGCGCCGCGACGCTCAAAGTCGGCAGCTGAGATCGCGGCTGACGTCAGCCGGGGCGTGCGGCACGAACTGCCTCGGCACGCGGCGGGGCGTTCTTCACGTAGGTGTCGAACCAGTCGAACGACTCGGCCAGCACGTGCAGGACGGACTCGCGCGAGGCATAGCCGTGGCTCTCCGCCGGCAGCAGCACCAATCGCGCTGTCCCCCCAACCCCCTTGAGGGCGTGGAACAGGCGCTTGCTCTGTAGCGGGTACGTTCCCGCGTTGCTGTCGACTTCTCCGTGGATCAGCAGCAGCGGCTCATCCAGCTTGTCGGCGGAGAACAGCGGCGACACGGCCACGTAGGTTTCGGTCGCCTCCCACAAGGTCCGCCGCTCGCTCTGGAACCCAAACGGGGTCAGTGACCGGTTGTAGGCGCCCGACCGGGCCAGCCCTGCGCTGAACAGATCCGAGTGCGCCAGGAGGTTCGCCGTCATGAACGCGCCGTACGAGTGGCCCCCCACCCCAACGCGTTCGGGATCGGCGACGCCTTCTTTGACGCACGCTGCGATCGCCGCCTCGGCTGCGTCGGTGATCTGTTCGATGAACGTGTCGTTCATCGTTTCGGGGTCGCCGATGACCGGCATCGACGCCGGGCTCAGCACGGCATAGCCCTGCGTCAAGAACATCAGCGCTGACGTGGCGCGCAGCCGTGTGAAGCGCTTGGGCGCCGCCCGAACCTGTCCCGCGGTGTCGGAATCGTTGAACTCGACGGGGTAGGCCCACACCACCAACGGCAGCGGCTCGCCCGCGTCTGCGTCGTAGTCGGGCGGCAAGTAGAGCGTCCCGGACAGCGCAACGCCGTCCTTGCGCGTGTATTTGAGCAGTCGCTTCTCGATACCCGACAGCTGCGGGTGCGGGTGCGGCAGTTCCGTCAGTCGCCGCTGTCCGCCCGCCCCTTCGAGATAGTAGTCGGGCGGCACATCGACGGTCTCGCGCGTCACCATCCACGCGTCATGCTTGGCGGACCCAAAGCCCGCAAAGGCCACATGCTCTTTGCCCGAGGCCCGCATCAGCTCCTCGGTGGCTCCGCTGGCCAGGTCGTAGCGGTGCAGGAACGGACGATCCCCCTCGGGCGTCGCGCCCGAACCCGAGAGGTAGATCTTCCCCTCGTCCACAATGAGAGCGTGGTGCCCCGAGGCCAGCGTCTTGTAGACCGGCCGGCCAGGGTCACCGTACGCATCTCGCGACGAACGGTCGACGAGGACCTTGCTCCCCGTGTCGGCCTCACCCGCTTTGCCGACAACATCAGCCCCGAACAAGTGGGTGGTGATCCAGCGACGGTCCCGGTCGTACTCGGTGGCCAGCAGCTCGCCCGCGCGCTCCGTCCACGCCACGCTGGACAGGCGGTGTGTCGTTCGCAGGCGTTCCTCGGGCGTGTCGGCAAACGGAGCCGCGTGCGTCATCAGTCGGTCGCGATGATCCGCCTTGGCATCGGGATCTCCCCCGTCGAGCGCTTCTCGCCACGCCAACGTGGCGTCGGCGGTCGGCTGCCAATGGACGCCTCGGGCGCCCTCGCGCACCCCGCCGATGGGCACCGCGTCCGCGACAGGCTGATCGGCGACCACGCGAACGACCTTCGCCTTGAGATCTCGGACCTCGATGGCGCGCGGAAAGCGATAGTACGGGACGGCGTAGGAGAACGGCGTTTTGACGCGCTCTGAGAGCACGTACTGCCCATCGGGCGATGCGCTGACATCGGAGTACAGGTCGGGCTCACCGAGCGATGTGACCGTCCCGGCGAGATCGACGATGGCGATTCGGCTGGTCGCGAGGTGCTTGAACACCGCCTCGTCGACCCGGTCCTTGAGCAGATCTTGATACGTCCGGTTGGTCGCCTTGCTCCCGGTCGTGTCCATTGTCGTCGGACCCGACGGGACGGTCGGCCGCGCGGGCGGCTGGCCATGCCCCTCGGGCACCAGCTGCACCAAGAGCGACTGACTGCCGGGCATCCACGAGACGCCGCTCCCCAGCACGGTGCTGAGCTGGTGCTTGCCGACGCGCGAAGACTTGCCAGTCGAAGCGTCGGCGACCCAGAGTTCTACGCCATCTTTGACCCAGCGACTCAGCGCGAGGCGCTGTCCATCGGGTGACCAGCGCACGTTCGAAAGCTGGACATCGTCCGGCAGATCGATGGTCGACTTGGCGCCGTCGGCCAGCGCGACGAGCGTCAGCCCTTCGTACATTCGGGTGCGCCGCGCGGCATTGTGCTTGGCATCGATGCGCAAACCTGCGAGTCGCTCGAACGGGCGCGACACGACGGCGATGCTCGGGTGGGCATCGTAGTCACCGAGCACCAGTCGGTCGTAGGTCGGCGAGCGCCACATACGAGGCGTCGGTCGGGCGTCGACCAGCGCGACGACGTCAGCCGATGGCTCGCGGTAGGTCGAGTCCAACGTTGGCGTTGTCGGCACCGACGCGGTGGGCGATGCCGTCGCGGTTGGGGCCGTGGGTGCGCCCGGTGTCGCAGGCACCGCGGCGCCCGCTGGAGGGGCCGGTTTGGGGACCGGCTCCGCTGAGTTACACGCCACCATCGCGACCGTCACGGCCGCCGCGGACAAAGCTCGTGCACGCATGAACCGCGAAGTCTATCAGCCGTGTTTCTCCGTTGCGCGGGGGTGGTCGACCCACGCACACGCTACTGGGCGAAACGCTTCCGCAGCGCGGCCACGGGGAGACTGAGACACGACACGCCGTCGTGATCGACGCGCAACGTTGCGTCCGCGGTCACAACACCAAGGCGCACCGCGCCGTCGTCGCCAAGGACTTCACGGATCCGCGCGGCATCATCGGCGCGCGCCGTCATCAAGATTCGACCGGTGCTCTCGGACCACATCGCAACAAACGCCGACGCAACATTCATGGGATCCAACCGAATCGACATGCCGATGTTGCCGGCCATCGCGACGTGGGCCAGGGCGATTCCCAAACCACCGCGGGACAGCGCGTGCGCCGAGCGAACGATGCCGGCGTCGCGGAGTTGCTCCCATGCGCGGTACAGCTTCGCGTTGCGCTCGGCGTCCGTGCGCGGCACATCCGGCCACGCCAAATCGCAATGCCGGGCGACCTCGCTGCCCCCCAGCTCGTCGGCCGTTGCACCGACCAACCACACCTCGTCACCGACACCGCGCGGCGTCAACGTCAGCGCCTTGGACACGTCGGGCATTTGGCCGAGGACCGACACGAGCAGCGTGGGTGGAATCGAGATTTTCACCCCGCCAAGCATCGCGTCGTTCTTCATCGAGTCCTTGCCGCTGACCAGAGGGAGCCCGTGCGATTCGCACGCTTCGCGCAAGCCTCGGCAGCACTCGACCAGTTGAGCGAGCTTGTGTTCGCCGTCGGGTGTCTTGTCGGACTTGACCGGGTCCGGCCAGCAGAAGTTGTCGAGACCTGCGATCCGATCCAAGCGCGCGCCCGCACAGAGCACCCGACGGACGGCTTCGTCGACACACGCGTGGGCCATCGCGTGCGCATCGAGGTCTGAGTAAAACGGCAGCACCCCTTCCCCGATGACGACCCCTTCCGGACGCCCGTGGCGCGCGCGCATCACCGTGGCGGTCGACGGCACGTCGCACATCACGCCGACAAGCGGTTTGACCACGGAGAGCCCTTTGACCTCATGGTCATAGTGGCGGGACCAGGCCTCAGCACTGGCCAGGCCGGGCCGGCCCAGCAGGTCGAGCAGCACCGCGCCGCAGTCCTCCGCGAACGGCGCCACGGCGGCCGAATCTGGTGTAGTTACGGCCGGATACGCAGGCTCTGCTCGGAGCGGAGTCCGCGGCAATCCGTCGTGCAGGAACGCCAGCGACAGGTCTGCGACGGGCAGATCACCATAGGTCACCTCCAGGCGGCCGCTGTCGGTGAACTCGCCCAGGACCGTGGCTTCGACCTCACGCTTTTTCGCCAGCGCCAGCAACGCATCGAGGTGCTCGGGCCGAACGCCGAGGGTCATACGCTCCTGCGCTTCGCTGATCAGGATCTCCCACGGCGCGAGGCCGGGATACTTCAGCGGCGCCAGGGCCAGGTCGATCCGCGCACCGTTGGTCGCCTCGGCCATCTCGCCCACACTGCTCGACAGACCGCCCGCACCGTTGTCGGTCATCGATGCGATGAGCCCGGCCGCCCGGGCCTCGGTCAGCATGTCGAACATCATTTTTTGCGTGAGCGGATCGCCTATCTGCACGGCTTGCACGGGTGCCGACTCGTCGAGTTCGACGCTCGAGAACGTGGCTCCGTGAATCCCGTCTTTGCCGATCCGGCCCCCCAACATCACCACGACATCACCGACCTTGGCCCGCTTTTCGTGCGTCGGGTGCCCAGCCGATGTCACCGGCATCACTGCCACCGTGCCGCAGAACACCAGCGGCTTGCCCAGGTAGCGGGCGTCGAACAACTCCCAGCCCCGCGCGTACGGGATGCCCGACTGGTTGCCGCCATCGATCACGCCATGGTGCACGCCGTCACGGATCCGTCGCGGCGGCATGAGGCCCGCGGGGAGCGGCTGGTCGTCGTCCGGCGCCCCGAGGCAGTAGCCCCAGACATTGGTCAGCAGGTCGGCGCCGATGCCCGTCCCGAAGCTGTCGCGGTTGACCCCAACGATGCCCGTCATCGCGCCGCCGTACGGATCGAGCGCCGACGGCGAGTTGTGGGTCTCGACCTTGTAAACGATGTGGTCGGCCTCTGTGAATCGCACGACCCCCGCGTTGTCGTGGAAGACCGAGACCAAGAACGGCGCATCGGGAGCGTCCACCTCAGCGCCAACCCGCGCGTCCGCGACGGCGCCCGTGGCCCCCCGGATGTACCGGCTGAAAATCCCCTCTTCAATCGTCTCGACGACACCGTCGGCCCCGCAGTATTCGATCGGGGCACCGAAGATCTTGTGCTTGCAGTGCTCGCTCCATGTTTGCGCGAGGCACTCCAACTCTGCGTCGGTCGGGTCGCGCCCAAGCTCGGAGAAGTGTGCCGCTATCGCCTTCATCTCCAGCAGCGACAACGAGAGCGTCCCCTCCGCGGACAGCCGCTCGAGCGTCGCGTCGTCCGCGTCTCGCAGCGCAACCACGGCCACGGCGGGCGCGGCATCGGTGCCGGCCTTGGGCACGGACAATCCGACGCGGGCGGGTGCAGACGTGTCGGACGCAACGTGGGCCGGGGTCAGCTGCAGCCGCTCGATCAGGGGGTTGTAGACCAGCTCGCCTGCGACGGACTCGAGCTCCTCGGTGGACAACCCAGCCACGGTGTACAGCCGCGCGCTATACGCTTGTCCCTGCAGCGAACGGCCCAAGCGATCCTCGGCGGCCCGCTTCACCGAAGCGCCCACGCAATCGGTCACCCCAGGCTTCAAACCCACTTCGAGTCGCACACACTCGTGCACATCGGGCAACTGTCCGAGCGTCCCGACCTCGGCCACCGGGTCGGTGAGTGCCTCCAGGACATCGCGGGCGGCCTGCTCTTGGATGTCGAGGTCCAGGAGGTAGACGCGGCGCGACGACACCCGCGACGGCGACAGCGCCGCCCAGGACCGCAGGCGGCTCTCCAGCTCCCTGGCCGCAGGATCGGGCATCTCGGGGCGCGGCTCGATTTCGAGGCGGTAGGTTGGCACGGCGGCCCCTTCCTTTCGCGCTTGGTGCCGTCGTGTCAAGCATCCCGGCTCTTTTTGCGCACCCGAGCCCACAGAAGCCCGCAGAGGGTCCACACGCTACCGTGGCGGTGCTTGACACCACGCGGTCCGCCCGGCAACCTTTTGCTTGGTTGTGGCGTGGCGTTTTGGCCCCACAGCCGTTACAAGCTTGGACGCACGCGAAATGACGGATGCCTCGTCAGCGGTACCAGTCGGTGAAGCCGACGAGAGTGCCGACCCTGCCTCAGACGCCTACGCGGACTCTCTCCGCGAGGTCATGATCGGCGTAATCAACGCCCTGCCCGACCACGCGACGCTCGGTGAGCTCATCGCCGCGGCGCGCACCAACCCCGCCATGTCGCCGGTTCTGGAGATTTTTACGGTCCAGGAGCTCATCGATGCGGCCAAGAGGCGCCCCAAGCCGGCGCCCAAGGCCGCACCCAAGGCGGCGCCGAAAGAGGTCACGCTCGACGAGGACGGCAACCCGGTCATGGATCTCGACGCCAGCCCCGCCGTGATCCGGCGACGGGCCGACGTCGCGGACGGCGACCTCCTGTTGCTGGCGGTGCTCGCCGACCGCGGGCCGCAGCGTGAAGGCGATCTGGCCAATGCTGCCAACCTGACCGGAGAGCAGTTGCGGATCCTCCTCCGCTCGCTCCGCACCAAGGGGCACGTGCATGCCGAAGGCAGCGGCGCCAAGCGTCGGCTGAAGATCACCCGACACGGCAGCGCGTACCTGCGCAAGAACCGATAGCGCGTAACCGCTGCGGCAGACGCCGCAACGAAAAAGACCGCCTCCAAATGGAAGGCGGTCTTTTTGTTGTTGAGCACCGCGGCCGCAGCCGCGGTGCGCAGGACGGGCCGCTTAGCCCGTGATGATGACCTTGTCGATGATGCCGGTCAGGCAGGAGACCGCGTCGGAGTAGTCCGTGTCGCAGATGGACTCCATGCAGCAACGAATCTCGGGATCGCCGTTCTCGTCGGTCCCGTCGAGGCTCTGGCAGACCTCCTTGATTCGCACTGGCGGAATCGCCTGGCCCGTGAAGCCACCCATGCCGTCCTGACCCGTGCAGCCAGGTCCGATCTCGCCGAACTCGAAGCGCTTTTGCTCAACGGTCACGCCAGCAGCAACATCGTCGGGCAGCAGGTCGCCGCCGGTCGGGGTGCCGTCGTACGGGCCGTCGTTCCAGTCGCGGTAGACAAGCGCGTCGATACCACCCTCGGTGGGCTCAAACGGTGCTTTGTCGTTGTGCGCGGTGACCTCGGGAATGCCGACGATACCGAGCATGATGACTTCCTTGCCCTTGTCCTCGGTCAGGTAGTCCAAGTACTGGATGTAGCGGTCGACGTCGTGCAGCACGTCGTTGGGCTTGGATTCGCAGCTCTCGTAGACGCCATCGCCATTGTTGTCGATGCAGTCGATGCCCGCGTTCCAGCAGACCGCGGAGGTCGCCTGCTCAAGCTCGAGAGCGGGGTTCATGTTCCAGAAGGTCGTCTCCCGCGGGTCCGTGAACCAGGAGTAGCCGTTGGGCGACTTGACCGAGCAGTCCATCTCGTCGGTGATGAGCGCGATGGCGAGGATTGCGTCGGGGCGCAGGAAGCCGGTCTCGACGTTTTCCCACTCGGGGTCATTGTCGCAGCGGTCCTGATCCGGGTTGTTCCAGCAAGCGTCTTCGTTGATCGCCTGCAGCATCGTCTCGAGCGGGGCTTCGTAGCCGCAGCCGTCGATGCCCTGAGGGCCGATGCAGGAGAGCGCAGCGCCGACGTCGTCGCCCGGCACGTTGCTGTCTTCGTTGTCGAAGTGGATGAAGTGGTTACCGGGCGCAATGTCGACGGGACAGTGCGTCTGGCAGGCCTCTTCGATGACAAGCGGATCCTGCGGATCGAGGCCCGTGAAGCGATTGATGCGAGCGTTGCAGCCCTGATAGACGGGCGCGCCCTGGCGCGGCGTGTAGTCCGGCTTTTGGAAGTCGGTGCACAGCGGGTGACCAAAGTCCGACGTGGTCACCATGATGTTGACGTCGGGGTTGACCGGGTTGCCGTCGTCGTCCTCGAGCGCCAGGAGCTTGTCGACCAGCGGCGCGAAGTTGGCAGCAAGGTTCGTCTGCTCCTCGCCCATCGTGCCCGAGTTGTCGATGACGAACACGAGGTCGATCTGACTGCAGGTGTTGTCACCCGTGCAGTTGAGACCCATGCCCCCAGTGCCACCGATGTCGAGCTTCTCAGTGACCATGCCTGCGGTGTCGGCTCCGTCACTGCTGTCGGCACCGTCATCGTCTCCGTCATCGGTCGCCGTAATCGTCACGGGACCCGAGGTCGCGGTGGTGTCCATGTCGTCCTCTCGCGGCTCATCGCCACACGCCAGCATTGCCAGGCTCAAGGTGACGGACACGGTGGACTTCAAAAACGTAGAGTTGGTCATGATGTATTCCCCAAACATCGGATGGCGGCTCCCCTAGTGGATGTCGGACGGGCGGGTAACCTTCAGCGATTGACAGTGTGTATTGTTGTACCGCGGAAGTTCACGGGACGCGTACGGCTTCGTATGAACAAGTGCTCCCGTTTACGCTTGTCCGACGTGAGGAGCGGCACGACACTGGCGGCGTCCGCGACGCCCGCCGATGATCTCGGCGTGTTCCAGCTGCACCAAGCGCGCGGCGATGCCAGTGCAAAGGCGCGCGTTTGGAGCATGAGCAGACAAGACCTCAACCCGGCGGGACGATGGTCTCGGAAATGATGCCCGCGAGGCAGTTGATGGCGGGCGAGAAGTCGGTGTCGCAGATAGACTCGATACAGCAACGGATGCCGTCTTCACCCTCGAGGTTGAGGGATTCACAGACCTCCTTGATGCGGACGGGTGGAATCGCTTGGCCCGTGAAGCCGCCAAGGCCGTCTTCGCCCGTGCAGCCCGGTCCAACGCCGAAGTCGAACGTTTTGTCCGCAGCGTTGACGTTGGCGGCAAACTCAGCCGGAAGGATGTCTCCGGCCGGGTACTGACCATCGACCCAATCCCGATACTCAAGCGCCAGCACGCCACCCGCGGTGGGCTCGAACGGTGCTTCGGGGTTGTGGTCGGTCACCAGCGGCACGCCCAGGATTCCGAGCATGATGACTTCCTTGCCCTGACTCTCGCGCAGATCGTCGATCAGGTAGTTCGTGTAGCGCGAGATCGGCTGCAGATCCTCGGCTTCGCGCGAGGTGCAGTCGGGGTACACGCCGCCCACGGGAGCGCCGCACTGCACGCCAGCGTTCCAGCAGATGGCACTGGACGCCTGAGACATCCCGTTGTCCGGGTTGACCTCCTGCAGCGTCGGGTCGTCCATGATCGCGTAGTCCTTGACCGAGCAGTCGGCCTCGTCCGTCACGATAGCGATCGCCAGAAGCGCGTCCGGCCGCAGGAACGGCTTGTCACCGGAGTTCCACTCGGAGCCCGGGTTCAGCGCCTGGAGCATGTTCTCGAGCGGCGACTCATATCCGCAGCCGTCGATGCCCTGAGGGCCGATGCAAGACAGGGCCTGCGCGACCGCGGAGTCGGGAATGCCGTCACCGTCGATATCGGTCGGAGCCACGTCGCTCACGTTGTTGAGATCGCCGTTGAAGCCGATGAACGGATCCGACGGGAATGCGCTGTTGGGACAAACGTCCGTGCACGCTTCCGGGATCGACGTCTGCCCCAAGAGGTCGTTGAACCGCGCGAGACGGTCGGTACACGGCGAGGCGATCGGTGCGCCACGCGCGGGCTCGTAGTCTTCGGGCTCGAACTGCGTGCACTTCGGGTTACCGAAATCGGTCGTGGTGACCATGATCTGCACGTCTGCGTTGACGGCCACGCCCGCAGAGTCGGTCAGGTTTTCGAGTTTGTTGATCAACAGCGGAAAGTTCCGCGCCAGGTTGACCTGCTCCTGGCCCATCGTGCCGGAGTTGTCGATCACGATCAGAAGGTCGATCTGGTCGGTGCACCCAACGTCTGCGTTGTTGCATCCAGGCACGTTGCCGCCGCCGATATCGAGCTTCTCGCCCGTCTCGTCGCCGCCATCATCGGCGCCGTCGCCACCGCCGCTGCCGTCGGTCGGGCCGCTCAGGCTGAGGCTGCCGACGCTGATCGAGTCGTCGCCATCGCCGCCACCGTCATCACCGCCGCCACACGAGGCCAGCAGTAGCCCAAAACCCGCGAGGCTGAGTGGAATCAGATCAAGTCGCTTCATTGCCATATGCACCCTTGTGTTCCCCTTTTGCGCGGCATCGACCCTCCCCAATTCACGGGTCGATACCCCGTTTTGTCGCCCAGAGGCTACCACCGATCCTTGCGGGGCGGCGCCTTCGAACATCCTGAGCGCCGAGGGCCCGACATCGGCTCAAACTTTTTATGGAGGTTACGCAGACCGACGCGGCGTCAAACTCGCCCGCGTTTTGTTAGTTTTCGGCGCAGGTCTGGGGGTCTCGCGCAGTCGGGATCTGGGCGCCGTCATCAACGTGCACGGCGCTCACCTCGAAGGTCGACGCCCCCGCCGCGGTGGCGAAGCACAGCTCGAGATCATCGCGCGTCGTCGCGTGGGCGGTGACACCAACCCGATACCGACCCGCATGCTGGAGATCTACCGCCAGCAGCGCAGTCGGCGACGCGGCTGGACACGTGAGCATCGTGCCCTCAACGTCCTCCACAACGCAGCCTTCATCCTCGTCGAGGCAGCCCACGGCGGTGGCGCTCAGAACCACGTCGACCACCTCGGGGATGTCGCAGAAAAACGCGGTGTCGATCTCCGCAACGATCGTCGCGGCGCCACCCCCGTCGGCCGTCGGCTCCAAACCGCCGCCGCATCCTGTCCCAAGCAGGGCCGCGCCAACGGCGAGCCCGAGCGCACGACGCATGAAACGTGATTGCGTTACGATCATCGAATCGATGCGAGCGTGCCGCACTCAAGGGTCCATGTCACGTCGGGCGGCAGCAATGCTCGTAGCCTCGACGATGGCGCTGCACGCTACTCCTGCCGTCGCGGGACCGGCCGCCACGCCTGAGCCGGAGTCGGAGGTTGCCGAAGCCTCAACCCCCGACCCGCTACTCGAAGCACAGCAGCTGTACGATCGTGGGCGGGCCGCCTTTGAGACAGCGGACTACGAAGGCGCCATCGGTCACTGGACCGACGCGTACGCCAACGTGCCCAACACGCCCGAGGCCGGCCGAATCAAAGCGCTGCTGATCTACAACATCGCCGCGGCGCGTGAGCGAGTGTTTGGCGTCACCAAGGACCCAAGCCATCTGCGACAGGCCAAGATTCTCCTCGAAGAATTCGAAAAGTCGATTCCGGAGCTGTACTCGGGCGACGCCGTCGAGCCGGAGACCGCCAAGGTCCGTGAGCGGATCGCGAGCATCCAGGCGGCGCTCGACGAGACGGAGCAACCTGCCTCCAAGCCCGAGGAGCCCGTCGTGCGCAACGACCCCGAGCAGGACACTGGCCCGGGCGGACGCGGCTTGGTCATCGGTGGTGCCGTGGGGCTGAGCTTGGGGATCGCGGGGCTGGGGCTGATGGGCGCGGGCCTTGGCATGGGCGCGGGCGCCAACGATCTGTCCGACCTGGACGACGACGACATCGAAGGGCGTCGGGAGCAGTTCAATCGCGGGCGCACGGGCAACACGCTTGCGATCGCGGGCGGCATCGTCGGCGGAGTCGGCGTCATCGCGGGGACGATCCTGCTGGCGATGGGGCTCAAGCGCCGCCGACAGACCGCGCTGACCACGGGGCCGGGCATGGTTGGGCTCGGCCTCCGAACCCGCTTCTAGGCCGGCCTACAGCGGTACGTAGGCCACGCCAACGCGGTTGATCTGCCAGCCGAATCCATCGGGTGCGACCGGATCTGGGGCGAGGCAATCGTAGCCACAGTTCCCGCAGTCGTAGCCGACCCGGAAGCGGATCTTGATGCTCTGGGTGTTCCACAGCTCGAGGTTCGCGGTGGCTTCCTCGAACTCCCCGTTTGTGTCTCGATCAAAACCTGAGACGGCGCTGAGCGGATTGGGCGGTGCGCATGCGCCGTTGCTGTCGTTGATCGTATCGCCAAACGGCAGCGCGGCTTCGTCTCCGCCCGCAAGAACGTAGACCGCCCCACCGTCGGGCCCGTCGCCCGTCTTGCCGCAGTCGTCGAACAGGTGGCGGTGTCGGAAGCGGAGCTCCGGCTTCATCCCCTTTGGGGCATCCAGCGCGATCTCAGTCTCAAAGGTCAGGTCGGCCGAGCCCGATTCGCAGGCATACAAGCCCGTCTGCCAGACGTTGTTGTCGAGCTGCCACACGTGAACATCGTCAAGGAGGGCGCCGCCGACATCGGGCAGTCCCAGCTCCCACTTGTCGTCGGTGTCGAGTTCGTCAAAGAACAGCGACGCTTGGCAGTACTCTGTGCACGCCGCATAAAACGGATCGCCGCCGGGCTCGTCGCACTCTTCGCCGGCTGACACATTCGCGATGCCGTCTCCACAGGTGGCGGGCGTGCAGTTTGCGTTGCACGTGGCGGACTCACCCATATCGTCGCAGTCCTCGCCCTCATCGAGCACCCCGTTACCGCAGCCCGGCCCCGGCCCTGTCGATTCGGACGACGCACCCGTCGATGGCATGTCCGTGGTCGAGGTTTCGCCCGTGGGCCCCGAGCTTCCGGTCGCCACGCCCGTCGTTGGAGGCGGACCACCGCAGAACCCCTCGACACACGAGACCCCTTGGCCGCACTCATCGTCTTGGACGCACGGCAGCCCGTTGGCGTCGGCGCCGCTGAAGCAACCCGCGCTCAACACCAACCCGCTCCACAGCCACCGGCTCAGCCTCACACTCCGTGGTATAGCAAGAACGCGATGGCTTATCATTGGGTGCGTGTGCTGCGGATAACATGCTGCGCGGGATTGACGGCAGCACTGGGTATGGCGGGGTGCAAAGACGACCCCAGCGGCGATGGGGGTAGCAGCGGCACCTCCGGCGGAACGACGACGGCGGGTGCGTCCTCGGGGGATACCGCGGACAGCACCACGGGGTCGGGGGTCACGGACGAGACCGACTCAGGGAGCACTGGGGCACAGATGACGGGAACAACCGCCGTCGTGACCGACAGTGACACCCTGGGCACGACAGGTGACGTGCCCATCGAGTGCGGCAACGGCGAGGTCGCCCCAGGCGAGCTGTGCTTTGGCCCCGCGCAGCAGGTCCTACCGACCCCCACGGGAGCGCTCACCGTCGCGGATTTCGACAACGATGGCGTACCCGACATCGCCGCGGGTCACGACGGATCCGTGTCGTTGCTCCTCGGCGTGGGCGACGGTGCGTTCTTGGCTCCAGAGATCGTGGGCACGGCGGGCGGTGTGCTCGGGCTCGCCACCGGGGAGCTCGACGGCGACGCATTTGTCGACCTGGTCGTGGCGAACGCCTCCGACGACAGCTTCACGGTGTGGTTGTCTGCGGGTGATGGCACGCTCATCGAAGGCGACACCCTCGGCGTCGGTGCGTTTCCCCGGGCGTTTGCGGTGGCCGACCTCGACGACGACAACGTGCTCGACATTGCGGTCGTCAGCGAAGGCAGCAGCGAACTCACCGTGTTTACCGGGCTGGGCGACGGCACGTTTGCGTTTGCCGAAATACTCGATACCGGCGCGTCGCCCTCGGGCGTGACCGCGTTTGATCTCGATGGCGATGCATATCCGGAGCTGGCGGTCGCCAACTTTGGCAGCAACAGCGTTACGACCTTCCAGGGCAGTCCAGGCGGCTTTTCTTTGATCGAGAGCACCGCGGTCGGGCCGGGGCCACGGGGCATCGTCACCGTCGACATCACCGACGACGGACAAGACGACCTGGCCACAGCCGACCAGGCCGCCAACGGAATCAGCGTGCTCGCTGGTGCGGGAGATGGGGAGCTCGACCCGTTTTCACAAGCGGTTGCCGGCAACAACCCCCGCGCCCTCGCGGCCGCGGACATCGACGCCGACGGCCGCGCAGACCTGGCTGTCGCACTAGAAACGGACAACGCGGTGGGCGTGCTGCGAACCGACGAGGACGGCCAGTGGCTCGTCGCACAAACCATCGCAACGGCGCCGCAGCCCGCGGCCATCGCGACGGCCGACCTCAACGGCGATGGCGCCCACGATCTGATCACCGCGTCGGCTGCGGCCGACGGCGGCGTGGCGGTTGTGCTGGCAGACCCGTAGCGGGTGAGCCGAGGACCGACACCGCCCCACGCGTTGGCGCGACGCGATTGTCGCGATCGCGACTGGCGCCCGACATTGATGTCACACTGGCGCATCGGGACACTCAACTTTGTGCCATTGGGCCGCCTGCAGCGCTAGCGTCGCCACCCATCGAGGGCTATGGTGACCTCGTTATGGTGGGGTTGGTTAGAAAGCTGCCGTTGATCGTTGCGATGCTCGCCGTTGGTTGTGGTGACGAACTCGCGGGCGACGGCGACGAAAACCCGGCGCTCGACGGCGGAACCGGCGGCAACGCAGACGGTGACGACGGCAACGGCAGCGACGCGGGCGCGGCTGGTGATGATGACGGGGCCGGACTCGACGAGTCAGGCGGGGATGAAGGTGGCACAGGCGGAGGCGTGCCCGGCGACGATGACGGCGGTCGTGATAGCTGCAACATCGACTGCGGCAACGGCTACTGCGACATCAACGCGGACCTCCAGGCTCAATGCGTTTGCGACGATGGGTTCGCCGCGTACGGCATGCGCTGCCTTCCATGTGCGCAGACCGACAGCCCAGATATCGACCTGCAGCGTCTCGAGCTTACGGTCGACGTCCTGGTCAACGGCGAGACGCCCCCGGACAGCGACTACGAGGACGCCATACTCTGGCTTCGCGACCGTGCGTCGGGCGACCAAGTCCGGCTTGGGCACCTGCGCGAGGGGCAGCTGTCGGCAACCGTGCTGCCTGGCAACTACGAGTTCATCTACGCCCGCGAGACCGGCGGCCAAATCGTGCCCCGCAACGGCGAGGGCGTGCTGCGTCGGATGGAGCTCTCCGAATCGCAGTCGGTCCTGCTCGACATCGATTCGGTCCGGGTCACGGGCGACCTCCAGCTTGGCGGCGAGGCGCCTCCAGACTCCCAATACGAGACGGGCTGGGTCGTGTTCATCGACACGCAGACCCAAGACGAGATCGTTGTCGGCCAAACGCGCGACGGCCACTACGACACCCGCCTGATGCCCGGCGAGTACAACGTGCACTACCGACGGATTCTCGGCGGCGATGTTGTGCCGCGCAACGGCGATGCTCGTATCGGCTTTGTGTCGGTCCCGCGCGACGGCAGCAAACCGATGGACGCTCCGATCAACGTGCCCGTCGTCGAGATCAGCGGCGACTACGTTCTGGACAGCGCCAAAGCGCCCGAGATCGATTACGAAAGCGCGTTGATCTCGCTGCAGGATCAGGAGACGGGCGACCAGATCTTGCTGGGCGAGACGCAGGACGGCACCTTCACGCAGCGGGTCATCCCCGGGGAGTACGCCGTCGTATACGACCGCAAGCTCGGCGGAGATGTCGTGCCGATCAACGAGCACGCCGTGCTCTCGGTGGTCGACGTCGCCGAGACCCCCGATTTTACCGTCAGCATGGAGACGGCGACGGTCAGCGGCGCGTTCACCCTCAACGACGGCCCGATGGCCCTCTCCCCTGGCGAAGACGGATTTGTTGCGCTGGTCGACACCTCGACGGGCGACGAGATCATCTTGGGGAACCTCAGCGCGGGTGCCTACGAGCGCCGCGTGCTCGTGGGCCAGTACGACGTGGTCTACAGCCAGCTGGCTGCGGGCGACTCGCTGCCGGCCAACACACACGCACGCTTGATGGGTGTCGACTTGAGCCCGGGCATGAACCCGGCGGTCGACATCAACGTCGCCTCGGGTGCTGTCAGCGGCGAAATCCTGCTCAACGGCGCCCCTCCGCCCACGTCGGAGTTCAGCGATGCGCGCTTGTTCTTGCGCAACCCGCAAACCGGTGACTCTGTCCTGCTGGGGAACACCCGCGAGGGCAGCTTTGCTGGCAACGTCATCCCTGGCACCTACGACGTTGTCTACGTTGTCGAGACCGCTGGCGACGATGTGCCGATCAATCGGGAGTCGACCGTCGACGTGTTCACGGTTGCTGGCGGCGACGAGCTGTTCCTCGACATCCCGGTCGTCGACTTCGCGCCCGCGCTGGCGGTCAACGGAGGGCCAGCGCCCATCGGTGAGAACGATCTGGCCGCCCTGTCGCTGTATGACGTCGCGAGCCAAGACAAGATCTTCCTCGGCTCGACGGACGCTGGTGAGTTCCTCAAGAAGCTCACCAGCGGCACCTACGTCGTCGTGTACGAGGGCCTTGCGTCTTCGGGCGCCATGCCGAGCAACGAGCAAGCGGGCATCGCCTGCGTGCAGCTGGGCGGGTAGCCTGGC
>Ga0316189_10002862_pt1 | contig 16840 bp, 12 predicted proteins | sample LowCovwburrow_MG_FD_204930 | JGI IMG/M metagenome (GOLD analysis project Ga0316189, IMG submission 204930) | Coastal sediment microbial communities from Maine, United States - Lowes Cove worm burrow | ecosystem: Environmental > Aquatic > Marine > Coastal > Sediment | place: USA: Maine... | reverse complement strand
TGGTGGACGTGAAATCGCTCCCCGCTCCAGGAGCACCAGCAGAGGAGAGGCGCCCGAGGGGTGTTGAGACCGCCTCGACCGAACCTCACACCTCAACATCGCACGAGCCCTCCGAGCCCCCCCCCTCGGTAGAGCCCGAACTCCCGACAGTACCTGAGCCGGAGCCGGAGCCCAAGCCCAAGCACACCTCGAAGGAGAAGGCGTCCTACAAAGAAGCAGTTCGCAAGCTCCTCCAAGACGCGCAGGCCAACGTTCGACAATGCAACACGAACCTAAGCCTAACCCTGTCCGAGTTTGGGAGCGCTCAGGTCATCGCAGTCCGTGCGAGAGCCCGAGGCAGCCACCTCAAAGTGCACGTGACCTCAAAGAATACGGCCGCCGACCTCAAGAGCTGCATTGAGAAGGCCCTGGGCAGCTTGACGACCCCTAATGAAGGACGCGGCGCCCATCCCATCGTGCACAGGTTCAAGATCTAGCCATGACCCGTACACCAACGAACCCAACCCGCCGCAGGCAGGTCGGCTGTCAGCTAGGCAGGTTTGGATGATGATAGTCGCACCGACCCTCGCCTGGGCGCTCCACTCAGCGTCGCCCGCCGCCACTCCCCCCCCCTGCCTGTCGACGACTCAAGACCTCTTCAAGGCCAACAATTATTCCGCAGCCGCGCTCGCGGCGGACCGCTGCTGGGCCTCGACAGGCGAGCGTGACGCGCTCCTCGTGGCCGTGCTCAGCTATCGACGCCTCAATGAGTGCGCCCGAGTCCTGGTCCTGACCAGGCGACTCTTGGCTCTTCGAGACGTCCCCGCGACCGCCCGTGCCAAAATCAAGGAGCTCGGCGAAGGGTGTCGCCAACAGAGCGTCGAGGTGCATGTCCGCTACACACCCGCGCAGACCGGCCCCGAGGCTGTCCTACACGCAGAGCTGCTCTCCTCGAAGAACGAGGACCTGGTCATCTACCTCGCGGTGGCCGAGGGCCAGCCCGGGGACCGTCGAGTGCATCTCGATCCAGGAAAGTGGCACCTCCGGCTCGAGCGCGATGATGATGTCCAGGTGCAGGGAGTAGATCTTACCGATGCCACAGGATCGGCCGAGATCGCCTTCCCGGACCCTCCTGCCGAGGTCGCTGATGAAGTGGAAGTTCCGATGCCTCACGTCCCCATGACCGACGAGCGAGCGCGGCGAAGGGTGTCGCCAGAGACTACGCTTGGGCTCGCGACGCTCGTCCCCTCCGTGACCCTCTTGGCTAGCGGTGCAGCACTCACAGGCGTCGGTGTCGGCGAGTATCGTGACGGACTTCGCAACCTGGAGAAGCAGACAGACCCGACGACAAATGGCAAGAAAGCGTTCCAGGGGATCATGCAATCAACCCAGGGCATGGCCATGCTCGGGACGTCTCTCGGCGCAGGCGCTGTCGCCATCACCGACTTTGCGGGTGCCGACGAGCGAGCGCTGCTCGCGGAGACCGCCGCTGGCGGGGCAGTCTCACTTGGGGGCCTCGCCTGGTGGTTGACCGCGACAATGTCCTACGAGAGCGACGTCAAAGAGCTCAGACCTGAGCACTTCTCAGACGTCTACCCCAAAGAGCTCGTGGCGAGCGCACTCTTCGGGATCGGGACGGGGATGGCGATATCCGCCGCCGTCTCCCTTCTGGTTACGAAGCTCCGCAAGCGACAGGGCCGCTCGGGGCAGGTCGCCCGCCGCAGCAAGAGATGAACCATGACAGCGTCGCGACTACCGTACTTGCTCACGGCAACGCTCCTTGTCACGGCGGTGGTGGTCGTCTTCGTCGCAGTAGGAGCCAGCGACTCCGAGTGCGATGCTGACGTCTGTGGACCACCGCAGCTCGACCTGCCCTCATCGAACCTCCGCTATGGGTACACAGGCGATGGGAAGCCCGCGACGACGGTCGCCCTCTTCCTCGATCTCAACTCACACGCGAGCCGGCGACTCTTCACATCCGTCACCCAGGCGCTCCATCGCGGTGAGCTGGGACCAGCAGAGCTAGTTCTCTTTCACGCCCCTATGGGCGACTGTATCGACTCAAGCTCGGCGCGCTCCTGCGATGCCGCACGAGCGGTCGAGTGCGCGGAGGAGCTACGACCAGGCGCAGGTGTGAAGCTAGCCGGACGAGCGCTCGATCTTCTCTGGCAACCCGCGGACACGCTTGACCACGCGAGCCTCCTTGACGTCGCCGAGGAGCTGGGGCTCGATCGGGCTCCGCTCTCAGCGTGCACCGATCGTGCCCAACGACCAGACATCGCCGAGCTGATCCTCAAGCAGAGCATCTGGGCCCGGACGCGAGGCCTTGCCCAAGGCACACCTGGGGGTTTTTTGGTCCGAAGAGATGACGGCGTCGAGCGTAGCGCCCCATTCGGAGAGTGGTTGACCCAGGTTGAGCTCCACCCGCTCTGGAGATGCACCGGCGAGACGACCGCGACGACGTGTGATCGGAGGGCGCCCGCACCATGAGCAGCTGGCGGATCCCAGTCAAGGTACGGTGGATGATGGCGGGAGCGAGCTTTCTCCTGCCCGTCACGATCGCTCTCATCATCCGGATCATCCTGACCCCCCCGAGCACGGAGAGGTCCTCTGAAAAAGCAGCGACGCAGCCCTGCGACTCCACACGCTTCACCAACACCTGCGGGCCCGACACCCTCTGTCTCGCCGGCGAGTGTCGGGCACTCCGCGTTGAAGACCGAGCGGGCACTCCGTGCAGCGAGTACTCCTGTCGCGGCGACATGGAGTGCTTTCGTGGCGCGTGTACACCCAGCGAGGAGCTCCCCCTCGCCCCCCCAGCATGTCAGGACTCCGAAACGCTCATCCGTTCGCTCCAGCGGGAATGCGCGACCGACCTCCTGGCCGATGAGACGCCGTTGACGTCCTGTAGTCGCGAGCACCTGCAGAGGCTGACCCGCAATGGTCCCCTCGAGCGGCGGATCTACGAACTCACGGACACCTTCACCGTACACTTCCCCGCAGGCGAGCCAAGGAGCATAGGAGCCCGCTATGAGCGCGCCCAAGAGGCGCTCATCGAGGACCTCAGCGGACGCATGGAGCAGCTTCAGGGCGCCAAAACGATCCTCATCTTCGGCCGCGCGAGCCCGCATACCGGGAACGACAGGGTCAACTTCGAACTCGCCGACCGACGGGCGCGAACCGTCGCTGGTGCGGTCGCACAAGCCGTCGCACAGGCGGTCGCACAGGCGCCGGCCGACGACGCGGCTTCCCCCCCCAGGATCATCGACTGGTCTCTCGACTCCAAGACCCCCCTCGACCTCGGAGTCCTCCAAAAGGCGATCAACTCGCCGCCGCTAGCGTGGTCGAACACGGACCTGCCGCGGCTGAGGGAGTTCTTCTCAGGGGCTCTCTCCCACGACGAGCTCCTGGCCGATGAGATCCACGGCTTCCAGGACCTGGTCAAACAGGTCGTCTTCGTCGCCCCGCTGCCCTGCGATGGCACCGAGTACTTTCCACGCGCCTCTCTTCCCCCAACGGGATCACCCACGGGCCAACAACCATGATTCGACTCGTCCTTGAACGCGAAGGGAGGGCGCCCGAGGTCTGGGTCTGCTCCGAAAAATCGTTCATCATCGGCCGCGGCGTAGATCCACCGCACTGGAGGCTCCCCTACCCCGACGTCTCCCGCAGACATCTCCGGTTCAGCGTCCACGGCGAGGACGTCTTCGTCGAGGGGCTCAGCGAGCGGAGCCCTGCATACGTCAACAATCGGCGGCTTCAGGGGCTCACACAGCTCTCAGACGGCGACACCGTTCGCTTCGGAAACTGCCATGTACGGCTGACTGGAGCCCCGCAGGCCCGCCAGACGTCACCATCGCCGATGGCCAAGCCTGCCCGCCAAGGGCCAAGCCTGCGGCCTGCCTTGGCCTCACCGCCCCCGCCGATCGCCCCCCCTTCAAGACCTGCGCCCGCCCCCTCTCCTCAATCGACTCCGCAAGGTTCTAGCGCCTCCGGCGGAGACCAAATCGACATCGCACAGCTCGGCGACATGTCCGACATCGTCCGCTGTGCGAAGGACTGGCACGACCTCGACAAACCAGTCTCTGAGCTTCTCCACCGCCACATGCTCCGCCGAGGTATCACCTGGAAGAAGCGCGGCACCCCAGACCTCGGCCAAGACGGCGCGCTTGTGCGGCTCTTCGTCGACACGAGCCGCGAGCATCGCCGTCTAGAGTGGACTCGGCGGGGCCTCGCAGCCGCGACTGTAGTATTCGCCGGCGTCGCTGGCTTCACGGTCGCGACCGTCCTATGCCCGGACGTAGAGCTAGGGCAAACGCCTCCACTCGAGAGCTCTAAGTCCTGCACTCCCGAGCAATACATGAGCGCATTGGAGCTGCTCGAGAAGGCCAAAGAGGAGCCCGAGCAGGACGGGCTCTACCTCGCCGGTGTCGCCCTCGGATGGGCAGAAGATAGCCAGTGCGATGAGGGGTTCACCGTCGAAGCTTCGGTCCGCGAGATGCTCAGCGGCCATCGAGGACACATGCTCGGCAAGCACTCAGCAGCGATCGTGAGCACCGCGATCGCCCCGAATGGCCGATTTGTCGCCTCGATCGACAAGGAGGGTCAGCTCGAGCTCTGGGACCGCAGCGGCCGAAAGATGCTTGCGCCAAGCGATCGCAGCTACCGGAGCGCCATCGCGTGGAGCGCCGACTCCGACATGCTCGCCACTGGCGACAAAACCGGCAAGATTACCCTGTGGGAGGTCGCCGACACCTACGATCGCGATCGACCGCTTGAGCTCAACGCGCTCAAGACCCTCTCGGGGCACCCAAGGATGATCTCGACCCTCACCTTCAGCCCCAGCGAGAACTATCTGGCGAGCGTCGACATCTCCGGCAAGGTCCTCCTCTGGGACGTGGCTGGTGAGACCATCGGCGAAGAGAGAGGCTCAGCGACGATGTTTGTCTCCGAACCGCCCCGCATGGTCTTCGACGGGAGCGCGAAGCGCCTCTTCGGCTACTCGGCAGGCGAGGTGAGAACCTGGCAGATCGACCGCGGCGCGAAGAACCGACTCGGCAAGAGCGCGAAGCTCCCCACCGATCATGAGATTACGGCGATCGCGGTCCACCGAGACGGCGACCTAGTGCTGACCGGCGACGAGCAAGGGAGCGTTCTCCTGTGGTCGTTCAAAGGGCTGACGGCGAAGCACAGAAAGCTCAACCGAGGCTCCGCCAAGAAGATCACCCAGGTCGCGTTCATCCCGACAACGACCCAGGCGCTCTTCACGACCGGCGAGGTGCTCACGCGCGTCGACTACCGCAAGAGGAGCCGCAAAGCAGGAATCCCGCCGGTCTATCAGCTCTCCGCCGAGGTTGGAGCCGTCGACGCCCTCCTCGTGGACCCCTCAGGACAACGGGCGCTAACCGTGTCCTCCACAGCGGGTCGCTTGCTCTGGGACCTCGAGGGCAAAAAGCAGGGCCGCCCCCTCCGCAAGATCGATGAGGACGGCCCTGCATGGCGAGCGATCGAGGTCGTCCCCAACGCCGCGGCCATCGTCGTCGGAGACGCCGATGGACGGGTCACAAGTTGGGATCTTCTCACCGAGCGGGACAACGCTGGCGCCTGGGTGCTGGCTGAGCACCGCGGAGAGGTTGATGCCATCGAGCGAGCCCCAGCAGAGGAGGGAAGCTCCACCTTCTTCACCGCGAGCCGCGACAATGTCATCCGGCAATGGGAATATCGTTCTGAGAATCCCCTTACCGTGACGACGCGGGCGACCGAGGGAGCGGTGAAGCACCTCGCCGTGAGCGGTACGTACATCGCTGGCGCCGCGCAGGAACGACTATGGATCTGGAGTCGACGAGAGTCGGAGAAGCCGAGCTTCGAGCTCAACGCACGACGGCCCATCCGCCACCTCGGCTTTAGCCGCGACAAAGGGTCGTGGCTGGTGTCCATCGACGAGACCGGGCTGATGCGCTCTTGGAACGTCAGCCAAGGCCTGAAGCATAAGCCGGACCAACAGGAACAGCTCGGCGGCAACGTATCAAAGCTCCTCGTCTTGAAGGAGCAAGCCATCGTCGCCACGACGAGCACGGCTGGCCACGGCGAGGTTTTCTCATGGGACCTCAACACCAGCGAATTGGTCAAGCAACCGATCAGCAGCGGCGCACGCTACAGCGCTCTGGTCGCGAGCGCGGACGGAGAGCATATTGCCTATGGCCAAGTCAACGGCGGAGTCTACCTCAGGCGGCAGTCGACCCCAGAAGCTCAAGCGAGCGTGGCCAACGTAGCCGGTGAGGTCACGGCGATGGATCTCTCAGGGGATAGCACAAGACTCGTCTTCGGCTCGGACAACGGCGACGTCGGCCTGCTCACCGCAAGCCCAGGCGAGCCGCCTCTTAACATCGACAAGCTCGACGACGCAATCTCGGATGTCGCCTTTGCCGGAAACAACTCGATCCTCGTAGCGGCGGGCGAACACCTCTACAAATACAGACTCCCCGTGAAGACCAACGTGACGAGGCCCGGTGAGTTCCCCGTCATCGACCTCTACGGCCATAGTGAGGACATCACGGACCTTCGCGTGGACCCCACGGGCAACTACGCGGTGACCACAGGCCTCGGCGGTGAACTCATGATCTGGCCCCTCCGCGGCGAGGAGCTGCGTGATCTCCTCTGCTCCAAGCTCGAGACCAAGGAGCTCAGCCCAGGCGCGAGGCAGCGACACTTCGCAGGCTCGACAGAGCGGGCGGCCCTCTGCGGACAAAAGGCCCATTAATTGCAGAGAACAACTGCTCCGGGCGCAGTTACCCGCGGAAGGGATCAATGTAGGCCTCATGAATGGTGATCCCCTGGGCCGTGAGTTCAGCTTCGGCTTTTCGTCGAAGTTCGAATTGCTCGGCCCGCAAGCGGGGCCAGAGATCCCGCCATCGACTCTTGTCGTCGCCGGTGAACATATTTCGGATATACTGCTCCTTGCTAAGAAACTCCCAGGTCAGGAGGTAAAGCCCCTCCTTGTCGGTCTTCACGCGCGATGAGCCCCGGCGCAGTTGGAGGAGCAGGGCCACCCCGCCAGCGTACAAAGCCCAGCTCGACTGTACGCCGAGTGCCATCCACTGCTCTGGGCTCGGAGGAAATGAGGGGTCTGGGTAGTAGAGCGGATCGTTCACCCGTTGCGCCATGGACTGTTCGCCGCTCAACCTCGGATCAGATGGGCGGCGGAGTCTATGCCAGCCGCGCGCACGAAACCGAGTCGATTGCGCGTCCAGCGGTTCCCGTAGAAGTCCAGACCTGCCGGTTGTCGATCGACGGCACTCCTCGTGTCGAGGTGGTTGTTCTGCAGGAACGTGCTCCACCCACGTGTCTCAACTCCATTCTTTCACCGCAAGCATCCCCCGGACTTCTTCCCAGTCCGCGTCGCTCATCGAATCCACCAGGTGCTCGATTCTCCCATTGGGCGGCATCGACTCGTGCTCCAGGACCGCCGTCCCCTTGGCACCGTGTGAACCCCTGGCCCAACGAGAAACCCGAGCTCCACGAACATCGAGAGGGCGCACATCCCAGAAAGGCCGAAGCTTCGACCACCGGCAATCCCATCGTTCGCACGAGCGAGCATCACAGACTCTGGCAACTCCGAGCAGGCCCCGGGGGCGTTCTCTCGAACATCCGCCGTGAGCTCCGCGGCCAGAGACTCACCGGCTTGTCGTCGAAGAGTTTCGACTTGCCCTGCACTCAACTTGAACATGCAGCCTCCGATGCCATCGCCTGTAGCGTGTGCTCCGACTCTCGCGAGTCGCAATCGTATCTGAGTATCACAACTTCGCGCTACGCGCCACGGAATTAAGCCCGGGAGTTCGGCTGTGCCTCTAACTTGACGCTGGTTTCGATCACATAGGGTTATCCCGCGAGCATCCGCCGCCCCCCTTCACTGTGGAGGTTCGCTCCATCGATTCAGGATTCCAACGAGAGGCCCACACGCACCGACGAACACGCGCAAAAGACGTAAGAACAACTACAAACAGTGTCCTCGGACTTGCTCACAGTCCCCCTATGCCCACAATGCAACCTACGATACCACTTTCACAGAGAGGTTGGCTGTCCACAATTCTGGCCACACCATCCCCGGCCTGATGCGCTATACGTGTTAACACAGTGGGAAGCATGCATGTGAGCCGAGCACAGTGGCGTCTCTCGATCCAGCACACCGCTTCGGTCGTCGCCCTCCTCGGGCTCGCAGGGCTCTTGATGAGCATCTTCATGACGCTCGCCAAGTTCCGCAGCTCCTTCCACTGCGACGAAGCTCTTCTCTCCGCCTGTACGGTCGGCTCGTTCCTCAGCTGTGATCGGGTGTTGGCCAGTCCATGGTCCACGGTGAGCTGGTCAGGCAGTGACGCCTATCCGATCACTCTCTTCGCAACGGCGTTCTACGCGGTGGTGATCGTCCTTTGCGTCCCGCTCCTCGCTCGACGCACGGAGGGGATTTCGAGCAGCTTTCTCCTCTACGCAGCGTGGGCCGGCGTCTTGGTCTGCGCGCCGCTGGCGATCTACGCCTACCTCATCGTCGGCGGGGTCTGCCTCTACTGCACCTGCCTCTATCTGGTCAACCTCGCGCTCCTCTTCGCCGTGATGCTCCTCGATCGCAGCGGTCAGGCCCACCAGTTAAAGGAGTTGTGGCTGCGCCGAGCAGAGAGCATCTCGACGCTCGTGATGATCGCGCTCTTCTTTGTCGCGCTCACCCTCATCCAAGTGCTCGTCTACGGTCGAGCGATCCAGGCCATCGGCACAGAGCCGCGCTGTATCACCGAGGTCCACAACCTCCCGCCGCCGCTCCTCGTCAAGACCGCAGGGAGCGCGACAACCGACGCCCCCGTCCACGAGCAGTTATCTGTCTTTGTCGACCTTGCCTGTGAGCACTGCGCTGAGGCCTTCACCAGCTGGTCGGAGATCGTCGAGCACAGCGAAGGTCGCCAGCGCCTCGCGGTCTATCCTCTCGCTGGGGACAACGAGTGCGACGTCGATCTGGGGTTCGACACCGACGCATCAAAGCTGCACCACTCATGCACGGCATCGCGAGCCGTCGAATGCATCGCCGAACTCGCCCCCGAGCGTGGGCTCGATCTCGTGGAGGCCCTCTTCGAACAGCGCCGTACGTTCACTGGCCGCGGCGCCGCGTTCTCGGTCGAAGCAGTGCTTGGGATCGTCGATGACCTCGGGATCGAGGATGCCGACGGGATCGTGCGCGAGTGCATTGTCGACGCCAGCGCGACGAACCCAGCGCACACCCGGGTGATCGCCCGGACCGAGGAGGCTGTCGAAGACCTGAAGATCCGCTCAGCCCCGGCGACGTTTGTCACCTTCTTTCGCGCAGACGGCGAGCCAATGCACCTCGGCCTCCGGCTCAAGGGAGTCAAGCACTACCGCGATCTCGACGGCTTCCTCCGGCGGGCGCGTGCCCAGGTCGAGGAGGAAATCGCCGCCCGCACCTCGGCGCTAGGAGGGAACGCATCATGAAGGTGAGCGTGCGCCCTGAGCAACGCCAGGCCCGACTCCTAAGCGCACTGATCGCCACCTCAGCGCTCCTTCTCGGAGTGCTCGGAGCGTTGATCAGCCATGCGTTTCAGAGCGCCCCCGAGTGCAGCGAGAATAGCGAGTGCGGACGCGGCCAGTGCCTCGACGGGATCTGTGTCATGGCTCGGATCTCGCCCCCGACCGCCACGCCTCGTTGCGTGGTCGGCTTTCCCTGCAACGGCGAGGGCTGCGAGCGACATGGCGAGGAGCTATCCTGCGTCGACGGGCGCTACCGCAAGATCCTCGGCCCCGAGCTCTGCCAGCGTGAGAGCGTCCGCAGCTACCTCGCGGATATCGCCAGCCGTTGTGGAAACGCCGACCAATGCACCCCGACCGCGCTCAAGGACCTCGTGATCTCCAACGAGGAGTTCGACCGGCTGATCCAAGACTTCGGCACCGCCTTTGCGCTCCACTTCGACACCGGCAGACCTCGCAGCCGGGATCGCAGCGGCACCTCGCCGCGCTGGAACGAGGCCCGAAACACCTACATCGACCAGCTCATCCCCCTCGTGCCGACGCTCGAAGGCGCAGACATCCTGCTGATCGCGACCGCGAGCAAGACGACCAAAGGCTCGGACAAGAACGAAATCCTCGCCCATCGACGCCTGCGAGAGGTACGCCACCTTCTACTTGAGGCGACCAAGCGAGCTGGGGGCAACCCCGACACTCTGCGAATCAAGGACACCAACCTTGGCGACCTCTGGCAGCGCGATGAGGACGGCTACAAGCACCTCTCGCTCAGCCGCTCGATCTTCTGGGAGCCGTCGCGCGAGCGAGCCTTCACCGCGCTCATCGACGACTTCGACGCTGCGACCAAGGGCCTCAACAACCGCGCCAAGGAGAACCAACGCGCTTGGTCCGAGCAGGTGATGAACCAAGCCGTCTTTGTCATCCCTAACCCGTGCACAGTCGAGGGCGCCGCCGATGACGACACGTGAGAGCACCGCCCCCCCAGTCGTCACCTCCGGAGTCAAACAGCTGACCGCCCGCGCAGCCCCTCATCTGCGCCGCTGGGCCCGGACACGACTGCTCCCGATCGCACTCCTCATCTGCGTGATCGCCTGGGCGGCGGTCCAGATCAGGACTCTCAACCAGGTCGAGGAGCCAGAGAGCATCCCTGAGAGTATCGTCGCTCATTCGGACCCCCTCCCCGAACCAGCGCTCGCCGGGATCGATGTTGAGCCGCTCCTGGAACTCAAGGTCGCCAGCTCGGAAGAGGGCGGTGAAGAGTTCCTTGAGGAGCTTGGCGGAGCTGCGATCGAGCCTGGCCGCCTGACCGTGGTGAACCTCTGGGCGACCTTCTGCAAGCCCTGCAAGGATGAACTCCCAGGCCTTCGCGAAGTCATCCGCGGGGCACAGACGCGCCCGCCCCACGGGGGCAAGGTCCGCTTCGTCCCCCTCCTCGTCGACAGCGGCGTGACGCTCGCCGAGGCCCGCACGACCTACGACGGGCTCGGCGGTCCGGCCCCAAACACCTTCGTCGCTGATGTCGATCTCGGCGGAGGAGTCCGGGGCAAGCTCACCGAGCTTGGCCTCATTGAGGGAGAGCTAGCCCTCCCCGTTACCCTCGTCGTCGACTGCAACCGACGGCTGCGTTGGCACCACCTCGGTGCGCTCCGCAGCGAGCACTTCACCGAGCTCGCCGCTACGCTCGCCAAGCTCCAAGAGGAGTTTGACGGTGATACTTGCCCCAAGCCCCCCCAGCTCCGAAGGCTGAAGAAGAAGACCAAGCCCCGGGAGCGGCTCCCCGAGTTTCTCAAGGTGCTATCGACCGAGGAACGCGCCGCGAGCACGCGCCCCAAGCCCCGGAGCGTCTGTACGCGCGACCAGGTCTGTGCTCGCGACAAAGGGGAGAACGAGCTCAACTGTCCCGGAGACTGCACCCCGTCGCTCTAGTCACGGAGACGTATGTCAATCGCGTTCGTGTCTATGTTCTTGGGGTTCGCGCTTGTTGGCGCAGGGAGTGCCCCCGGCCATGATCGGGCGCAAGGGGCCGATTCCTCGCTCCGTGCGCCGCTCACCGTCGACGAAGCGAGGGAGGCGTTCAACCGCGGCTACCACGAAGCTGCGGCGCGCGCCTTCGACAGGCTCCACAAGGCCCAAGGCGAGCCTCTCCTGCTCCACTACGCCGCCGTCGCCTGGGCCGCGTCGGGGGACGACACCCGAGCGATCCTCCGTTGGCGCCGCTTTCTCAACGAGGCCGACGCCGACACGAAAGAGCGCAAGAGCGCCGAAGACTTCGTCAGGGAGGCCTACAAGCGAACAACAGCGCTCTCGCTGATCGTCGAGCCATGGGAAGGGCTCATCGACGGCTCCGAGCTCCTCCTTATCCCCCGCGACCAACCGACCGCGGCGACCGAACCCCTGCGGCTGCCGCTCGGCGATGCACTCAGCAGCGCGGAGATGGTGGTATTCCTCGCCCCAGGTCGCTGGACCATCCGCATCGAGAAGCTTCACCCCGGGTACTCCATGAACACGAGCGTCGACGTCAAGGTGTCGTCGGACAACGCGCTCGAGTCCGTGGTCCTCCCGCTGACCCCGAGGCACGTCAAACTCACCCTCCAAGTGGTCGCGCCGCGCCGCGTCCGAGGCCCCTTGAGGCTCTCTCTGAGCGACGTCGCCGCGGTCGAACCTCCAAAGGAGATTGAGCTCGGAGCAGCGACGCCGATGAACCTCTACCTCCGCGTTGGTACCTGGCGCTACCGCATCTCAGACCCCGCGAGCGACTGGCAGGAAACCGGTGAGTTCGAGGTCGAGCGGACGACAGAACGGCTCGTGATCGCCGGCAATGGAGACGCGTCGGCCGCGGCCGACGATCCCCGTACGAGTCTCGACCGCCGGCCACCGAAGCGGCTCACCCGCGGCCTCTTTGCGGCGAGCGCCGCCACTGGAGCCCTCGGGCTCGGATTACTCATCCCGACGACGAGGCTCCTCCGAGATCCGATGATCCGAGAGGAGGACCAGGTCCCGCAGAGCCTTCGTCCGCTCATCACCGAGTGCCCCGAGTCCAAGAGAGCCCCTGGCCCGGAGGCCAAGCAAGAGTGCGTCGTCAGTCTCAGCCTCGACCTCCAGGGCGCCGGCGTCGGACTCCTCGCGGGCTCGTTCGGCCTCGCTGCGGGCACCGGGCTCGCCCGGATTCCCACCTCCCGACGCACACCGCAGTGGGCCGCGCTCACCCTCGGCATCGCCTCCGCTCTCGCCGGCGCACTCTGGCTGCCGCTCTCGTACAGGGGCCTCATCGCCGACCTCGAGGACGATTCGCCTTTCATCGCCGACTCTCTGCGTAGGCGTCACCAAGGTGAGATCGTCGGCGGCTCGCTCTTGCTCGGTCTTGGCAGTGGACTGGCGCTCGGAGCCGGTGTTCCCCTCGTCAAACCTCGCGCCCGTCGATCTCGCGGCGCTCGAGCACGAATTGTCCCTGCCCTCCAGGGAGGGAGCGTTCTGGTGGTCTTCTGAGGCTGGCGCTGCGCGGACTCACCGATCGACCTGCACTTCATCCCAAACCCGACGAACAATATGCGACGATTTCACACCAATTACCAGAAGATGGGGCCGCTCCCTCTAGTATGCGTACTCGCAGGATGTGCTGCGGCCGCCGCAGATACGACGAACTCCTGGAGCGACACAGACTTCAGCAGCGATGACAGCGCAGCGTCGGTCGCGACGACCGTAACGACAAGCGCCGGGACCTCGTCGAGCGGCTCGGGGGCCTCCGCAACCGGTGGGACTTCGTCTACGTCGAGTTCGTCGATGCCTGAGGTAACAGCGGCCACAACGACTGACGCCACAACGACCTCCTCGACCTCCTCGACGACAACGCTCGGAAGCACCGGCGACCTCACCAGCAGCACGGGGACGACGGACACCTTCGGCGACACGGACCCTGAAATCTGCGGCGATGACATCATCAATAACGGTGAAGAATGCGACGACGCCAATGACGATAACAGCGACGCCTGCCTCGACTCATGCCTGCTCGCCACCTGCGGCGACGGTTTTGTCCAGGAGGGGACCGAAGCCTGCGACGACGCCAATGACAAGGACGATGATCTCTGCCTGAGTACCTGTGAGCTTGCGAGCTGCGGCGATAACCTCGTCCACGTCGGTGTCGAGGACTGCGATGACGGGAACCTCGTCGGCGCCGATGGCTGTGGCCCGAACTGTCTCGTTGAACGCCTGCTCTTTGTCACGAGCGAAGTCTTCCTCGGCGATCTCAGCAGCACAAACCCGAACTATATGCCCCCCGATGCACCCAACCCACTCGCCCTCGCAGATGCGCACTGCGCACAGTTTGCCATCGCCGCCGGCCTCCCCGGGACCTACAAGGCGTGGCTCAGCACGACCGACGAGTCCGCAACCGCGCGGCTTGGCCTGACGATGTTCGCTGGCGAGTTTGTCCGTACCGACGGACAAACGCTCGCGATCGGGTGGGATGGGCTCACGAGCGGAATGCTGGCAAACGATGTCTACATCAACGAATATGGTGATCCGATCCTTGACTTTACTGAAACGTGGACAGGCACCAAAGCAGATGGCACATCCTCAGACAGCAACTGTAGCGGATGGGAGTCTGCGATGAATTCGGCCCAGGGCGACGTAGGGGCGGCCACGTCATCGGACTCGACGTGGACCAAAGCATCCACCCAAAGCTGCAACGGTGAGCGACGCTTCTACTGCATCCAGGTGACCAAAGGTTGATCCTCACCATGAGAGCATATCTCATCAACAATCGAGCCCTCACCGCGCTCCTCTTCCTCGACGCCGCATGCCTCCGCAGCCCCACGAAAGAGTTCGACCCCGATCTCTACGCCGACACAGAGGACTCAAGCTCAGATGAGGAGAAGCCTGGCACCACGGGAGCGATGGGGTCCGGGACTTCGTCCACCTCCGACTCCTCGTCCACCTCCGACTCTTCGACCACCTCCGACTCTTCGACCACCTCCGACTCTTCGACCGGCAAAGAGCCTCTCTGCGGCGACGGCGTCCTCGACGACGGCGAAGAGTGCGATCTTGGCAGGGACAACAGCTCCGACGGCTCCTGCCTCCCAGGCTGTATGGAGGCCCGCTGCGGAGACGGGTACATCCACCCGGACGTCGAGGAGTGCGACGACGGCCCTGGCAACAGCGAGAACAGCGGATGCCTGCCAGACTGCACCCTCGCATCATGTGGCGACGGCTTCGTCCACACCGGCGTCGAGGACTGCGACGATGAGAATACTGAGCCCGGCGATGGTTGTAGCTACGACTGTTCGCACGAGTTGTTCGTCTTCCTGACGAGTTCGGTCTTCAACGGTCAGCTTTCGCAGATCGAAGGCTTCACCGGCCTCGACCTCGCAGACGCCCACTGCCAGAAACTCGCCGAAACAGCTCTACTGCAGGGCACCTATCGAGCCTGGCTAAGCACGAACAGCGAGAGCCCTTCGACCCGCTTGAACCTGAACAACTTCACGGGCGACTTCGTCCTGCTCAACGGGACCAAGATCGCCGACGGGTGGAGTGGTCTAACGTCAGGAGCACTCATGGCACCAATCAGCCGAACTGAGAAGAACGTCAGCGAGGGCTCCATAGTATGGACGAGCACCGCAAGCAACGGGGCCTACAGTGGCCCCGACGATTGCGTTAACTGGCAATCGAATAACCAAGCCTACAGCGGAGGCATCGGCAATTCGACACTCGCGACAGGCAGCTGGACGGACTCGAAAGAAGCCTACAGCTGTTCCTCAAGCGCTAGGCTCTACTGCTTCCAGGTCAGTCTCTAGGGGCCCCACTGCATCATTTCATTCTCCGCCCCTCATCGCCTCAACCGCCCCAGTCCGAGATGGATGGAGATCGCGTCTGTCAACATGGTCGATTCTCTCACACGCCTTCATCACTGCTGACGTCCCGGAGACCACTCCCTGAGACCGACAGCCGCGACAGCGACGACAACTGGCCCTCACCCCCAGAGCCTCCGGGAGCGCACAACGTGAAAAACCCCAAGCAGGCACACAGGCAGCACACGGACCCTGAACCCAGCGAGCGTCCCCCCCCCGAAACAGCACCGCATCCCCACGTCGGCGAGAGTCCAGCGGAGTGCGAGATGGTCGAACGAGCTGAGTCATCAAGACGGCGAGTGCCGCCCCCTCCCCCCCCGGTCACGGCGAAGAGCGACGTCAAGAATGATGCCGCCGATGACCCGATGATAGGCGCTGTCCTCGACGACACCTATCGCATCCGGCGAAGACTCGGCGCAGGCGGAATGGCGGTCGTCTATGAGGCCGTCGAAGTGTCGATCGAGCGCCCCGTAGCGATCAAGATACTCAACGAACACTTCCGAAGCCTTGCCGAGCACCGCGTACGCTTCCGCAACGAGGCGAAGATCGCAGCCCGACTCGAGCACCCCAACCTCGTCCGGATCTACCGTTGCGAGGTCGACTCCGAGGGCATGCCCTACATCGTCATGGAGCTGCTCAAGGGGCACGATCTCCAGGCGGAGCTCAAGCGCACCGAGCGGATCGACTGGCGCCGCGCCGCGATGCTCGTCATCCAGCTCTGCAACGCCCTCGACGCCGCACACCGCCGGGGGATCATCCATCGCGACGTCAAGCCGGCGAACTGCTTCCTCTCGACGGCACACGTAGACAGCGATGACGCGTCCGACAATGAGACTCTCAAACTCCTCGATCTTGGGATCGCAAAGCTCAGCGGCGACCTGGCCAGCTTCGAGACGACGATCCCACACACACAGAAGGGCATGGTGTTCGGCACCTGGTCGTACATGGCGCCAGAACAGCTCTCACAACAACCGGTGTTTCAGACCGATCTCTACGCCGTCGGCGCGGTTCTCTACCGCATGATCACCGGCCGTCACGCGCTCAAGCGAGAGGGTCTCAGCGACGTCCAGTTCTCGATGAAGATCTTTCGTGAGGCGCCGCGCCCCCCCTGCGAGCTAGCGCCAGAGATACCGACGCAACTCGATGAGTTGATCCTGAAGGCGCTCGCGAAGTCCCCGACAGAGCGGCCTCAGACCGCGATTGACTTCCGCGACGCCCTCCAGCGCTGCCTCGACGACGACGCTGAAGAACGACGCATTGGTCAGAAACGCCCCCCCCTACGGGCGCTCTACTACGCAGCCGCGGGCTTCGCCAGCATCTCGGCCGTCGCTGCGTTCGCGCTTCTCTACAGCGTCTCCGGCAGCGCCCGCGGGGCGGGGAAGACGATGACGAGTGAAATGCAGGTCGTCGCTGCGACCACCGACGAGGGAGGTCACGAGAGCGCAGCTTCACGTAGAGCCGACGGACCGGATGACCTTGGTGAACGCGGGGACGAGACCGAC
>Ga0316189_10002860_pt1 | contig 16848 bp, 14 predicted proteins | sample LowCovwburrow_MG_FD_204930 | JGI IMG/M metagenome (GOLD analysis project Ga0316189, IMG submission 204930) | Coastal sediment microbial communities from Maine, United States - Lowes Cove worm burrow | ecosystem: Environmental > Aquatic > Marine > Coastal > Sediment | place: USA: Maine... | reverse complement strand
GACAGTTTGTGGATATGTGAAATCGAATGGCGAATCGCCGCTGCAGTACCGGTTTCCTGCCATTTTTTAAAAGCACGCCAAAGTGGTGTTTTAACTGTCAAGCACGTGATTGGATTGTGTTGTCAGAATAATCGCAAAAATTTTTTTCATCTGGTGGTTAAAAATTCAGCCACCGGCTGTGCAAGCTCAATCAGAATCCATCTTTGGTTGCCGGTAAATTGGAAGTTAGCCCTCGAATCGTCATCAAGTACCGCCTGATTATATATTTGCGAGCTCTGCCTGCATGATCGAGCCAATCTGATTCTAATAAAGCTGGACCTTTCGCTCTGGCTGCGCCATATTCGCGCCAGCAACAATAACCCATGCTCGGGAAACTATTATGTGGAATTTCATCAAACAATTATTCATCTGGTGGGATGGTCAGACTCTGGGCACCCGGTTCTTCACCTGGCGCAAGGGCGTGCCAGTTGGCAAGGATGATGCCGGCAATGAATATTTTCAAACCAGAGACGGCAAACGCCGCTGGATGATTTTTAATGGTGAGACCGAAGGCTCCGCCGTACCACCGGGCTGGCATGGCTGGATGCATCACCGCTCAGACACACCGCCAACTGAGCGTCCCTATACAGCAAAAGTCTGGGAGGCACCCCATACACCAAATCCGACCGGCACTTCTCAGGCCTACCGGCCACCGGGCAGCATTCTGTCAGCCAACCCACAACCGGCTTCAACTCCCGATTATGAAGCCTGGAAGCCAGAGTAATAGAATTAAATAAAAAAGCTACGCGAGAAACCGCAGCTGGACGAGCGTAGCCAGGACTGGGCTATTGAGGCCCCGGCGGAAGCCGAGTGCAATATAACCCTAACTTGCTCTGGCGTTCGATGAGCCGTGAGCCATATAAAAGAACCATTTAAGTGCTATAAAAAATCCACTATGATCGCGGCAGAATCAATCTTCGTTACACAGGTGGAATAAGGCTTATGAAAGACAATCTGGTTGAAACTGCTGTTGGCGCGCTGGTAATTGCCATTGCCGCAGGTTTTTTCGCTTATGTCTATAATTCAACCGATGTTGGCCAGGGTGCCGGCGGGTATCATATCAAGGCCGAGTTTGAGAATATTGAAGGCATTTCGGTTGGTTCGGACATCCGCATGGCAGGCATCAAGATCGGGTCGGTGGTTAAACAGCAGCTGGACCCGAAAAGCTATCAGGCTGTCGTTACCATGTCGGTGGCTAATTTCGTCAAACTGCCAGACGATACAACAGCAAAAGTAACCTCGGAAGGTTTGCTGGGTTCAAAATTCATCACACTGGAAGTCGGCGGGAGTGAGGAGTTGCTTAAAGAGGGCGATTCTCTCAGCCACACCCAGAGCGCGCTCGATATCTGGGCTCTGATTAATGAGTTCATGTTCTCGGATAAAAAGAAGCAATGAGCAGTTCGCCCGAAGGGCCGGCATCCAGCCAGCAAACCTGGCAAGCAGATACATACGATACCCATGCCCGTTTTGTTTCAGACATGGCAGGGGCCGTGATGGACTGGCTGGCACCGCAATCAGGCGAACATATTCTTGATCTTGGTTGTGGCGATGGTGCCCTGACAGAGCATTTGGTCGCAACAGGTGCCCATGTTGTTGGGGTTGACGTCAGCACAGACCTTTTGGCGGCAGCAAAAAATCGCGGTCTTGATGTCTCTTATATGGATGGTCAGGCCTTGACGTTTGAAAACCTCTTTGATGCGGTGTTCACCAATGCCGCCTTGCACTGGATGTCTGACCCGGTTGCTGTGATTAACGGTGTCCATCGGGCGCTTAAACCTCGAGGCCGGTTCGTGGGCGAATTTGGTGGTCACGGCAATGTCGCAGCCATTGTCACAGCCATGCGCGCTGTCGGGCTACAACGCGGGGGCGAAGTCGGGCTGGCCGGACCGTGGTTTTTCCCGTCACCGGCGGTATATAGCCGATTGCTGGAAGAAAACGGCTTTACGGTCAAGAGGATAGGTCTGTTTCCGCGCCCAACGCCCCTTAAAACCGGTATGAAAGAATGGCTCAAACTGTTCCGCAAGCCATTTTTTGAACAATTTTCTGATCAATCTGACGCCATCCTTGATGAAGTAGAAAGTCTGTTGGCCCCAAGTTTGAAAGATGCACAAGGCAACTGGACAGCAGACTATGTGCGCCTGCGGTTTGAAGCGGAAAAGCAATGAACAGAGTTCTCTCAACGTTTGTATTTCTAGGCGGTCTTTTGCTGAGCGGGCAGGTGGCAGCCGGTCCAGTGCAGAACCCGATTGCGATTTTCGCCGGTCTTGACAAAATCACCGGCACCATCACCACCTTTGAAATCAAAATTGGCGAGACCAAACGTTTTGGCTCGCTCAATGTTACCCCGCGCATCTGCAATACTCGCCCGATAACCGAAGAGCCGAAAACCACTTCTTTTATTGAGGTTGACGAAAACCACCTGGATGGCTCACTGAAACGGATTTTTACCGGCTGGATGTTGGCCCAAAGCCCCGGCCTCAACGCTGTCGAGCACCCGGTTTATGATATCTGGCTGACCGGTTGCCGAAACCCCAAGGCACCCAAGGATGATTTGAGCGATGTGCCACCGGCGGACGAAGAAAAAGACAAAAAGCCCGCCGCAGCAAATTAGACAAGCTTATCTATCCCGCCCGACACCTCTAAACCGTGACCTCACAGTAAAGGCTGCGCCGATGTCAAGCAGCGGCCGAGGTGGCAACCACGAAGCAGGGGGGCTGGCCAGGCAGTCATTGATGAGATCAGAGTGACCTCCACTGGCAAAGTCGGCAAGCGCGGTGCCAAAGGCTGTGCCGCGACTGACACCGGAGCCGTTATACCCTCCGGCCAGATAGATATTATCATGCTGGCGGCCAAAAAAGTTGGTGCCGTTGGCGCTGATACCCTCAACTCCCGACCATGAAAACTCGAACGAAACATGGGCCAGTTGCGGAAAACGCTGGTCAAAACTGGCCCGATGGATGGCTGTCCGCTCGCCAAGCTGCTGGTCAGATAACAGCGCCCCGCCATGATATTCAGCTGTATTGCGCAGACAAATCCGCTGATCTTGAGTCAATCGCACGGTCGCCCCGCCACCATGCAGTGATAAAACACCCCATTCAGCAAGCGACCCCAGACTGGCTATTTCCTGATCATCCAGCACCCGGGTAAAACTGCCCGATAAAGTGCTGCCGATCAGATAGCGGGCCAGAAAACCGATTTTCCCGGCCTCATAATTGGTTGCCAGAAAAACCGCATCAGCACGGATTTCACCGTTTTCAAACTGGACCTTAACCGGTGACCCGGCTTCAACTTTAAGCACCGGTGTTTGCTCATAGAGACTAACATTTTCAGGCAGATGATCGGCCAGCCCGCGAACCAGTGCTGCCGGTTGCACCAGCGCACCGTCATGCACATGCACACCGGCCTGATAATGACCCGTGCCGAGGCGTTGCTGTAATTCCGGCGCATCAAGAACGGTGTGGTTGATTTCAAGCGCTTTGAGGTAGTCAACAAACAACCCGTGTTCACGCATCGAAACCTTGTCTGCTGCCGCATGATGAAACCCGCTGTCACTCCATTGACAGTCAAGGTTTAGATCACGCACCTGCCGCCGCAACAATTCCAGCCCGGCCTTGTTAATGCGATTGATGCGCTTGAAATCCGGGATCTGGTCAGCTTTTAGACCGCCCGAAAACTGGCTGACCGCCACCGCATAGCCGGAATTTCGTCCCGAAGCGCCTTGACCGACCCGCCGCGCATCAAGCAGCATAACGTCCTTTTCAGGGTGTAATTGACCCAGCCTTCGCGCACAGGCAAGACCCGTCACCCCGGCCCCGATAACAACAAATGCCACCCGTTGTTTTTTTGCTAAATCTTTTAATCGGGCAGGGGGCTGGCGTTCTGGTAGCAATTCGGCCCAGCCATGCTGGTCAGTAGAAAAATTTTCTCGCGTCAGCTTCATGGCAAAATATCAACTTTAAAATTGTCCGCCCGCACCAGCTTTAAAACCAGTTCGGGGTTATCATCCTGATCAAACAGATCAAACTGCGCATCCACGGCCAAAGCCGGTTCAAGCATCAGATGATATTCATTGCGGCTGACTGTAACCAGACCAAACTGGGCCAGGTGATCATTGGTAAATTGTGCATCAAGCAGGGCAAAGCCGCCAGCCTTCAATCGTGCCACCAAATGTACCAGCGCCACCTTTGAAGCATCTCTGGCCCGTGAAAACATGCTTTCGCCAAAAAACGCCGCTCCGATGCGAATACCATAAAGCCCGCCAACCAGCTCACCCTCACGCCAGCACTCAACACTATGGCCGCAGCCCATTTTGTGCAGTTGTTTGTAAAGAGAGATAATCCGCTCATTTATCCAGGTCGAGGGGCGGTCATCAGTCTGGGCCGAGCACAGCCGCATGACTTGCTCAAACGCTGTATCGATCCGAATCTCGAAATCCTGCCGCCGAACCTTTTTAGCCAGTGAGCGCGGTACATGAAAGCCATTTAGTGGCAAAACCCCACGCTCTTCCGGTTCAACCCAGTACAGCGAATTGTCCCCGGCATCCTCAGCCATTGGAAAAATACCGGCAGCATAGGCGCGTAGCAGAATTTGCGGGGTTATGGTGCTATCCAAAACTCTTTACCAAACTTATTCACGTTCCAGATACTTCTCCAGCCAGTGAATATCATAATCACCATCCATAATGTCTTTTTCAGTCAGAAGATCAAGAAACAGCGGAATGGTTGTCTCGATGCCTTCAATAACATACTCCCCAAGCGCTCGCCGCAGACGCATCAGGCATTCATTGCGCGATTTGCCAAACACGATCAGCTTGCCGATCAGGCTGTCATAATAGGGCGGAATTCTGTAGCCGGAATATATCCCCGAATCGACCCGCACCCCCAAACCGCCGGGCACGTGGACATTCTCCACCAGACCGGGCGAGGGCATAAAGGTTCGGGCATTTTCCGCATTGATCCGGCATTCAATCGCATGGCCGTTAAATTCAACATCGTTCTGGCTGTAGCCAAGCTTGGCACCGGCTGCGATACGGATTTGTTCTGCCACCAGATCAAGCCCGGTAATCATTTCCGTTACCGGATGTTCAACCTGCAATCGGGTGTTCATTTCAATGAAATAGAACTCGCCGTTTTCATATAAAAACTCGATGGTTCCCGCACCTGAATAATGCATTTCAGCAATGGCTTTGGCACAGATATTACCAATTTTTTCACGTTGTTCTTCGTTCAGCGCCGGTGAGCGGGCTTCTTCCCACACTTTTTGGTGTCGGCGTTGTAGCGAACAGTCCCGCTCGCCCAGATGAACCCCGCCGCCCTGACCATCACCCAGAACCTGCACTTCAATATGGCGCGGCTTGCCAAGGTATTTTTCAATATAAACCGACCCGTCGCCAAATGCTGCTTTGGCTTCGGTCATGGTGGTCTGCAAACCAACCGCCATTTCAGCCGCATTCTGCACCACCCGCATACCGCGCCCGCCGCCACCGGCAGCCGCCTTGATAATCACCGGAAAACCGATTTCGTTGGCAATGCGCGTGGCTTCAGCCGGGTCTTCAACAGCACCAGGAGAACCGGGAACGACCGGAATACCCAGTCTTTCAGCCGTCTGTTTGGCCGCAATCTTGTCACCCATAATACGGATATGATCACCGCTCGGGCCGATAAAGGTAATGCCGTGCTCTTTCAAAATGTCGGAAAACTGTGCATTTTCGGAAAGAAAACCATATCCCGGGTGAACCGCATCAGCGCCGGTAATTTCACAGGCTGAGAGAATTGCCGGCATGCTCAGATAGCTGTCGGTTGCCGCCGGCGGACCGATACAGACACTTTCATCAGCCAGCAAAACATGCATGGCGTTTTCATCAGCCGTTGAATGCACCGCCACGGTGGAGATGCCAAGTTCACGGCAGGCGCGCAACACCCGCAGGGCAATTTCACCCCGGTTAGCTATAAGAACCTTGTCAAACATCAATGTCGACCGCCTATTCGATTACGACAAGTGGTTCGCCAAATTCCACCGGTTGGCCATCTTCAACCAGAATGGCCGTGACTTTACCGGCCTTTGGTGCCGGGATCTGGTTCATGGTCTTCATCGCTTCAACAATCAGCAGTGAATCGCCTTTGGCAACAGTTTTGCCGACCGAGATAAAGTTGGCAGCACCTGGCGCCGGGGCCATATAAACCGTGCCGACCATTGGTGATTTAACCGCATCAACTGAAACCGCCGGTTCCGGGCTTGCCGCAGGTGTTGTCGCAACAGGAGCAGGGGCTGGAACGCTGGCCGAAACCATCTGACCACCCTTGGCCACCCGCACCCTGACATCATCATGTTCAATCTCGATTTCGGTCAGACCGGTCTCATCAAGCAACTGCGCCAACTCGCGGAGCATTTCTTTATCGAATTTTGTTTTTCCCATATTCTCCACTCAATTTGGTTTGTTCAAACAATTGCCATTTAAACAGGTTTGCTCAAACTAGTTTGGCAACAGCATCCAGCGCCAGTTCATACCCTTGCGCTCCGAAACCGCAGATCACCCCTTGTGCCACACCCGAGACATAACTCTTGTGGCGAAATTCCTCGCGTTTGTAAACATTTGAAAGATGAACTTCAATAATCGGAATATCCGCCATTTTCAAGGCATCATGTACAGCAATTGAAGTATGTGTATAGGCTGCGGCATTTAAAATGATCGCGCTAGCGTTTTCGCGCGCTTCCTGCACAAGGCTCACCAGCTCGCCTTCATGGTTGGTCTGACGGAAGTCTATAGATAAACCAAGTGTTTCAGCTTTGCCCTGGCACAAATCGGCAATATCATCCAGCGTCTGGCTGCCGTAAATTTCCGGCTCGCGCTTGCCGAGCATATTGAGGTTGGGGCCGTTAAGAATTAAAACCGGTTTGGGCATGAAGTGCTCCCTTGGATCAGGTCATGTTTCGATGGCAGCATCAAAACATGTGAATCCTGAAACTATACGCACCAAATTATGCTTATGGAAGAGGCAAGCAGGGGGACACAACAAGATTATCTGCTCTGTCAGTTAAGACATTCTCAACAGACCGTGCAACCTCCACTGGCTCGCACTTTTTCCACCGCTTCGGCCAGTTTTTCATGGCCAATCGCACCGGGAAAAATCTGATCAGCAATAATAAATGCCGGTGTGCCATTGATGTTCAAGGCCTGGGCGATACCATGATTGCGCCGAATAATGTTGGTGATTTCATCAGATTCCATGTCTTTTCTGAGCTTTTTAATATCCAGCCCGATACTTCTGGCCACCTTCATGACACCATCTTCACGAACGGCCCCGCGTTTTTTCAATAATGCCGTATGAAACTCCCAATATTTGCCCTGATTGCGTGAGGCAATGGCCGCACGTGCTGCAACCATTGAACCGGGGCCAAGAATCGGGAACTCCTTGATGACAAATCTGAGGTTTTTGTCGTCTTTAACCAGCTTCATAATGTCAGGCAATGCGCGCTTGCAAAACCCGCAATTATAGTCAAACATCTCAACCATGGTGACATCACCAACCGGGTTGCCGATAATCAGGTCACCATCAGCACGGAAAATATCTGGGGCCAGTTTCTTGATCGCCATTTTCGCGCCTGCCGCTTTGGCAGCAGCTTCCTTGGCTTCCAGAGCCAGAAACGCATCGCGCAAAACTTCCGGGTTTTCAAGCAGATACTGACGGACAATCTCACCCATTTCCTTGCGCTGAGTTTCGTTGAATTCAGCACCATGAACTGTGACCGGTAACATCAGACCAATAAGAAAGGCAGCTATTGTTCCACAGTTTTTCAAACGAGAGAGCATATGTAAAATCCTTGCAAGGTAATGTAGTTGCTGAATTGATACGCTGTTCAAAGGCAAGCAGCAATCACTTTCGTGTCGCAAAGTTCACAATATCTTTAGCGCGCTGCCAGGCAGGTGAGCCGCGTTTAAGGCGTTTGCGGGCGTTTTTCGCCTTTTGCTGGGCCAGTTGCTTGTCGCCGCGCAACAACGCAGCCTCGGCGGTTTCAAGTTCTGCCTGACCCAGATTACCGGTCATGCCATAGGCTCGCGCCAGCAAAAAGTGCAAATCGGGCGAATTGTTTTCAGTACGTTTTGCCTTGTTGAGCACCGCCAGGGCCGTTTTGGCATTTCCCTTGCCGCCAGACCCAAGATAGGCTCGGGCCAGCAGCATGGAAATCAGGCCATTGCCGGTACTTTTTTTGACCGCAATCTTAAGCGGTTTGATCGCTTGTTTCGGGCGACCTGATTCAAGCAACGCCTGTCCCTTCAGTTCCCAAAAGTAAGGGTTTGCCGGAATGTCCTTGATCAGACTGTTAATGAGGGGCAGGGCATTCTTGATATCGCCGGAACGGAAGCTGACAATTGCCCGGGCATAGCGCGATGGCATGGAATTGTTGCTTTTGGGGTATTTTCGATAAACTGTCCGGGGTGATGACAAAAACCCGGCAAGTTTTGCCTGCATCAGATGGTGCCGCAACAGCAGCACGCCGGGATCTTTTTTGTTGTAATATTTACTCTTTTTCACCATCCGCTCAAGGTTGCGAATCCGCTCAAATGGCATCGGGTGGCTGAGCGTATAGGGATCTGTCCGCCGCAGTGAGCCAAGTGACTGGTTGGCCAGATTCTGGAACAGTTCAAGCATACCCTTGCCCGATTGCCCGGTTTGGGTCAGATAACGCAACGCTGCCTGGTCAGCAGATGATTCTTGCGCCCGCACATAAGAAAGAATATTGCGCTGCGCCAGGCTCTGGCCGCCGGAAATGGTTGCCTGCCCAAGCTGTCCGGTGCCTTTGGTGTTCGTCGCCGCCCCGCCAACCGCGACCGCAGCACCAAGCAGCATTGAAATAATCGCCAGATTGGAGGCTTTTTCAATCTGTGTGCCCAGTCGTGACAGGTGCGCCCCGGCAATATGGCCGGTTTCGTGGGCAAGAACCCCGATCACCTGATTTGGTGTGGTAGCCTGCTGCAACAGACCGGTATGGATGAAAATCCGCTGCCCGCCCGCCACAAAGGCGTTAATATCAGACTGGTTGATCAGGTAGACTTTGACTGCCCGCGGGTTAAGTCCGGCAACGCGGAATATCGGCCGTGTATATAGCCGCATCAGACCTTCTATTTCAGCATCGCGAATGAGCGGCAGACCCCGTGCCTGTGCCTGCGGAATGATAACCGAACTGAGCAGTATACTGGCCGCGCATAACAGCGACATCAGGCGAACAAGGACGGACCGGATTATAAAAAAGGGCATATGCGCGTGCTTTTTGGTTTCAACTCGGTTCAAATTCAGCTTTTGACTTTCTTATTATGCGTTGTCAGCAACAAATACGGCAAGACTTGGGCTTTCCTGTGTTGTCTGACCGTGGTAACAGGGCAACAGGGTAAATACCAGTCAAAATCACAGACGTATTCAGGCCATCGTAGCAATTTCACAGGCAAAGTCAGAGGCAAAATGTTGGAAGCATCAAAACGGGCAAGCGCAGTTCAACCCTTTCTGGTCATGGATATGATGCGGCAGGCAGCAACACTTGAGGCCGGTGGCGCCAATATTATCCACATGGAGGTCGGGCAACCATCAGGTGGCCCGCCAGTCAGGGTTATCAAGGCGGCACAGGCTGCCTTGCAAAAAGAACGACTTGGATATGTCGATGCACTGGGTCTTCTGCCTTTGCGTGAACGTATCGCTCGCCATTATAAAGAAACCTACAATGTTGATGTCTCGCCGCAGCGCATTATTGTCACCACCGGTTCATCGGCAGCTTTCGTGCTTGCCTTTACCGGCTGCTTTGACCGGGGACAGAAAATCGGTCTGGCAACACCAGGCTATCCCGCCTATCGCAATATTCTGGCGGCTACTGACCTTGACGTTGTTGAAATTCCGACCCGGGCAGAAACACGCTGGGCACCGGGCGTTGAAGATGTAAAGGGCAGGGGGCTTGATGGCCTTCTGGTTGCCAGCCCCGCCAACCCGACCGGCACCATGTTGGCCCCGCAAGACCTGGCCAGTCTGTTAAAGGCCTGCAAACAAGAAGGTGTCCGCTTTATTTCCGATGAAATATACCACGAACTGACATGGCAGGAGCAGGGCGGCCAGGAACAGGCAACCGCCTTGCAATTTGATCCGGACGCTGTGGTCATCAATTCGTTTTCAAAATATTATTGCATGACCGGCTGGCGTGTCGGCTGGATGGTGGTGCCGGAAAATATGATCAGGCCACTCGAGTGCCTGTCACAGAACCTCTACATCTCAACCCCGGCGATTTCACAATATGCGGCCCTTGCTGCTTTTGAGGCACGTGAGGAACTGGATCAGCGCAAAGCCGTTTATGCCCAAAACCGGGAATTTCTGATGAATGAACTGCCACGCATTGGCATCGACAAGTTCACCCCTGTCGACGGGGCATTTTACATCTATGCCGATGTGTCAAAATTCACCAATGACAGCCTCGATTTCACTTCCCGCATGGTCAAAGAAGCAGGCGTTGCTACCACTACCGGCCTGGACTTTGACCCAAAAGAAGGCAACCGCCACATCCGCATGTCGTTTGCCGGTTCCCCGCAAGAAATGCGCGAAGCGGTCAAGCGGTTGAAGGTTTGGTTGTGAGGCTTGAAATAAATGGCAATAGAGAACAATAGAGGAGCATGAGCAACGACTGGTGCCATCGTGCCACTTGAACGCCAACTAAAAGAACACGCCTACTTTAAAAAGCTTTTTAACCCGCCTCACTCTCATTACCACTATCCACCTGTGCCGCCAGTGACGCCTGAATGAACGGGTCGAGATCACCATCGAGCACCGCACTCGGGTTGGAGCTTTCATGGCCGGTGCGCATGTCTTTGACCATCTGGTAGGGTTGCAGCACATAGGAGCGGATTTGGTGGCCCCAGCCTATATCGGTTTTGGTCGCTTCGGTGGCATCAGCTGCTGCCTGTCTTTCCTGCAACTCTTTTTCATACAACCGCGCCCGCAGCATATCCCACGCCGTTGCCCGGTTTTTATGTTGTGAGCGTTGTGACTGGCACTGCACCACAATGCCCGTCGGCTCGTGGGTGATACGCACCGCACTGTCAGTAGTATTCACGTGCTGACCACCGGCACCTGAAGCGCGATAGGTATCGATGCGGCATTCACTTTCATTGATTTCAATATCAATATTTTCATCAATCACCGGATAAACCCAGACGGAAGAAAATGATGTATGGCGGCGGGCGTTGGAATCATAGGGTGAAATCCTCACCAGCCGGTGCACCCCGGCTTCGGTCCGCAGCCAGCCATAGGCATTATGGCCGGAAATTTTCATCGTGCATGACTTGAGCCCGGCTTCCTCACCGGCCTGTTCTTCAATCACCTCAACCTTGTAGCCGCGCCGTTCAGCCCAGCGCATATACATCCGCGTCAGCATCTGGGCCCAGTCCTGACTTTCTGTTCCACCGGCCCCTGAATGAATTTCCAGAAAAGTGTCATTGCTGTCAGCTTCACCCGAGAGCAGCGTCTCAAGCTCGCGCTCGGCCACTTCGGGCAACAGGCCAAGGATGGCGGCTTCAGATTCTGCAACGATATCATCGTCGCCTTCAAGCTCGCCCATCTCGATCAACTCGGCATTATCGGCAATCGTCTGCTCAATTTTCAACACCGCCTTGATCCGCTCATCAAGGTCCTGACGCTGGCGCATGACAGCTTGTGCTTCATCCGCATCATTCCACAGATCAGGGTCTTCAGACCGCGCGTTCAGTTCTTCAAGTTTACGGATAGAAGCATCCCAGTCAAAGATGCCTCCTTAGCAGGCTGAGCGACTGCTTCATATCATCAATGGCATTTTGAACTTCGGCTCGCATAGAAATAGAATCCCTAAAAAGACGCGGTAAAAGTGATTATTTAAAGCATTTTGGTTGCTGATGAAAGTGCTCGCAGTTTATTTCTCTCACAGGCACGAAGTGCCCGTGTGTTTTTATCTCTCACACAAATTTTGCTGCGCAAAATGCTCCGAGGGGCGGCGCATAAGCGCCGGGGCCGCAATGGCCCAGTCCTCGCTTACGCTCGTCCGGCTGCGGATTCTTAAGATATTTTGAAGTTGTGATGGACGAGCACCAGCGAGGACTAAGCGCGACTGTGCTTCGGCCGGTCAGGCCGCGCCCTCGCAGGCCCGAGCGGAGCGAGGATACGCCGTGAGAGAAATAAAATCTCGAGAAATAATCTTTATTAGAATTTAAAAATTCTAATAAAGCCCGCCGGTGCCGGTCGTCAAGCCACCTTCGATCACGGCCGCTTCGCCGCTTTGCGGAATGGCATCACCCGAGATCAAAATGGTTGTTTCCGGTGGTTCAGCACCGGGTTTGAAGGCTTCCAGTATAACATTGTCATCACCATAGGCAGCTCTGGTGCCGAGTTTTGAATTTATCGGAATCAACTGAATGCCGGCAGGAACACGGAACGGGGTGGCCGGTTTGCCTTTCAGGGCAAGCTGCATGAAGTGACGAACAATCGGCGCGGCCAAGTGGCCACCGGTGGCATCCTTGCCCATTGGTCTCGGTCTGTCATAACCGACATAGGCGCCAACCACCAGGTCAGGCGTATAACCGATAAACCATGCATCGCGGGAATCGTTGGTCGTACCGGTCTTGCCAGCCACCGGCTTGCCAAGCTTTTTCAATTCCTTGGCCGTACCGCGCTGCACCACACCTTCCATCATTGAGGTGATCTGATAGGCTGTATACTCATTGATGACCTGTTCGCGGTTATCAAGAAACTCCGGTTCTGCCTGATTTTGCCATTTCTCGGCCTTGCAGCCCAGGCATTCACGCTTGTCATGGCGAAAAACCGTACGCCCATAGCGATCCTGTATCCGGTCGATCAGGGTTGCTTTTACCTGCTTGCCGCCATTGGCAAACATTGAAAACGCCGTCACCATGCGCATCAGGGTTGTTTCACCAGCCCCAAGGGACATGGCCAGAACCTGTGGCATATTCGTATAGATACCGAGTCGCTCAGTCATTTCCTTGAATTTGTTGATGCCCATATCATCGGCCAGCCGGACAGTCATAACGTTTCGGGATTGCTCAATGCCGGTGCGCAGGGTTGAGGGGCCATAATATTTGCCCGTATAGTTTTTTGGTTTCCACACCTTGCCACCGCGCAAGTTGTAACTGATTTCTTCATCGACAATCACCGAGGCCGGGCTGTAGCCATTATCAAGCGCTGTTGCATAAACAAAGGGCTTGATTGCCGAACCAGGCTGGCGTTTGGCCTGAACTGCCCGGTTAAACTGGCTTTTGCCATAGCTGAAACCGCCAACAAGCGCCAATACCCGACCTGTATGCGGGTCCATGGCCACCAGCGCACCTTCAATTTCGGGCAATTGCACCAGATGCCATTCATCTGCCTTGCTGGACGGTGCGACATAGATAATGTCACCGGTTTTGACCACCTCGGTGGCTTTTTTAACCTTCGGCCCCAATTTTCCTTTGTCATTGGAACGCCGGGCCCAAGTCATGAGTTTGATCGGTACACGGGCAGATTCCCGTTTGGGGTCGATCTTGCCATTGGCAAGTTTTTTGGGGCGAAGACCGACAATCGCCTCTTTTTCTGAAACCTCGAGTACAACCCCAAGTCGCCAGGGGGTAATATCGTTGGGAACTTTTCTGTTGCCAAGGTTAGCACCCCAGTCGCCAGAGATATCGATACTGGCAATGGCCCCGCGCCAGCCGTGTTCGCGGTCAAACTTGATCAGCCCGGAAGTCAGCGCCTGACGGGCAAAAATCTGGTTCTTGGGATCCAGTGTCGTACGGATTGACAGGCCCCCGGTATAAAGTTTCTTACCATATATTTTATCCGCTTCCCGGCGGACTTCCTCGGCAAATGTTTCAGCCGCAAAAAGCTGTGCTCCAAATGGCCGCACCGTTACCTCAAGGGGCTTTTTCACCGCTTCATCGTGTTCCTGCTGGCTGATATAGCCATTTATCAACATCCGCCCGAGCACCCAGTTACGTCTCGTAATGGCCCGTTTGGTCTTTTTGTATGGGTGATAATTGGCCGGCCCCTTGGGCAAGGCCGCCAGATAGGCCATTTGGGCGATATCAAGCTGGGTTAGCGATTTGCCGAAATAGGACAGCGAAGCCCCGGCAATGCCAAACGAGCCAAGCCCGAAATAAATCTGATTGAGATAAAGCTCAAGGATTTTTGCTTTGGAAAAGGTTGTCTCAAGCCGCCTTGCCAAAAGGGCCTCTTTCAGCTTGCGCTCAAATGTCTGCTCGCTGGTCAGCAGAAAGTTTTTGGCCACCTGCTGGGTGATGGTTGACGCACCACCGGCATTTTTGCGGATGCCCTTGATCTTGTATTCAACCCGCTTGATGGCCGCCCGTGCCACCCCGCTCCAGTCAATGCCGCCATGTGAATAAAAGTTTTTGTCTTCGGCTGAAATAAAAGCCTGAATGAGTTTTTCCGGCACCGTGTTGATCGGCACAAACAGCCGCCGCTCTTTGGCATATTCTGCCAGCAATGAACCATCTCCGGCATGAATGCGGGTCAGAACCGGTGGCTCATATTTGGCCAACTGGTCATAAGGAGGCAGGGTTTTGGTGGTCTCATTGATGACATAACCGACAGCTGCCGCCCCGGCAATGAACATAATGAACCCGGCTGTGAATAAAAAACCTAAAAACCTGAACATATTACCAAATGCCACCCGTTACCCGAATCCAGTTACCAATGCTGTAGATAGCACAGATTGATGACGCTTTAATAGTCAAGCACCCTTTAATAGTCAAAATGTGGCAGGGGGTAGGCAGCATTAGGATCATGCCCTTAAGAGAAATCAATTCACATCTTTTCTGTGTTGATACGCCCCATGAGACGATAGACAACGACACTTTCCTCGCGCCCCTTGACTGAAAACTCGCCAGCCGGCTCGATGTTGAACTTGTCCCTGACCGCCTGTGCAACCTGGTCTGACAACAAGATATAGGCCATGCTGTCATCATCAGTATTTTGAGCCATCAGATCACCCGCCAGTTTTTCGATTCGGCTACAGGTATTCACCGTATCCCCGATCACTGTATAATTCATCCGCCCCCGGGCACCGATGTTGCCGACAATCAACGGGCCGCTGTGCAGGGCAATTTTAACCCTAAGGCCGGTTTTTTCCTGCTCAAGCTTGTCGGCAATACAACACGCCGTCTCGCACGCCCGTAAAGCATGATCTGATTGCGTTTCCGGTGCCCCCCAGAATGCCATCACCGCATCGCCAATATATTTATCCAGCGTGCCATCGGTACTCTCGATACACGTGTTGATGATCTCAAAATGCTGGTTCAGCATTTCGGCGGTTTCAGCTGGAGAAAGTTGTTCCGACATTTTGGTAAAGCCGGTTAGGTCGGTAAACATCACCGTCAGATTTTCCTGCCGCGAACTGGCAGCCTGTTTGTCCTGTTGCCTGATCAATCGCCCGACCAGCTTGCGCGGTACATATGATTCAAACCATTTCAGGCCATCCAGCATCTGATTAAAAGCCTGTGCCTGATTGTCCATTTCACGAATATGCGAAGCTGGCAGGTAATCAATTTTATCAAGGTCAAGCGTACTGATACTGGTTGCGGCCAAAGAGATTGATTTTATCGGTCGGGCGATTCTGCGCGCCAGAAAAATGGTCGCCACAATCGACAGGACAAGCAATGCCATCCCGGCCATCAAGGACACCATAATACGCTTTATCTGTGTACTGACCTGATCTTGAGGCACATGCACACCTATCTGCCAGTTATACTTGCCGTAAAGCTGTGTGCTGCGTGAAAGCACCACGTGTTGCGCAGCATTTAGCGTAACAATTCGGGCATCGAAGTTTTTTGGTTTTAGCAACACTGCTTTTAAACTGCTGTCCAGATTGGCCAGCACAACATCACCAATGTCGGCCACATGATGCAAGGGAGCTGATGGTGACAGATTAGCCGAAGACAGGGACGGCAGGTTTTTATGAGCCAGCACCAGATCGTTTTTATAAAGGACAAATCCGGTGAAATCGGTACCCTTGACGATTTCCGTAATCGCCGCTGACAGATTGGCAATGGATATGCCGGCAGACACAACACCGAGATAAACACCGTCACGATAAACCGGGGCACTGACTGAAATAAGCGAAATGCCTTCAAGCCGAAACGGTTCATCCCACACCGGCGATTTGGCTGTTTTGAGGTTTTGCAAAAACTTTATAGCCTGGGCATCACGTCTGTTTGTCGTTGATACAACCATAGAATTGTCACCGGGCTGACGGTGGACTTGAATTTTGACATTATCTGGACGCCAGATAGCGACACCGGTCAGATCGGGAGCGGCTGCCATCACCGCCTTCAAGGTTGGCACGAGTTCTGCCTTGTCATTGAAACTCAATTGGTCATTGCCAGCCATGCCAACAATGTGATCAACCACATAACGGGCCGGATTGATCTGGTTGGCAATATGCTGCTCGATCTGGTTGATCAACTGATCAGATGACTGCTCCAGCAATTCGGTCGTGTTTTTCAGATTGGTCATGAATGACAGACCCATCACCACACTGACCGACAGCCCGACCAGCATGCCGACCGCACTCACCAGTAATGCTGTGATTGAAAACTGCCGTTTGCCCTGTTTCATTGCTTGATATGTAAACCGAAATAACGGTTTTGGAAAGTCAACAGACAAGCCGCTTACTGCAAGGCAACCCGGGCCTGGAAATAGCTGTCGATGGATTGCGCCAGTGCTCTGGCCACCCTGTGTTGCCATTTGCGGCTGGCCAGCAGTCTGGCATCGGCATTGTTTGAAAGATATCCCA
>Ga0316189_10002859_pt1 | contig 16850 bp, 9 predicted proteins | sample LowCovwburrow_MG_FD_204930 | JGI IMG/M metagenome (GOLD analysis project Ga0316189, IMG submission 204930) | Coastal sediment microbial communities from Maine, United States - Lowes Cove worm burrow | ecosystem: Environmental > Aquatic > Marine > Coastal > Sediment | place: USA: Maine... | reverse complement strand
AAATAGGGCGACCCGAACCTTCTTTCCGGAGAGCCCATGATCGCTGGGGTCAACCAAACGATTTCACAGCCTTGCTTTTGCTCAGCGGGCGGAAGATCGGTTGGAAAGAGGACCTTCATCCCCGTACCAGCAGGAACGAATGTTGGCGGCAGGGAATTGGAAGTCATCCAAGATAAATTTCTTGGCCAGACCTCCCATCGATGAGAAATCGATTCCTTTCATATCCCATGTAACTGGGCTCATTACCGAACACGTGTTGGTCGCGCGGGAACCGTCCCGGTATTCTGGAAGGCCTGTATCTACCCTTGCTCGATTTGGAGAAACACCATTTGGCCGATCAGGTCATCTCGCATGCCTTGAGCCTGCCGAAGCTATACCCACTCTACGGTGTGCTGATACCGGCGGTTCAAAGCCTTGCCGCCAAGCTTGAAGGGCGGCCCGGCAACTTGACCGGCTACCGGGCCTTGCTTGATTTTTGCCTGGAACAACTTGTCGCATTAGCCCAGCCCATCCCTGTTCCCAAGGATTGGGCGTTGGATCAACAGGTAAACTGTTCGTGCACCTATTGCGAGAGGTTGAATCGATTCCTCAAAGATAAGGATGCTCAGGTCTGTCGGTTCGCGGTGAGAAAGGAGCTACGCCGACATCTGCACAATAAGATTGACACGTATCACTGCGATCTGAACCACGAAACAGAGCGGGTCGGCAGACCCTACACCCTGGTTTGCACCAAGAACCGAAAGTCATACCAGCAGAAGGTGCGCCAATTCGAGGTGGATACCCAATTGCTCGCCCAGCTTCGTTCCTACTCGGGGAATTAAAGCCGACCAACCCCGGATGTTTAACAGCGGTGGGCTTCGGGCGACCTCAGTCCCATGGCCCGATGAGTTGGAACGCTCCCCAGAAAAAGGATGGGACCTGTCTCGTTTTACGGTTCTTTCGAACCAGCCGAAGAATGGTTCTTTTACTTCCAAGGGCTGGCGGATCAGATCGAGCTGAGCCTGGCGAAGCGCTTCGCTCTTGGGTTTACCCGCCTTGAGGTAGCGGTAGAAACGGGTCATCAGCGCTGCGGTCGACTGGTCCTCCACGCTCCAGAAGGATGCGATAATGGAGCGAGCGCCAGCGAATTGGAAGGCGCGGGTCAGGCCGGTGAGTCCTTCTGCGCCCTGGACCTCACCCAGGCCGGTTTGGCAACCGGATAGAACTACCAGGTCCGCATCGATGCGCATGCTATCAAAGATTTCCCATGCTTGGAGAATCCCGTTTTCCTCGCCTTCCTTAAAGGTCTCCTTGAATGAGAAAGCCAGAGCTGATTCAAGTGGAAAACGGCCCTTTAAAAAAAGGCCCCTATATACCATAAACGTTTTTTTTTATTTTTTTTAAAAATATTTTCACACGAAAAAAATTTTTTCTGCTCTGGTATGCAATTTTAGCAAATCATAAGTCCCTTTAACCAAGAGGGTTCCAGAAGAATCTGAATAACAATTGGGTCGAAAAGGGCCTGAAAAACTTTTTTTATGCAAAAAGAATATTTAAATTCGTCCCAAAAAAACGTTTATGGTATATAGGGGGCAAAATATTTCAGGCAATTTTCAAAACACCACAGACGCGGTTTCTTTCTTTGTTTTCTCCGCCTGAGACGAGGAAAGCTGGTTGGTAAGACTGAGTCGCAGATGTGGTAATCCGCCGCACCCACTGGATCGCTACCGAATCGCGATGTGCGACACAGGGCTGACCCGAATTGAAGACCGTTATCGCGCCTGGGTGCCAACCCATTTTAAATAAATGGGCGCTTTCCGAGCCTCGGAGACAACCACTTTGAGATAAACCAGCGTCTTCCGAGCCTCGGAGAAGACCACTTTGAGATAAACCGGCGTCTTCCGAGCCTCGGAGAAGACCACTTTGAGATAAACCGGCGCCTTCCGAGCCTCGGAGAAGACCACTTTGAGTTAAACCGGCGTCTTCCGAACCTCGGAGAAGACCTCTTTGAGATAAACCGGCGTCTTCCGAGCCTCGGAGAAGACCACTTTGAGATAAACCGGCGTCTTCCGAGCCTCGGAGAAGACCACTTTGAGAAAAATGGGCGTTAATTGGATGCCCTCGTCCATCCAGGCCATCCAGGTCCACTGTCGTTCGTCCGAGTTAACGATCATGGGGAAAAAGGTAACAAGATCGCGATTTGAGCATGTAGTTCCTCCAGGTACATTTCTGGCTGGGAATCCCAAAGTAAAACGTGCTCAGGCCAGGATAACCGCACCGTGGGGGAACAGGTTTGTTACCATTTAGCTACACCGACCTTTAAAGAGACGGAGAACCCGGACTGCTAGATGCTTCAAAAGCGGCTAACCGAAGGGGCCAAACCCTTCAAGGATCCTCCTGATAACAGGGCAGGCTGACACAGAACTCGGTGAAACCATCACTTGTTCGCCCATGAGTAATCTCGCCGCCATAACTATGCACAATATCGTAACTGGTGAAAAGCCCCAGGCCTATATTGCCGCGACCGGTGGGTTTGGTGGTGAAAAAAGGGGAGAAAATTTCGTTCTTGTGTTCCACAGGAATGCCCGGTCCATTGTCGCGGAAATGGATCGCGACCTTCTGCGCCTGGCGCTTGCTTTGCAGACCCAATATGGGCAAGTAGTCGGGCTCTTGAAGAAAACGCTCTTGCATGGCCTCCAGTGCATTGGCAAAGATTTGGGCAAATACAAAACCCACGTGGCCGGCCTCGATCACGATCTCGCCCACATCGGGGTCGATTTCCTTGATGATTTTCAGCCCAGGCAGGGGGCAAGACTCGGCATGGCTGTTTTGAACGCGCTCCAAATAACCCAACAGCAGCAGGTTTATATCGGTGGCATAGGGTCGACTCGGGTCTCGCGTAATGCGCTGCATTTGCTCGATGATGTTTTCTGCGCGCATACCGTGCTGGTGGACCAGGTCCGCACCCTCGGCCAGTTGGCTGAGGTCATCAATGACCTCGGCGATGCCCGCTTCATCCAAAGAATCGCCTTTACTAAAGCGCTGTTGCAGGTCTTGAACGATCTCCGTGTGAACCAGCGACAAATTATTGATGAAATTCAAGGGGTTGCGCAGCTCGTGGGCAATACCGGAAACCAGCACGTGTAATCCCAGCATTTTCTCCTTGAGCACCAGTTTCTTCTGTGCGGCCACCAGGCTCTGGTTCTTCGATTCGATTTCTTTGCGCGCATTAAAGAGCCTCCGCTGGATGGAATCACCGATCTTGGTGATCTTCCCCGTCTGTCGCAGTAACTTGCCATAGCTATGTGTCAAATTTTGGAAATGATCGCGTAACTCATCGGCCGTGAGGTCCTCAAGGACCAGGTTCTGGCAACGCTCCAGGATCTCTTTTTCACCAACGAACACGGGTGGCGACTGCTCGGACTTGCGATCGTTCATGGAGACTCGTCCGAAAAAAAAACGATCGTAGGGCCGCAAATCATCATGGTTTACCTACCTTGGGGAAATACGCTACGGCCTCTCCGGAGGGGATTGCGATTGGCCGCCCACTAACAAATTAACGAAAATGTCTCGTCTCGCTTGGAATGATTAATCCGACGACAATAGGGCGGATCATCTAATACACATCGGTCGCTTTGCTAAAGGCATTAAGCGCCCCGCCGGAGTGGGGCCCTTCAAGACTGCTACTTGCTCAGACTGTTAAAGACAATGCCGGCAAAAGTATCCGGTTTAATGAACCCACCACCCGCTTTTTCATCCCAGGGAGCGGTTGGTTTGGCCGCGATAACCTCTTCGCGGGTCTTGCCCGCAGCGATGAGTTTTTCTACGGCCAGGCTAATTCCCTGCAGCATCTCTCGATAGGTCTGAAGCCTGGCCTTATCGGAAAGAGGGCCGTGGCCCGGGATGATCTGGCTTTTCGCATCTGTCCTGGCAAGCACCAGGTCGGCAGCGGCGATCACGCCTTTAATGGAGCCACCTGAGCCTACGTCGATGTAGGGGTAGAACCCTTCGAAGTAGCAGTCGCCCATATGCACCGCATTGGCCTTGGTAAAGAAGACCACCGCGTCGCCGTCCGTATGGGCGTGGGGTACGTGTACCACTTTGATCTCCTCGCCATTGAGATAGAAGGACATGTCACGCGTGAAGGTGACCACGGGCAAGGCATCCTTGGGAGATGGGGCCATCTTGCGATCAAAATCTGCCATGAACTGTTCGGTGCTCATCCGTTTGCGCACATTTTCGTGAGCCACGATCACCGAACCGGCCTTGCCGAAGTTCTCGTTGCCGCCCACATGATCGTAGTGCCAGTGGGTATTGAAGACAAAACGAACCGATTCCTTGGAGATAGCCGCAACGGCAGCCCTGATCTTGTCGGTCAGGGGCGCGAACTGGTCATCCACGAGAAAAACACCGTCCTCGCCCGAGATCACACCAATGTTCCCACCCGCGCCCGTCAGCATGTGCAGGTTGTCGGTAAGCTTGAGCGTTGTTATTTCCACCTGGCTATAGTCCTGCCAGGCCATGGCCGCGCCATTCACGAAAAAAAGAAGTAACCCGAATCTCATGGTTTGATTTCCTCCGACTCCGGGATCAAGACAATACAAATGGCTTGCTCCGGAATACATTTATTTCCACCATCTTACCGTATTTTGGGAACACGAGGAAGCAGCTGCGCACTGAAAGTTCGTTTGCGTCTGCTGCAATCGGGGCCACCGGCCCGAATTAGTCCACCCGCATCATCGGAACCTGCCCATAGGGAAACCTACTCTGGGACAGCCACGTAAACAAGGAGGGACAGAACAACGAAAAGGAGTGCGTCTGATGGTTTTACTGGCTTTCATTTTATGGGTCGCACCGAGCCTGCCTCAGCAGCCCTCTGCAACCGTCACCATGAAGGGCCACTATGTCTGGATACAAACACCCAGAAAGCAAAATGCCGTAACCGCCGTCTTTTCTCCGCAAGGGCGGGATGCCTGGAAGGTCTCCTTCCATTTCACATGGCACAAGAAAAAGCATGTCTACGTGGGTGAGGCTCAGGGGAGCCTGGTCAACGGGGAACTGGAAGGCTGGGTGGCCGAGGAAGTCTATGGCGTCATCTACCGCTTCAAAGGCGTCAGTAAAAACGGCGCCTTCACAGGTAGTCACCTCCAGGTCCAAACCGTGGAAGGCGAGGACGACTTGCTGATAAACACCGGAACCTTGGCAATGACCCGCGCGGAGCCTTGAGACTCAGAACTCAGGACAACCTTGCCGACCCGAGTATTAAGTGCCAGGCACAGACGAGGACGATCGGCACAGCATCGACACTCCTGGAGCAAACAGTTCAGTATATGGACCACGAAAAGCGGGTTAGCTGCCTTGGCGGTTATCTTCTGAGCGGCTGTGTAAAGTTTTCCACTTCAGCGCAAACAACCCCCTACCCTGTGCTGGATGGCAAAAATGAAAATTACGTGGCGCAAATTCGCTGGAGGCTGTTGCCTGGTTTTGGCACATGCGTGTTTGCGTCGGTTCAACACCAGGTTGAGTCCGTATTGGCCTCTTATGGTGAAAGACGCGGCTGCAAGGAGGGTAAGTACCGGGATTTGAGGGGAGGGAGCCCCTGAACCTTGAGCCTTGTAGCTTGCAGCTGCGGGATACTCCGTCGCAGGTTATTTGAAGACAGATCGTTGAAGTTAACATGCCTCGACTGGCTGGGAGGATCGTCGGGGGAAAGCACACAAAACCACAATCACCACAAGAAGCCTTGGTCCAAAGGCGCTCACGTATAATTCGTTAGCGCTTTTCTTTTGCTTAAAAAGTCGAAAAATGGCCTTAAATCGACTTGGATCGAGGGGTTTCGCGAGACTTGTGACGAGACTTCACGAGTCGAGAAGAACCTTGGCGGTCTGCTTCATGAATATTGTTTATCTGAGACATGAGGTAAGACAGCACCATTGACCAGGTTTTTCGGCAGCGGCTCCCTGATTGACATACTGCTGAGGCGTACGTGGGTCGTACACGGAGATTTTATGCTAACATCGCAAAGCCCTCAGCCTTGCAGTTGTCCATGTATTGCCCTTGCCTGTTTTCAATCGCATCCGCTTCAAGATGGAGACGATTCCGTCATCTGGTAGTTGCTGAGCCAATTGGGTCACGGCCGCCACCGTTTTCTCATCGGTCTCTGTTTCTTTTTTGCCATTTCTTCTCTTTTTTACCTCCAATTTCGTTACGGCACCACCCTTCCATTCGATTTCCTTTTCCACAACTTCGGTAAATCTTCCGCCAGTGCATCAAGTGCCATTTGCTCTTTTTGCGAAAGGGGCCTCATCCCCTGACTCTGTGTGACCTTAGGGTCCGCGCAGAAATAAAATGACATTCTTCACCTACCTTGTCCTCATCGTGTAGCGCCACTTGGGAAGTGGTTGATGTTTAGTGATGTTCAACGTTTTCATTTGGGCGTCTGTGATTTTGACTCCTTTCTCGTAGGCTTTTTTGCTGGCACCGGTTAATTAGGGCCCGATCAGCACCGGTTTGGGGGCCCGTTTTTCGGTGCTTGTGGGTGAGACGTTTGGTCGGAACATTGGTCCTGCAGTTCCCTTGTGGCGCTCTCGCTGTTCATTGTCTGTGCCTCCATTGCCCGGCGCCATGCAGGAAATCGGCTTTGAATAAATTTGATTTTTTCTCTAAGAAGCCCCGCAACGAAGGCGTGGTTTTCTACTGGAGAGGCACATGTCATTTCGATAGATTGAGAAGCACCCCATAAATCCGCAAATGACGAATCGCCTACTGCTTTTAAGCTTGATTTAAGGTTATGAGCCGTATTTCCGAGCGAAGTCATTATTTTCGACGGGACGATGTCTTCATCCCATTCTAACAAAAAAGCCTCCAACTCTGTTAGAGCACTTTTCGCAAACTCTAAATAGAGATTGAGCGCATACAGCTGATCGGCATCAGGATGATGGACGCGATTCGCACCCCGGGTCGTCTCTGACTGTCCTTTAAATAAGGGGAGTACTTGTCGCCATTGATTGTTGATGTTTTCAAGTTGTTCCTCTTTTCTCGCTTCATCCCACTGTTCGAATTTATCAACCAGGTCACGCAAATGGGCGGAGAGTATTTCCAATTCTGGAACAGATTCTGTTTCCTTCAGAATTCTCTCACATATTTCTAACGAGAGCATTGCCGCCTCTTTTTCCTTAACCAGCTCTTCAGGATACATCAACAAGCTTTCCAGAGGCAACATCTGAGCTCGCTGAAGGCCAACAGGCGCGTCTTCATGGGGCGGAAGGTGTTCATATAAAGTAGCTCGCAATTTTTGGGGGTCTAGAGGTTTTGCGATATGGGCGTTCATGCCCGCCGCCCTGCATTTGTCCGCATCCATTCTGGAAGAATTTGCGGTCAGAGCCAGGATGGGTACGGAAGGCCTGTCTCGATGTCTTTCTTCTGCTCTCATCTGTTTCGTGGCTTCGAACCCATCCATTTCGGGCATCTGACAATCCATCAGGACCAAATCATAGTCATTCTCTTTGAATGCTGTCAGAGCCTCCTTCCCGTTGGCGGCAAGGTCTACTTCATAACCCCATTTCTGAAGATAGATAACAATTAATTTCTGGTTCGTGGGGTGATCTTCTGCCACGAGAATCCGATGATCTTGGTGGTGGAACTCATTCAATGAATGGCTCGTAACAAGAGGCGCCGTTTTTTCATAATTAGGATCCAATACCGTCAATAGAGCTTTGCATAGATGACCATGGGTTACGGGTTTTGACAGGTACGCGGCAATGCCTTGAGATTGTTTTTCTTTTGCCTCACCCGGATGGCCCAAGGGTGTGAGATAAATAATCTTCGGTGAGTTGGCGAGAGAAAGTCTCTTAAGCAGACCAGTAAGAACTTCCAGAGAGAAGGGGCTGGATATATTATCAAAAAGAAGAACGTCAACTTCGTTTCTTCGAAAATAATTCTCCAAATCGTCAATATCTGAATGAGTGGCGATATGCCCACATCCCAGGGTAACAAGATCTTCCTGTAATACCTGGAGATGGGTTTGATGCCCTGCCACGAGTACAATTCGGGCAGATTGAAGCAACGTTTCGTCATAATCGCAGGATTGTCTTTTCTCTGTCCCGAGGGGTAGAGAAATGTCGAAGGAAAATCCCGAACCTCTGCCGAGCTCACTTTCTACCTGAATGTGTCCTCCCATCAGCTCAACCAGTTGTTGAGAAATTGTGAGGCCTAGCCCGGTGCCACCAAACCTTCGCGTGGTAGACGCATCTTCCTGAGTAAAGGAGTCAAAAAGGGTCGGGATTTTATGGACGGGTATGCCGGGACCCGTATCCGTAACCGAGAACCTGACCCTTGCCTCCGTTAACGATTGGGAAAGCAACTCGGCCCGTATGCCTATTTCTCCTCGTTCTGTAAATTTTATTGCATTATTCAGGAGGTTCAACAAAACCTGGCGAAGGCGCCCAGGATCTCCTTTAAGGGTACGCGGAAAATTGTGAAATATGAGTACAGCCAGTTCAAGACCTTTCTCATGAGCAGCGGGCGCCAGAAGCTCGCCAATATTTTCTAAACAGAGACGAGGGTCAAATTCGATGGATTCTAATTCCAACTTGCCGGCTTCTATTTTTGAAAAATCAAGAATGTCATTAATTATTCTGACTAAATCGATGCCAGAGTTTTGAACGGTCTTCGCATAGGCTTTTTGATCTGAGGTCATCTCGGTTTCCAGTAGAAGACCGATCATCCCGATGATGCCATTCATGGGTGTTCGAATTTCATGGCTCATATGTGAGAGAAACCCTGCCTTTTCTTCAGCGGCCGATAATGCGAGCGCTTTCTCCTGGTGCAGCTTATCTTTTTCCGCCTGATACTTGGTCATATCGGTAAGAATGCCAGTATATATTCTACTTCCCTTGGTGAAGGACTGAGTAACGGTCAAATGCAGAGGGATCAGGGTGCCATCTTTTTTCTGGCCTACCACCTCGCGTCCAACGCCAATACTTTTTGAAATGCCAGTAGCCGCATATTTCTCCAGATAACCCTGGTGTCGACCTTTCTCGGGCTGAGGCATGATTTTATTGATATTATATCCAATGAGTTCATCCGGTGGGAATCCCAGTATTTGCTCCATTGCCGGGTTCACCGAAAGAACATTTCCGTATTCGCATATTGTCACGATTGGTTGTGCCGCCCCATTTATCATGCTGTTTAGTTGATCTTGAACCTCTTGCATGACTGAATGGGTGAACTCGTTGCAAACCTCCGCTCTGAAATGGTATAGCACTGTGGCAAGTTCGTTTTCTTTTTCGCGGGTTAGAGGTTTTGTGCCCGTAAAAATGAAATGACCTACGGGTTTCCCACGATCTAGTATGGGTACCCCCATAAAAAATTGCAGATTTTCTCTTTTAATCCTTTCGTCTGTTGGGAATAACCTCTCCAGGATTTCTCTGGTCCGAAAAACAACATAGTGCGCAGCTTTCCTTTTGTCCTCAAGCACGACACGACAAGGTTTGCCAGTATCTGGATAAGAATCATATCTCTCAAATTCTCCCGCTTCATTACAATTAGAAAGCATTTTTATGAGATTTACATGGGTTTCTCCCATCGGGCAACTCGCGGTAACCACACTCACACGGGCAGAGACATTATGCACTAAGGAAATGCGCCTGACTAAGTCAGAAAAAAAATCTGGCCCTTTTTTTAGCGGCCCGATGCACCCTGAGGGCCGACTCGAATTCCTCGGGAAACCTGCTTCTATAATGCCTATTTTCCAAGGGATTATGCTTTCTCTCACCAGGAAAGTATGGAAGACTTCGTTTTCGCGTATGAATGAATTCTTGTCTATTGCCAAAGGGTAGGGTCCGACGCCATTGGGAAAGCCGTCTTCTTCCGTCATGTTGGGGAAAAAGGACTGAAGCGTCGGCAAAACCTTGTCGCGATGAAATGCCACCCTGAGATCGTCTGAATGGTGCCATCGAGAAGTCCCATCTATGCTTAAAGTTTTCTTTGCATGGTCATCGGCAAAATCTATCTCGCCATCATTGGAAGTTACCACAACACAAGAAGAAGTCTGAGTCAGGCAATGTTTTGGGGAGAAACAAGGATCTCGTCTTTCTTGCATCATAACAACCTAAGGTTTTGGAGTCGGGAGGTCATCAAGACCTTGCCAGGATCGATGACAGGGCGTCGGACTTCCTCTCTGTCCCTAACGATCAAGGCCGTGTACCGTGTCTTCATATACTCACATCCCTAATTAGACAATACCCAAATGAGCCGCTGCCGAAACCGAAAAGGCAAAACCCCTGTCGGGCTTCTTCTTGATTAACTCTTCGGTTGGTAGGAACAGGAAATTTAGCGTTGATTTATAAAAAATCGTTGAATTTTTCAAAACTGTACTGGAAATCTAAAATCCCGAATTAACGCTCATACGGGATGAAATATCAGCCACACGATGGAAGGACAGGAACAGGTGGAAGGAAGCGGACAGGTGGAAGAAAGGGAGCAGATGGAAGAGAAGGTCGAAGGACGGGCAGGACGGTAGGAGGACGGTAGCAGGTGCCTTTCAAAGTCAATATTTGCTGTGTGTTACACGATCCATCAAACCGCTTAGCCGTTTCTGAGCCTTTCTTCAGGTGGGGCTTTTGGCCGTGCTCGGACCTCCTGGGGGCCAGGGCGTAGGGGCGGATTTTTTGGGGTGGCTGCGGGACGCATTGGATGGCCCCAAATGAATCGCGTGGATTGTGAGCTGATTTTTTACTCAATCAGATCCTTCACGGAAGGCCTGGCTATAGGCCGACGGCGATTTTCCGAACTCCGCACGGAAGCATCGGGCGAAATAGGAGGGATCGGCGAAGCCCACACGAAAGGTTATTTCGGCCACGTTCCCCACTTCCTGGCGCAGCAGTCGCGCCGCACGCTTCAAGCGTAATGAGCGAACGAACAGAGACGGCGAGGTGCCTGTCAGGGCGCGTAACTTGCGGTAGAGCTGCACCCGGCTCATGCCCAATTCACGACCGAATTCTTCCACGCTAAAATCTGGTTCGCCCATAAACTGCTCCACCACTTCCACGGCGCGATGAAGAAAACGTTCGTCGCTGGAAGTGACTGCAATGTCGCTGACCGGCAGGTCATCACTGCTGCTGAAACGTTCCCGTAACAAACGCCGCTGCTCGATTAAATTGGTGGCCACAAGCTTCAGCTCTTCGGGATCGAAGGGTTTGGTCAGAAAGGCATCCGCGCCGGTCTCCAAGCCCGCCATTCGGGTCTCGCTCGTGGCCCGTGCGGTCAGCAAGACCACCGGAATATGGCTGGTTCGCTCGTCGCTTTTCAGGCGGCGGGTCAGCTCAATACCGTCCATGCCAGGCATCATCACATCGCTGATGATAAGGTCTGGCAGGCGGTCCGTGGCCTGGCTCAGGCCACGGTTCGCCTCGGCGGCTTCATCTAAATGGTAATCCCGGGCCAGGATCTCACGCAGGTGGGCGCGTACTTCCTCGTGGTCCTCAATCAGTAGTATGTGGGCGGATTGCCTGGCCGGGATGTCTAGATTGGAATCTGGCAGCTCTGGCATCACGGGTTGCGGAGGTTCTTGAGCTTGCTCCGGCGCTTCATCTGTCCATTGATCCGGTTTGAAGTGGTCCGTTCCCGTGGGCAGCGAGACCAGGAAGCAAGAGCCCGCGCCAAAGGTACTCTCAACCGTAATTCGCCCGCCATGGAGTTCCGTCATTTCGCGCGCAAGGGCCAGGCCGATGCCACTGCCCTTGCGATCGAAAGGTCCGGCGCTGTCGTCTTGGTAGAACCGGTCGAATATGTGTTCCATACGCTCAGATGGAATACCGCGCCCCGTATCACAGACTTTAATTAGTATTGCGTTCTCGCTGCCGCAAAGGCCCAGTTCCACGGTACCGCCGCCCGGTGTAAAGCGAAAAGCGTTGGCGAGCAGATTGGTTACTACCTTTTCCACCTTGTCGCGATCGTAATAGAACCGTTCCTCAATGGGTGACAGGTTGACCTGAAAGTCAATCTCGCGACTCTCGGCCAGGCTAGTGAAGGTCAGGGCGAACAGGCGAAGGTCCGCCACCAAATCACCACGACGGGCCTGAAAGGGAAGTCGGCCCGACTCCAAACGGGCCAGGTCGAGTAACTGGTTGATCAGGCGCAGCAATCGCTCGCCATTGACCGCCATCAGATTGTAGTACTTGCGGGGATTACCGTCGAAGTCGGGGGCGATCAGGCGACGTAAGGGACCCAGGATCAGGGTTAGCGGCGTGCGAAACTCGTGGGAGATGTTGGCGAAGAAGCGGGATTTCATGCGGTCCATCTCGCGCAAACGCTCCGCGCGCAGACGTTCTATTTCCAACTCGGAATTGAGCTGGAAGCGTCCGAGTTCAAAACGGCGAATGGCTATTAATAAACCCAGGCCCAGCAAAACGTAGATAAAATAAGCCGGAAGGGTCCGCCAAGGCGGTGGAGCAATGTGGATGGGGACCGTAATCCCATCGGTGTTCCAGGTTCCGTCGCCGTTGGCGGCAATCACACGAAAACGGTAATTATCTGGGTCCAAATTGGTATAAGCGGCAAAGCGTCGCGATTTGGCCTCAATCCAATCCTCGTCGAACCCTTCCATTTTGTAGCGATAGGTATTCTTCTCCGAGGCTTTGTAACTAAGCGCGGCAAACTGGAAGGAAAAGGCGTTCTCCATCCAGGTCAGGTTAATGGTTGAACCGTTACCGGGCACCTGCTCTAAGATGGGTAATCCCCTTGTATTGGAACTGCCCACCGCAATCGAATCGTCAAACACCTTGAAATCGGTGATCACCAAGGGGGGCGGTAGGGGATTGACCGTGATTTCCTCGGGCCGAAACACGTCGTAACCGTTGATCCCACCGAAGTACAGGTTCCCGTTCGCGCTCTGGAAACAGGAACCGGTATTGAACTCGTTGTTGCGCAAACCGTCGTGCATGTCGTAGTTGCGGGTGCGCGGCCCGCTGCTCACACCAGGCGGCGAGAAGCGACACAGGCCCTTGTTGGTGCTCAACCACAGGTCGCCGTCCTTGCCGCCCAGAATGGCGTAGATCACATTGTTTGGCAGTCCGTCTTGCTCGCGAAAGTGGCGATAATCTCCGCTTTCGGCATTGCGTTGCGCCAGCCCTGCCGAGGAAGTACCGGCCCAGATCGTGCCCTCAGCGTCCTCATAAACCGAGAGTATGCGTTTGGCACCCAAACTTTCGGTTTTCATCGGGTCGTGCGTATCGCGGAACGCACGGCCTGTATCCGGATTATAACTGCCCAGGCCGTTATCTGTTGCCAACCACATGGTGCCGTCTCGGCCCATGACCATGCCACGAACTATCTCTGTTCCCAAGTCATCGGATTTTAAGGGGCCGTCCCAGTTACCGGTATCGACCGAGAAACTGAAAAGGCCCTCGTCCGTTCCCAGCCACAGCTGGTTATCTGTTTGCCTGATGATGGTCCGAATGGTATTGGCGCCTGCGGCCGGTTCGTTGGAGGCAGCCAGCCAGGTCGTAAATCGATCGGTTTTCAAATCCAGGTAATTCAGGCCGGCTCCGTTGGTTCCAACCCAAACGCCTGCTTGACCTTGCAGGGTCAGGGCCAAGATCTTGTCTGAGCTCAGACCACCCGACGCGCCACTTTCTGCGCGGTATTGGATAACCACATCTTTCTCTCGATCGATCAGGTTGAGCCCGCCGATCTCGGTACCGATCCACAGACGCCCCTGCTTGTCCTCTGCGATGGCGCGCACAACCGAACCACTGATGGGAATTTTATTGTGGACATCATCGCTTTGATGGGTAAACGGCGAGCGAACCAGACGATCAATTCCCTTGGTGCCAAACCAGAGCAAGCCCTCACGATCCTCGTAGATCGCACGAATCGTATTCTCACTAAGGCCGTCACTGTCGTCCAGTTGGTGGTGAAAGGTCTGGACCGATTTGCGGTCTGCACTCAGCCGATGAAGTCCGTCGCCCTCCGTGCCGACCCATAGGTTGTTGCCTTGATCCCCAAGGATGGCGCGAATATAAACGGGCGGCTTAAACCCTTTATCAGTTTCAAAAGGACGGAATCCGGCATGTTCGGAACCCTGGAAGAGCCCATGCTCGGTGGTTCCTACCCAGACAACCCCGTCCCTATCTTGGTAGAGAGAGGTCACCACTTCCCCAGCTGGAATCCCAAAATCTGAGCTAGGTGTTATTTCAAAGCCCGCATTCTTAACCTGACAGAGCCCACTGCCGTGGGTCCCCACCCACAGGTTTCCGCTGACCCGATCTTTCAACAGGGCCGTTACATGCTTGATGGGAAGGCCCCATGCCGTCCCTGTAAAGCCAACGATTTGTCGGGTACTCAGATCGAGCCTCAGCAAGCCCTGATTGCGGGTGCCCACCCAAAGCGCCAGCCCCTTTTCGGCCGGATAAAGCGCGGTAATAAAAGCGGAACTCAAGCGGCCCGGTGCCGGCTCGATGGTATCACGAACCGGATTGTACAGGTTAAGTCCCTCTTCGGTGCCTACCCACAGCACGCCGTTCCGGTCCTCGTAAAGCACGTGAATAAAGGCATTGGTCAAGCCCCGAGCGCCTTCTTGAATGGTGCCAAAGACCCGGAAACCATAACCGTCGTAGCGATTCAGGCCCTCCTCGGTGCCAAACCACATGTACCCCTGCTGATCTTGGAGAATGCACAGCACGGTACTCTGTGAGAGGCCTGTTTCCGGTGACAGGTGGTCGAAGCGTTCCAGAATTTGGGCTGGCGCCGTACCGACCAATAACCAAAGGCCCAGGATAAGGACCAACCTCAATCTCGATTTGATTGTTTGAGGCACCATGGGCTTCCCCTCCTCAGACATTGAGGCATGTGTACTTTAACAGATATTTGCGAAACAGTGGTGCCTCGACTTTTAGGAAACCATTTCAAATACGCATGCACAAATCCGATTGGTGTCGATCAAGGCCGGCCTGGCCCATTATGTGTCATCACCAACCGTATTAGCTCTCCAAGACCAACGATTTTATGGCATAATAGAGCCTGAAAATGACTCTGCAGGAGAGGCAAATTGAAGCGCGAAAAATCTGGATGGCAATTAATAGTTCTACTTTTTATCTCGGTTCTACCCGGCCTGGCTCAGGTTGCCAATGAAGGAACCAACAAATCGTTTCTAGATCCAGATATGGATCCGGAGCACTACGCGGGTATCTTCGAAAATGATACGCGCGATGTCTATATTCATCGCGATAACATTCTCAAGGCCATGAACCTGAAAAAGGGTCAAGTGGTCGCCGATATTGGCGCCAGTACAGGTGCCTTTCTACCTTTGATCATGAAGGAAATTGGCCCCACCGGTCATTACTACGGAGTAGATATTGCGGTTAAGTTCACCGAATACTTGCGCAAACGCGCCGACGAGAACGGTTACGCCAATGTGACCTGTGTGCTCAATAATTTCGTGAGCATTACCCTGCCGGCCAACTCGATTGATGTGGCCTTCATCTGCGATACCTACCACCACTTCGACGATCCAGCGCCAACCCTGGCCTCCATTCTCTCGGCTCTGCGGCCCGGCGGTCAGCTGATCCTGGTGGATCTGGAACGGATCCCTGGAAAAACCAGCCAGCGGTTGTTGGATCACGTTCGCGCCGGGAAAGAGGTTTTCCGCGATGAAATCGTAGCCGCCGGCTTCCGTTATAAAGAAGAAGTGAAGCTTGAAGGCCTTGAACTCAACTACTTCCTGCGTTTTGAGAGGCCATGAGCACACCCAAAAAGCCACTGGGCCTGACAACGCTAACAGGCCTGGTGATCGCCAACATGGTTGGTGCCGGTGTTTTTGTGACTTCGGGTTTCGCCCTGGCCGATTTGGGCTCGTCTCAGCGTGTGATGCTGGCCTGGCTCTGTGGCGGGGTGATCGCGCTTTGCGGTGCCCTCAGCTACGGTGGCCTGGTTAAACGGCTCACCCAATCGGGCGGGGAGTACTTGTTCCTGGCCCGGGTCTTCCACCCCTTGGTGGGTTTTATCGCCGGTTGGGTTTCTTTGCTGGCCGGGTTTACCGGCGCGATTGCCTTTGCCGCGCTTACCGCAGAGAGTTACCTGCCCGAACAGTTTTCACACCTGCCCCAGGGCCTGCCTGCCTGCGCTCTGGTTGTCTTTGCCGCTTTGATCCATGGCATTCGCATTCGCTCTGGCGCACTTTCCCAGAATATCTCGGTTCTCCTAAAACTCTGCCTGATTGTCCTGTTTGTGGGCTATGCATTCTTTTTTTCGGCAAATGCAGCGCCGACATTGCCGTCTCCGGCTGCCATGCCTTTCTCGCTTAGCGCTTTTGCCGGGTCGCTGGTGTGGATCTCCCTGAGCTTCTCGGGTTTTAATGCTGCCGTTTATGTTGCCGGTGAGGCCGATCAGGCCAAACGCAACGTGCCCCGTTCCCTGTGGATGGGAACCGCGCTGGTCACCTTTATCTACCTGGCCCTTAATTGGGTTTTTGTTGGTCTGGCCCCTTTTGAGAAGGTGGTGGGTCGCGAAGATGTGGCGGCTGCCGCAGCTCTGGCCCTGGGCGGCGCCCCATTGGCTGCCCTGGCTCGAACCTTGATCTTACTGGCCCTGATTACATCGGTGCTGTCCATGATGATGGCCGGACCTCGCGTTTATGCCCGCATGGCCGACGACGGCTTGTTCCCTAAAGTGCTGCGTTTCAGTGGCGAGGTGCCCCGCGTCGCCATCGCGGTTCAGGCGCTTTTTGCAATGGCCGTTATCTTTTTCTCAGACCTTAAACAATTGCTCTCTTTCCTGGGTTTCACCCTCTCGCTGTGTAGCGCTCTGGCTGTCAGCGCCCTGTTCCTTCTGCGCTTTCGCGAGGGCCGAGCGGCCATCCCGGTGATCGGTTA
>Ga0316189_10002857_pt1 | contig 16853 bp, 12 predicted proteins | sample LowCovwburrow_MG_FD_204930 | JGI IMG/M metagenome (GOLD analysis project Ga0316189, IMG submission 204930) | Coastal sediment microbial communities from Maine, United States - Lowes Cove worm burrow | ecosystem: Environmental > Aquatic > Marine > Coastal > Sediment | place: USA: Maine... | reverse complement strand
TGTCTGCCAGCATTCGCGGTGGTGCGGTTGCCGACTCGCCCGAGCTGCACGGCACGGCATCGCTGCTCGCGGGCCTGCTGGAGAAAGGCGCCGGGGAACGCAGCGCGCAGCAATTTGCCGAAGCGGTAGACTCCGTCGGCGCCACGCTCTCCACGTCAGCCGGCCTGGAGTCGATCGACATATCGGCGGGCTTCATGGCGCGTGATGCCGATCTCATCATCGAGCTATTGGCGGATATGCTGATACGACCCACGCTCGACAAAAACGAAATGCAGAAACTGCGCGAGCGCCGCATCAACTTCATACGCTCTGCAAAGGACGGCAACCTGACTGCACTCATGCCGATTTACGGCAACGCATTCCTGTTTGGTGAGCACCCCTACGGCAACCCTGTGAATGGCAGCGAGTCCTCGCTCGCCGACATTACGCTGACGGATCTCAGAACCTATTACGAAGAGCAGCTTGGCGGCAACCGCCTCATCATTTCCGTGTCGGGTGACTTCGACATCGCCGAGATGCAACAGAAACTGGGCGATGCGTTTGCTGACTGGCGCGCGGCATCTGCGCCGTTACCGGTGGTTGAGGCAGCACAAAGGCAAAGTGGCAATCGTGTGTTGCTGATCGACAAACCGGGCGCGACGCAGACCTACTTCCGCATGTCCAACGTCGGCGTGTCGCGCACGTATCCGAATCGAGCTGACCTCGAGCTTGTGAACACGCTGTTTGGCGGGCGCTATACGTCGATGCTTAACAGCGCGCTACGGGTGGAGTCGGGGCTGACCTATGGTGCAGGCTCAATCGTGAATCAGCCATCACAGCCGGGCTCGGTCAACATAGCGTCATATACGCGCACTGAAGCAACTGTCGAAGCGATGGATATGGCGCTGGGCATTCTCGGACAACTTCGCGACGGCGCGCTGGACGACGCGACCATTCAATCCGGCAAGAACTATGTCCTGGGACAGTTTCCTACGGATTTCGAGACGGCCGGTCAGCTGGCAGGCGTGTTTGCCATGCTGGAGAAATACGGCCTGGACGCGGACTACGTCAACACCTACGGCGACAAGGTCGGGGCGGCAACGGCTGAGTCCATGGCCGCGGTTATCGACGAGGTTTACCCGGCGGCCGAAGACCTGGTATTTGTAATCCTCGGCGATGCGGAAACGATCCGCGAGCAGGTCGCAAAATACGGTCCGGTCACGGAGCTCGCCATTAGCGAGCCCCGCTTCCGTCCGTAGCATTCTTATTTGCCGAAATAGAACCTGGCAGATGCACCGTAAGCGGTGACGTCATCGTCGTTCTGGATGTTGATGCCGAGCGCAAACGATTCGTTGAGGTTCCACCACGCACCGCCGCCGATGGTCGTACCATCGCCAGTGTCATCGAGGTCGACGTAGGAAATCTCACCAAACAGCTCCACTGCAGGGGTAACCATGCCGCGAACACCGATTGCTGCTCCAATGCCGCTATCATCCAGCGAATTGAATCCGTTCACATCTGCCTCGGTCGTAATCCAGGCCAGCTTGCCATAGAAGTCTATGTTTCCTGAGATTGCTACGGCGTAGCCAATACCAAGATCGAGTTCGGTCAGGTCAATACCTTCGTCGAAATCTGCGGTGCTGTAATTCGCAAACACGAAGGCGTTTTCGCCGATCTCAAAAGAGCCGCCGATACTGTAAGCGTTGGCCTTTACATCAAAGGCACCCGCATCAAGTTCGACACGCTGGTAGCTGCCTTCAATGTAGTTGTAGCTGAGGTCGCCTGCCATAACCGGACCGGCCATCAGCAGGGCCAGAGATACTGCAATATAACGTTTCATGTTGAATTCCTGTGTTTCTTGCCAGAGAAGTGGCGAGCCTATCTGCAGTCACCTGAACGGTAACTGACGATGGTCTCTCGATTTTGTGAGGGTTGGCTTATGTTATCTAACGCGGCTCGTAGATGGCATCGAGAATCGTGGCTTTTTTGCCTTTCTTCTCCAGCTGCGGGTAGCGCAGGCCGCCATAGTAGTCGATTGCGGCGGTCCGGTACTGCTCACCGTCTTTGATCAACAGGTTTATGGGCTGTTTTGCGTCCGCTGCGGCTGTGATGGCCTTTTTCAGGCGGTCTGCCGTGTACGCCGTGCCGTTTACCGCGACGACGACATCGCCGCTGACCAGCCCGGCATCAAACAGCGCGCCTTTCCAGACGACGCTGCTGATGGTGCCTTCGTTGTTAACCCAGGCGCCGAGGCTGTGAGTGAGGTCATTCGACTCGTAGTAGGTCTCGCGCGCACCGAAGTACTCCGACGGCTCATCCGTGAAGGTGAGTTCATAGCCGCTTCGCGCTATGCCGTCGAGGGGCGCACCAGGGCCGTGGCCGTCGAGGCGGCTGCGCAGAAAGTCGTGCCATTCATACGGCTGCACATCGTTCAGAGCTTTAACAATGTCGTCGAACGTGTAGGTAACGGGCTCGAAACTGCCGTTATTGATGCCGAAAAACGCGGCCGCGAAGTCGTCTAGCGAGCGCTTGCCGCGCGACATCTGACGAATCAGGGTGTCGGCATCCAGCCAGATGAGCTGGCCTTCGGAGTAATAGCCCTCGCTGCGTGACCAGCTGCTCCACGACAGGGAGCCGCGCTGGTTCGAAATCGGGTCTGTGGTGGTGTCCTGCAGCGACTTCCACTCTCTTCCGGGCTGCTGCTCATAAAACGCGGCCGTTCGCGCCAGCGCATCGAGCGTCTGTTCGTTCGTCAGCAACCCCGATCGAGCCGCCAGCACGTATCCGTAGTATTGCGTCAGGCCTTCGTAGACCCACAACAGGCTGCCGCCCATCGGCGTCTCGTAGTCTGGCGTCCAGAGATCCGCCGGACGGCGGAATTTGCCGTTCCAAGAGTGCACATATTCGTGCGCCAGCAGGTCCCTGCCGAGAAAGCTCGTCTCCCAGTCGGTGAAATAGTCCGGAGACATGGTGTTCTCGCTCGACTGGTGATGCTCGAGGCCGATGCCGCCGAGCCGGTCCGTCAGCCCGAACAGAAACTCGTAGTGATCGAAGTGGTGCGACTGGAACAGCTTGTCTGCCTGCTGGACGATCGCCTTGTGAATATCGATTTGTTCATCGGTGATCTCGAGAGAGTCCGCTTCATCGGCGAATACGTTGAGATACACCGGGGCATCGCCAGCGCGACCAAGGTCAACGCGCGTGAAGTGTTTGCCGGCAAACAGGGGTGAGTCTGCGAGCGTCTCCAGCGTTGTGGTCTTATAGTTGATGACGTTGGCTGCCGTGGACGCAACCCGCAATGCCGTGGCAGCCTGCCAGCCGTCCGGCAGGGTGACGCTGGCATCGATTTTGATCTGGCGCGCGAAGTGACCGGCAGGATAAAGCACGACCCTCACCCACTGCAGGTTCATCATTTCAGGTGTCATGACAACCCGGCCCTTGTCAGCGGCGACCGCCGACAGAAACTGGAATTCCACGTCGAGCTCGGCCACGCCCTCTGGCACATCGACATGAAACGCGAACACATTGATCGGATCACGCCGCCACTCGAGTCGCTCACCACTGGCAAATATCTTCAGGCCACCAATATCCTGCACCCGACCGTAGTCCGCGTGATTGCCGGGCAGCCATTGCGGGTACAGCAACACGACTTCGCGGCCGCCGTCGACCGGTATCGTCTGGCGCACGTCGAAAATGTGGCGCGCAATGTCGGTGGCATCAACGTCGAGCTTTATGGTGCCCGGGTAGGGTACGTCTTCAGACGCAAAAACTTGCGGCGCGCTGAGCATCAGCACGCAGGCTAGGATTCTGAGCAACATGGGGTCTGGTCTCTGTGGTTATTTTCCGATGCAGAAGTCGGCAAAAATTTTGCCGAGCAGATCATCCGATGATACCGCACCTGTGATCTCGCCGAGAGCGATCTGCGACAGGCGCAGCTCTTCGGCCAGCAACTCACCGGCGCGCGTTTTCTCGAGCGCTTCACGGCCGCTTTCAAAATGCCCGTATGCGCGCTTGAGCGCGTCAATGTGGCGACGGCGCGCCGTGAACGCGCCCTCACCGAGATCGCGATAACCGGCCAACTGTCGTATGCGGCGCGCAAGCGCGTCGACTCCGGCACCGGATTTTGCCGATACGTAGATGACGTTATCTTCGTCCGGGTGTTGCCCCGCCACCGCGTCGGTCAGGTCGATCTTGTTTCGTACCAGCACAACCGGCACATCGGCAGGCAACTCTTCGTCGTGCGCGTCATCCCGGGGCTCGCGAGCATCCTGGATCCAGAGCACGGCGTCAGCATTTGCGAGGGCTTTGCGCGCACGTCGTATGCCCTCCGCCTCTATGCGATCCGGATTGTCGCGAATGCCGGCCGTATCGATAAGCTCCACAGCAAGCCCATCGATATTTATCTGCTCGCGCAGGACATCACGCGTGGTGCCGGCAACTTCGGTGACGATGGCCGTGTCCTCGCCGCTCAGCAGATTCATAAGGCTCGACTTACCGGCGTTCGGCTTGCCGACAATGACGACGCGCAGGCCGTCACGCAGCACTCTGCCAACGCGCGCCTCGGCCAGTAATTCCTTGAACGCACCGTCACATTCCTGCAGCCGGTTGAGCAAAGCCCTGTCGGAAAGAAAGTCGATTTCCTCTTCCGGAAAGTCGATCGCGGCTTCAACGTGCATGCGCAGGCGCGTCAGCTGTTCGGCGAGAGCGGTGACGGTTTTCGAGAACGCGCCGGACAAAGAGCGCAAGGCCGCTCTTGCCGCTTGCGCGGTGCCGCTGTCGATCAGATCCGCAATGGCTTCTGCCTGGACGAGGTCCAGCTTGCCGTTCAGGAAGGCGCGCTTTGAAAACTCACCGGGCTCTGCGAGCCGCGCGCCCAGCGCAACGATGCCATCGAGCAGCGTTGCCACCACGACAGGGCCTCCGTGACCGTGCAGCTCAAGCACCGATTCCCCGGTGAATGAGGCCGGCGCGGGGAAGTACAGGGCGAGCCCGGCATCAAGGGCGTCGCCTGAAACATTTTTGAACGTTCTATAGGTCGCGGTGCGCGGCTCCGGCAGGCTGCCAAGCACCTGTCGCGCGATGCGCTCGGTTTCGGCGCCCGAGACGCGCACGATACCAATGCCGCCGACGCCGGGCGGCGTCGCCGCGGCAACAATGGTGTCGCTAGTCATCCGTAGCGGCGATCAACAACCAGGCCACCGCCATTTGCATGGAATACCAGAAGGAGCCCTGCAGAGCGTTGGTGCCCGCTTCGTTTTGCCACATCTGGAAGTAGGCGCCGGCGAACGCGCCGAAGATTCCAAACCAGACCAGTACGCCAACGCCACAGCCGGCAACCGCCCATTTTTTCGCGGCGTTGAAATCTGCTGCCGATGCGTTGCGAGCGCGAAACAGGTCAACCGCGCCCTTACCGGCAAGGACTCCTGCCAGCAGCTCAAGACCGATGATGATCCACAACAGGATCCAGATCAGTGCCGGGCTGGTAACCGCCGGTCCGAACGACTGCGGGTATGCCGGGTGATCCGCCATGCTGCCAATGTAGGCAACGAAGCCGAACGCTGCCTGCAGGTTAGCGATGTTTTGCAACGCGTAGAACAGGCAGAAAAGCGAAGCGAACGCGGCGAGTGAAATCTTTATGAGTCTGATCATGAATATCCCCGATTAGCTGTTGTTGTTGTTATCGGGGAATAATATCAGTTCTGGTCACAGCGCGACGGATGGCCGAAGCAACCGGCCTTGACGCATCAGGCGTATGGCGGCCCTACTTGGCTTTCTTTTTGCTGCCCTTAGGCGCCTTCGCTTCAGCCTCAACAACCTTGTTGATCTTCCACTGCTGCGCAATAGAAAGAAGCGTGTTGGTCACCCAGTAAAGCACCAGGCCAGACGGGAAGAATGCGAAGAAGCCCGTAAACATCACCGGCATGATCTGCATGACTTTCGCCTGCACCGGGTCGGTCGGTGCCGGGTTGAGTTTCTGCTGGAAGAACATCGCTGCGCCCATGATGAGCGGCAAAATAAAGAACGGGTCTTTAGATGACAGGTCAGTAATCCAGAGCGCGAAAGGCGCCTGGCGCATCTCGACGCTTTCCAACAGCACCCAGTAGAACGCGAGGAAGAACGGCATCTGGATCAGTATGGGCAAACAGCCTGCGGCCGGGTTTACCTTCTCGCGCTTGTAGAGCTCCATCATCGCCTGGCTGAGGGCCTGGCGATCATCTTTGTAGCGGTCCTGCAGTGCTTTCATTCGCGGCTGCAGATTACGCATCTTGGCCATCGACCGACCGCTGGCCTCGGTAAGCTTGTAGAACGCCAGCTTGATGAGCACGGTCACGAGGATAATCGCAACACCCCAGTTACCGACGTAGCCAAACACAAAGCTCAACAACCAGAACAACGGGTTGGAGATAATCGTCAGCCAGCCATAGTCGACGGTTAGCTTGAGTTTTTCGTGTATTTCTTCGAGCTGCGACTGCAACTTCGGCCCAACGAACAACGTCGCTTCGAACGTTGCACTTTGTCCTGCTGCAATCGATTTGGTCGGCGCGACGACGCGTGCGACTTCAATGTCCTGCTGTTTTGTAATCTGCACGTTGTAGTCGTAAGTGTCATCGGACTGCGGTACAACAGCAGACAAAAAGTGGTGCTGAATAAATCCGAACCAGCCATCGTTACTGCTGTATTTAAACTGGCCGTCGTCGAGCAGGTCATCGCGCTTTAGCTTTTCAGACTTCTCGCCGTTGAACACGAGCACGCCGTCGAAAGAATAGGAATCAACATCGAACATCGAGCGCTTTTGTTCTTTCGAGCGACGCAACATTTGCGCGTAGCCGTATGCACGCACAGCGCTGTCGCTGGCATTGTTCAGGCTTTGCTGTACATCAATGGCGTAACTGCCGCGCCGAAACGTAAAGCGCTTTTCGACGCTGACGCCCTGATCGTCGGTCCATCGCAGCGGCACGACGAGCTCGTCCTGGCCGCCAAGTTCGTAGTTCGTTCTCGCGGCCGTAAATGTTGCGTTGTGATCGGGAACGCTGTCGCCGTCGGTAAGGATGCCCGTCCGAATCAGCCCGAGCTGCTCGCGGTCAGTAGACAGTAACGTTACAAGCGTGTCGGGCTGGTCTTTTGCGACCGGATATTTCAGAAGGACCGCGCTTTGCACCGTGCCGCCCTCGGTGCTGATTTCGACTTTGAATACGTCGGTCTGCACGGTGACGACCGGGGCACTGGAGCCTGCGGCCTCAATCGCCGGCGTTGCGGGCTCGGCGCCAGGTGGTGTCAGCGCGGATTCTTCTGCAGCGCCAAACTCGGGCAGGTCAGTTGCGATGTCGGCATCGAGCGGCGCGCCGGTCGCTGGCTGCTCTGTTGCCTGCGGCGCTGCGACGACGGGTTTTGGGCCGTAGTCCTGCATCCAGGCGGTATAGGTCATCCACGCCAGCAGCGCGAAAGTAGCCCAGATCAGCAGCCGTTGATTATCCATGCCTTTTTATTCCTGCTTGTCCCTGCCCGACTCTTTGGCGGCACATCGTCGCCAATGGTTATCGAGACTCTCAAATAATACTGCGTTCGCTTGTTGTTCTGCTTGCGGCCTGTTCATGACCACAAAATCCAGTCCTTGCAATGCCGGCTGTTGCTGCCGGAATGACTCGCGGATGATGCGCTTGAGTCGGTTGCGGTCTGTCGCCAGCCGACAGTGCTTCTTCGACACCGCCAAACCTAACCGCGCGCGGCCAAGCTTATTCGCTCTGCAGAGCACCGTAAACTGTTTGTCGCGACTGCGTGTCGCTGTTTTGAACACGCGGCCGAAAGCAGCCGCGTCAAGGAGCCGGTTACCGCGGGTGAACCGGAACGATGATGTGGCTGCCAATAGAAGGGTGTCGCACGCCGTTAGTACGGTCGCTTACGGCGTGAGCCTGGCGCGGCCTTTGGCGCGACGGCGCTTGAGCACCAGTCGGCCGGCTTTGGTTGCCATACGGGCACGGAAGCCGTGGGTGCGGGCGCGCTTGATTTTACTTGGCTGGTACGTACGTTTCATGAACCTTGATCCTGCATAAAAAGCCGGCAGTTACAGCTGGCTCATCGGAAGGGCGGCAAGGGTACGCGGAGGCCCGGAAAGTGTCAATAGACGGGTGTATACAATAGCAAGATAGACGGTATAGACTGGTGGGTCTTCCTGCTTTAACTCACTTTTCCCGGGGGAACGTGTTGTCGGCTGATACATCTCTGTGGAACCGCTGTGTCCGTGATCTTCAGGCGGAGCTTCCCGAGCAGCAGTTCAACACGTGGATCCGACCCCTGCAGGCAGTTGAAGATGGCCAGGTGTTGCGGCTTTTGGCCCCCAACCGCTTTGTCGTTGACTGGCTCCAGGAGCACTACGTCGACCGCATTCTGGATCTGGTCGAGAAATCTGGCGAGGGCACCGAGCTCGTCATAGAGGTTGGCTCGCGCCGGGGTGCGGCCTCTGACAACACCGCGAAGCCGAACAGACCGGCCTCCTCTTCGGCGAGCGCTGGCGCGCCGGTGGCCTCGCGCCTGAATCCGATATTCACGTTTGCGACATTCGTAGAGGGCAAGAGCAACCAGCTCGCCCGCGCGGCCGCGAGCCAGGTAGCCGAGAACCCGGGAACATCGTACAACCCGCTGTTTATTTATGGCGGCGTTGGCCTCGGCAAGACCCACCTGATGCACGCGGTGGGTAACGAGATCGTGAAACGTAAGCCGACCGCCCGGGTCGCGTACGTGCACTCCGAGCGCTTTGTCGGCGACATGGTTAAGGGCCTGCAGCACAACACCATTTCCGAATTCAAGCGGTCGTATCGCTCTCTGGATGCGCTGTTAATTGACGATATTCAGTTTTTCGCCGGCAAAGAACGCTCCCAGGAAGAGTTTTTTCATACTTTTAACGCGTTGCTCGAGGGACAACGGCAGATCATCCTCACCTGCGATCGCTACCCGAAAGAAGTAAACGGCCTCGAGGAGCGCCTCAAATCAAGGTTCGGCTGGGGCCTTACCGTATGCATCGATCCTCCAGAGCTGGAGACGTCGGTCGCGATTCTCATGAGCAAGGCCAGCGCCGAGGGCGTGCAGCTTCCGGAGGAAGTCGCGTTTTTTATCGCCAAACGAATTCGCTCGAACATCCGCGAACTCGAGGGCGCTCTGCGTCGGGTCATTGCCAATTCTCGTTTTACCGGACGGCCTATCAACCTGGATTTCGCCAAAGAAGCGCTTCGAGACTTGTTGGCGCTGCAGGATCGGCTCGTGTCGATAGAGAATATCCAGAAAACGGTGGCCGAATATTACAAACTGCGAGTGGTGGACCTTTTGTCCAAGAAGCGCACCCGCTCAATAGCCAGGCCGCGGCAACTTGGCATGGCATTGGCTAAGGAATTGACCAATCACAGCCTGCCGGAAATAGGCGATGCCTTTGGTGGGCGTGATCATACGACTGTTCTACACGGCTGCCGACGGATAGAATCTCTGCGGGAAACAGACAAGCGAGTTGACGACGATTATCTGAACCTGTTGAGAACTCTGACAGGATGATGTGCATAAGTGGTGGATAACCGTTGCCGTAACAGTTATCCACAGCTTATATACAATGGGTGCGCTACCGGTACATGTTTTTGGCGGTGAAAAAGTAGTAGTTAAGTGATTGATTTAAAATGGTAATTATAAGTTATCCACAGGAAAGTGGTCGCTTAATAATTATAATAAATATACTATTTCCAATAATTATTAACAGGTGGAACGTATGAAGTTGAGCGCAGCTCGGGAGGTTTTTTTAAAGCCTCTACAGGCCGTTATTGGTGTTGTTGAGCGTCGGCAAACGATGCCGATACTGTCCAATGTCTTGCTGGTTGCAAAGAACGGACAGTTATCTGTAACAGCAACCGATCTGGAGGTCGAGCTCGTAGCGGACGCTGAGGTTGAAGTAGAGTCCGGTGGCGAGATCACCGTATCAGGACGCAAGTTGCTTGATATATGCAGAGCGCTGCCAGAGAGCGCCGCGGTCACAATTACTGTAACCGGTGAAAAGCTGTTCGTGAAATCCGGGCGCAGTAAGTTCAGCCTGGCCACGCTACCCGCAGCAGAATATCCAAGCATCGAGGACATCAAGTCAGGGCAAACCATTACGGTGCCGCAGGATGTTCTTGCCAAATTGATTGAGAAGACGCACTTCTCGATGGCGCAGCAGGACGTTCGCTACTATCTCAATGGCATGTTGCTTGAGGTGGGCGGCAAGCATCTCAGGGCAGTAGCGACAGATGGTCATCGCCTCGCGTTGTCCCAGGCCGAGCTGGACGGGCCCGCTTTGGACGAGCAGCAGGTTATTTTGCCCCGCAAGGGCGTGCTGGAGCTGCAGAGGCTGATGACGGGTGAAGGTGACCTGAATATTGAGCTGGGTTCCAACCATGCCAGGGTTCAGCTGGCAGGTATCCGCTTCACCTCGAAACTGATAGATGGACGCTTTCCTGAGTACGATCGGGTTATTCCGAAAGAAAGCAGCAACGAGCTGACGGCTGACAGAGAGTCATTCCGCAGCGCTTTGCAGCGGACGGCAATTCTCTCAAACGAGAAATATCGCGGCATCCGACTGATTATTCGTGACAGCGGCGTCGTTCTGCAGGCGCACAACCCTGAGCAGGAAGAGGCCGAGGAAGAGCTGGAAGTGAATTACACCGGCGAGGATATTGAGATCGGCTTCAATGTTAATTACCTGCTGGACGCGCTAGGCGCAGTCGATGGCGACCAAATCACGCTTTCTGTGCAAGACAGCAACTCAAGCTGCCTTATTCGCAAGCCCGGCGCTGATGACTGCAAATTCGTTGTGATGCCAATGCGGCTATAGGCCAATGCCGATAGAGCGATTTACAGCGAAGAACTTCCGCTGTCTTCGCGATATAGAGCTGCAGGCCCGACCAGACTTTAACCTGGTATACGGCTCAAACGCCTCGGGCAAGACCAGCTTGCTTGAGGCGTTGGCGTATCTGGGGCGGGGAAAGTCTTTCCGCGGAGCGCCGTTGACCAGCCTTGTTGCCCACGGCGAACAGGAGTTCGTGCTGTTCGGAGAGGTACGAGAAGAGGGCCGTGTCAATAAAGTCGGTGTGCGCAACAGCCGGGAGGGGCTCGAGGTTCGGGTGAACGGCGACAGCGATGGCGGCTCTGCTGCTCTGGCGTCGGCGTTGCCGCTGCAACTGATAGATCCGGATGTGCACAACCTGGTGAGCGGGGGGCCGGAGCAGCGCCGGCGTTTCCTCGATTGGATCGCGTTCCACGTGGAACATGGCTACCTCGATACCTGGCGCCGGTTTCGCCGGACGCTGAAGCAGCGTAACGCCGCGCTCAAGTCCGGCTCGAGTCGGGATGCGATTCGGAGCTGGGACGTAGAGTTTCTTGGCCTTTCGGCGAGGATAGATGAGATTCGCCGCTCGGCGCTCGAGCTCAGCTATGACACCCTGGTTGAGAGGGGCGAGCTGTTGCTCGGCCATCGGCTGGACTTCGAATATCAGGGCGGCTGGGCAAAAGATCGATCGCTTGCGGAGGTTCTGGAGGAGGGCCTGGAGCGCGATCGCCAGTTTGGCGCCACCCAGGCGGGCCCGCACCGAGGCGAGCTGAAGCTGATTTACGACGAGAGGCAGGCAAAGCGGCTGGTGTCGCGCGGGCAACAAAAGCTGCTGGCGTGCTCGATGATCCTCGGCGCAACGGAAACGGCGCAGTCCGCGCTGGAAAAACCCCTGTTATTGCTGCTGGACGACCCCGCGGCGGAGCTTGATAAAGAGTCGCTGGGGCGCCTCATGGACCAGGTGGTGTCACTCGGGGCGCAAATCATTGCGACCAGCCTTGATCCGGAGGCGCTGTTTTTCCCCTCGGCGCCGGCGATGTTCCACGTGGAACAAGGCTCGTTGACGCAGGTCTCCGCAGGCGGCCCACAAGCCTGAAAGCGGGCGCTGCCGGAGCGTCAAAAAACCCCCTAATTAGAGCACTTTAAAGCACCCCTGGAGGGCGTGTTTTGATACAATGCGTCGGTTGTATTAAGAGCACGCCGCATGTCAGATCAATCAGAATATACCTCTAGTAATATCAAGGTCTTAAAGGGCCTTGAGGCAGTAAGAAAGCGGCCGGGAATGTACATCGGAGACACCGATGACGGCACCGGCTTGCACCATATGGTTTTTGAGGTCGTCGATAACTCGATAGACGAGGCCCTCGCCGGCCACTGCGACACCATTACAGTCACGATTCACGCCGACGAGTCCGTAACCGTCAGCGACGATGGTCGCGGCATTCCGGTCGATATCCACCCGGAGGAGGGGCGCTCGGCGGCCGAGGTCATCATGACGGTGCTGCACGCGGGCGGTAAATTTGACGACAACTCCTACAAGGTTTCCGGCGGCCTGCATGGTGTCGGCGTATCGGTTGTCAACGCGCTGTCCGAGCAGCTCACGCTCACCATTCATCGTGGCGGCGAAACCTATCAGCAGGAATACGCGTACGGCGAACCGCAGAGCCCGCTGGCGGTCGTGGGCACAACGGAGCGTAAGGGCACGACGGTGCGCTTCAAGCCAAGCGCGCGCACGTTCACAAACATCGAGTTTCAATACGAGACCCTGGCGCGGCGCCTGCGAGAGCTGTCATTCCTGAACTCCGGCGTTCGAATTCGCCTGGTCGACGAGCGCGACGAGCGTGAAGACGTGTTTGAGTATGAGGGCGGCATCCGCGCATTCGTTGAGCACCTCAACCGCAACAAAACGCCCATTCACAGCAATGTGTTCTATTTTTCGCTGATGAGCGACGATGTTGGCGTAGACGCGGCGCTGCAATGGAATGACGGCTACCAGGAAAACATGTTCTGTTACACGAACAATATTCCGCAGCGAGATGGCGGCACGCACCTGGCCGGGTTCCGCTCAGCGCTGACGCGAACGCTGAACACTTACATAGAAAAAGAGCTTGGCGCGAAGAAGGACAAGTTTAATCCCACGGGCGACGATGCTCGCGAGGGCCTGACGGCTGTGCTGTCCGTCAAAGTGCCGGACCCGAAGTTCTCATCCCAGACCAAAGACAAATTAGTTTCATCTGAAATTAAAGGCATTGTCGAACAGGCGATGGCCGGACGCCTCGAGGAGTTCCTCTTAGAGAACCCCGCCGAGGCAAAACAAATCGTCTCCAAGATTATCGACGCTGCCCGTGCTCGGGAAGCCGCCAGGAAGGCCCGTGAGATGACGCGCCGCAAAGGCGCACTCGATGTCGCCGGTTTGCCTGGCAAACTCGCAGACTGCCAGGAGAAGGACCCGGCGCTGTCGGAACTGTTCCTGGTGGAGGGTGATTCTGCCGGCGGCTCAGCAAAACAGGGAAGGGATCGGCGCACCCAGGCAATCTTGCCGCTGAAGGGCAAGATCCTGAATGTCGAAAAAGCGCGCTTCGACAAGATGCTGTCATCCGCAGAGGTCGGCACGCTCATAACGGCACTCGGTTGTGGTATCGGCCGTGACGATTTCGACCCCGACAAATTGCGCTATCACCGCATCATCATCATGACTGACGCCGACGTTGACGGTTCGCACATTCGCACACTGTTGTTGACGTTTTTCTACCGACAGATGCCGGAGCTTATCGAGCGCGGACACATTTACATCGCGCAGCCACCGCTCTACAAGATCAAGCGCGGCAAGCAGGAGGTGTACGTTAAGGACGACGCCGAATTGAACACCTATCTGCTGGCAGCGGCTCTCGATAATGCCGCGTTGCACGTCAACGACGACGCGCCACCACTGTCGGGCGTTGGCCTCGAAACACTGGCGCGCGAGTTCATCGCGGTTGAGACAATCATCAACAGGATTGCGCCAAGATACGAAGAGCCGGTGCTCAGAACCCTCGCAACGCTCCCCAGGGTGACCGAGGAAATGGTCAGCGACATCGACAAGCTGCAGGCCTGGACCGAAACCCTGTCCGAGGCCCTGCCCAAGGCAAGCGGCGACCGCGCAAGCAACGGCAACGCTGCTGCTGCATATACCGCGGCGTTCGAGCGCGGCGATGAAGACGGCGAGGGCGTGCGCATCGCGCTTACCCGTGTTCAGCATGGTGTTGGCACGACACGCTACCTGCCACGGGAGCTTTTCGATACCAAAGAATATCGTCACATCATGGACCTCGCGGCGAAGCTCGACGGCCTGCTCGGCGATGGCGCGTTTGTACAACGCGGTGAGCGCAAGCAGCCTGTCGCACGCTTTGCCGAGGCGGTAGAGTGGCTAATGGCGGAGGCGCGTCGTGGCCAGTCGATTCAACGCTACAAGGGTCTTGGTGAGATGAACCCCGACCAGCTTTGGGACACCACCGTGAACCCGGAAACCCGCCGCCTTATGCAGGTCAAGATCGACGACGCCGTGAAGGCAGATGAGATTTTCACAACGCTGATGGGCGACCAGGTCGAGCCGCGTCGCGAGTTCATTGAGAAGAACGCGCTGACCGTTTCCAACCTCGACGTATAGGCCGGCATGAACAGAAAGCGGGTATTGCTTCACACGGCGTTCACGCTGCTGTCGCCGATACTTGTGGCCTGGTTCGGCGTATCCGTTGCGGGCGCCATCGCACTTGTGCTGTTGTTGCTTATATGGCGCTGGGCAATTTCACTGAGCGGACTTGTCGCTCCGGAAAAGACCCCGGCACTGCAGCTTGATTCAATTCCGCCCAGCCACTTTGTCGAGAAGGTTCGCTGGTGCATGGATCGTCTACAGCTCGAATACACCGAGAAGCAGGACGCGGCAACGCTGGGCGCCTGGTTCCTGGGGCGCACCGTGCCACGGCTACGGATCCGCACTGGCGCGGTGATATCCAGCATCGGCAACTCGCCGGAAATTCTGCGCTACCTGTGGGGAGCCTACGGGACCGACAACGAACGCGGTGAATTTCTCCGGCCGACAGCCGAGCGCCTCGAACTCGAACACCGGATTGATCGCTACGGCCGCAACCTGCAGGTGTGGATCTACTACCACCTGCCGCAAGATTCAAAGCTGTTGCTACACGCCTGGGGAGCGAACAGCCCGCTAGTGCCATGGTGGCAAAAGCTGCTGCTCAGAATCCTGCGACCGCTGCTAACGCTTCTTATCCAGAAATCATTCAAGTCAACCACCAAGAATTGTCACCGAGCCGTCGAACATATCGAAGCGTTGCTACAAGACATGGACAGCCGCCTTGCTGACGATCGTCGTTCGCTTTTGGGCGGTGACACAATCAACTACACCGACATCGCATTCGCCTCATTGAGCGGTGTCTGGCTAATGCCGCCGGGCTACGGCGCCGGCAAAGCCGACGCTGCCCGCCTCGAGCATGCAAGCCTGCCGGACGCTATGCGTGCCGACGTTGAGCGCTGGGCTAACGACTACCCGCGCGCAACAGCATTTATCAACGACCTGTATGAAAACGAGCGCACGGCACCAAACTAATCAAGCGATTCTTTGTCAACAACAGCATGAAAAAGACTCTGACATTCATTTTATCTGCAGCGCTGATTCTCGCTGCATGTGAAACCACCGGACAGCTGGCCTCACAACAGGCCGTGGAAGACTACGTTGCCGTCAGCGAGCTCGAAGATGTAGCCGATGTGCGCTACCGGCAACAGCTGCGGCAGCGCTACGTCAATGACCGTTTTATCATTCTCGAAAACCGCAGCGGCAAGTATCTGGTCGAGTTCGTAACGCGCTGCATGGAGCTACGTGACAACACGAGAATCACGCCGGACATTCGTCACGAAGCGAACATCATTTACGCAAAATTCGACACCATTCGTGGTTGCCGTATCAAGAAGATCTACGAGATCAACGATGGGCAGGCACAGGAAATAACGACCCTGGGGGACGCCCCGGGGGATAGCTTTGAATAGGGGAACAGCATTGAACAGACTCATTATTGGCGCATTAGCGCTCTCATTCCTCGCGGCCTGCGGCAAGCAGGACGCGGCACCCGACGCCGCTGTCGAGGCACCGGCGCCGGTTAAGTCAGGTATCGATGTCGCGAACCTCGATCCTGACGTGCGTCCCGGCGATGACTTCTTTGCCTATGTAAACGGCAAATGGGTGCGCGAGACGGAAATACCTGCTGACAAGTCGAGCTACAGCACCTTCGCGCAAATTAACGATGAGGTGCAGGAGCGCGTCAAAGTCATTATCGAAGAGTCGGCAACCGGTGATTTCGCAAAGGGCACCGACGAACAGAAAGTTGGTGACCTGTACAAGTCCTTCGTTGACTGGGACGTGCGCAACGCCAGGGGTATAGAGCCGCTGAAGCCGGAGCTTGAGCGCATCAACGCTATTTCCGATTACGATGATCTGGCCGCCTACTTTGGCAGCGCCCTCAAGCGCGGGCTTGATGCCCCGTTCGTTTTAGCGCAGTTCGAGGACATGAAAGATCCCGAGTATTACGGCATCTATGTGTTCCAGAGTGGCTTAGGCCTGCCGGACCGGGAGTACTACTTTACCGATGACGAGAAGTCGGACGAACTTCGTGCCAAGTACGTCGCTCACATCGAAAAGATGTACGAGCTTGCCGGAATGCCGGGCGGCAAGGAAGCAGCGGCGACCATCATGGCGCTGGAAACACGGCTTGCCGAACAGCACATGAAGAAAGAGGCTGCGCGTGACTGGGCCGCCAACTACAACAAGGTCGCGGTGAGCGAGCTGTCGGAGATGATGCCCAACTTCAACTGGGATGCGTACCTGACCGCTCAGGATGCCGGCTTTCTCAAAGAAGTCATCGTCATCATGAGCGACTACCAAAAGGCGGTCGACGGCATCATTCGCGACACGGACCTCGACACCTGGAAGACCTACCTGACCTGGTCGGCACTCAACCAGGCGGCTGACCGCCTGACCGAAGATCTC
>Ga0316189_10002856_pt1 | contig 16855 bp, 16 predicted proteins | sample LowCovwburrow_MG_FD_204930 | JGI IMG/M metagenome (GOLD analysis project Ga0316189, IMG submission 204930) | Coastal sediment microbial communities from Maine, United States - Lowes Cove worm burrow | ecosystem: Environmental > Aquatic > Marine > Coastal > Sediment | place: USA: Maine... | reverse complement strand
CGCCATGATCATGATCGTCATGGGTTTCACTAACATCGTGGTGGCTTACTTCCGTTGTCATCGTACTGTTACCTGCTGATCATTTTGGGGTGTTCCAGCCAGTTGCTCATTCACCCAGGCTTCAAACTCATCCTCGGGAAGGGCAATGACTACAATAGGCATAAAACCGTGGTCTTTACCGCATAATTCGGCACATTGGCCACGGTAAGTGCCTGGTTTCTCTATATTTGTCCAGGCTTCATTAACAAAGCCGGGAATGGCGTCGCGTTTCCAGCCCAACGCTGGTACCCACCACGAATGGATAACATCATCAGCCGTGATAAGGAATTTGATCTTCTTGCCGATGGGTAATACCAATGGGTTATCAACATCAAGCAGGTAGTTATCAACGCTTTCCGGCGCGACACCCGAATTTAACTGGCGGGCGGCATTGGAGGAAGAATCGAGGCTGGATATGAAACTGATATCCTGATCCAGGTACTCGTATTTCCATCGCCATTGAAAGCCGGTAATTTTGACCGTCATCTCGGCGCCTGAAGAGTCTTCCATGCGAACCAGAGCCGTTGTGGCGGGAACCGCCATCACGACCAGGATCAATACAGGAATAATGGTCCAGATGATTTCTGCCTTGGTGGAATGGCTGAATTTCGCCGCCTTGTGGCCCTTTGATTTACGGTGCAGCACGATGGATGTAAACATTACCGTGAACACACCGATGCCAATCACCACGCAAATCCACAGAACAATCATGTGCAGGTCAAAGTGATCTGCGCTCTGCTGAGTCACGCCCTTTGTCATATTGATTTCGTTGCCGGTAAATGACGGGCCAACCAGCACTAACCAGGTGGCCGCAATAATGGCCGCCAGTACGGCAAGGGCGACGATGATTGTATTTTCTTTCTTCATGAAAACTCGGGCCTCAAAATAATTGTCATTGTGTTCCGGGAGTGCGTTACTTGAAAAGCACTTCCCAAAAAACGGCGAATTCCAAAAAATAATTACACGTTTACAAGTACTTATTGATACATATGAATATGCAATATGCCAGTTGTACTCAGGGATGTTCGGAACGTTATATTATAATTAGCTAACGTTAACCGATCATTGTAGCTTTGCTGCTATTATCTCGGCAAGACTTACAAATCAATTTTTGTAATTGAATGCAAATATGTCATCTTTTCGATCTGTATTGTCACATATCTGTTTCAGTGCTTGGACTTGGCGTCCGGGGTGACTAAACTTATGCTTACTTTTCGAGTCTGTCATGTGTGCGATAACACTTAATTCGCTATTGGTGCTGAGGTTCTGATCAATGTATTTACGTTATTTTGGGCTCAATGAAGCACCTTTCTCAATCACTCCCGATCCGGCTTTTGTTTTTCTGAGTCCACGTCACCGTGATGCACTGGCTCACCTGATGTACGGCGTAGGCAAGGGCGGCAGTGGAGGATTTGTTCAGCTGACAGGTGAGGTGGGAACAGGCAAGACCACCTTGTGCCGCTGTTTGCTGGACCAGGTTCCTGAAGGCACGCATATCGCTTTATTGCTAAATCCGCTGGTCACACCGCGTGAGCTATTGGCCGCCATCTCTGAAGAGCTTGGTATTGATGTCAGTCACTCAATCGAAAGTACACGTTTATTAGTGGATGGACTTAACCGGTACTTGCTTGACGCACACCAGCGCGGCGAGCGTGTGGTTGTGGTCATCGATGAGGCGCAGAACCTGAGCCCCGAAGCGCTGGAACAGGTGCGCCTTTTAACCAATCTTGAGACCAGCAAAGAGAAATTGCTGCAAATCGTCCTGCTGGGTCAACCGGAACTGAGGGAATTATTGCAGCGCCGTACCTTGCGTCAGTTGGCCCAACGAATCACCGCACGCTATCACCTGAGTCCACTGGGTCCGAAAGATACGCATTTGTATATCCGCCACCGAATGCAGGTTGCAGGTGCGCAGCGTAATCCTTTCAGGCGTAATGCAATGAATGCGCTCTACCAGCGTTCGCAGGGTATCCCAAGGCTGATCAATATCATTGCTGACAGGTCATTGATCGCGGCCTTCGCCAAGGAACGCGTGGACGTGACCGCAGCCATGGTGCATGAGGCGGCCAATGAGGTACAACTGGGCGAGCGGCAAGTAAAACGCGTTCGTTGGCCCTGGGTGCTTGGCGCGACAGCCATAGCGGCTGTCGCCATAATAGCGGTTGCCCGGTTCAGTGATTTTCGTTTGCCGGCTGACACCAGCGGTACACAGACGGTAAATGTTGCTTCCCCAGCGGCGCAAGAACCATTACCACAGACCATCGTAACAGCACCGGTTGTAGAAGAGCCCCAGCCTGCGCCGGTGGAACCGGAAGTCCTGGCGTCGCTCGACAGTGTCTGGCTGGAAGATCACCAGCTTCGGGTTTGGCAGGGTCTTGCTGAACTGTGGAGTCAGCCCGGAGCCGCTTTTTCAATTCAGGCGGCTTGCAATGGCGACAACAGTCTTGGTTATGCCTGTCTCAGGGACCAGGGGAACTGGTCAAAAATTAATCGGATGGGCTTGCCAGTGGTACTCGTGCTGCAGGAAGAAAGCCAATCCTATCTACTTTTGCAGGGCGTTGATGCAGACCGCCTGTTGGTCGGCTCGGCCGGGCAGTTGACCACGGTCTCAAGGGAGTCGGTCGAATCTCGCTGGCTGGGAGCCTATCTCGTCGCCTGGCCGCAGGCAGAGGGTTGGCCTCCGTACATCGGCAAGGGTGATAGCGGACCGGCTGTGACAACCATAATGGACATGGCGACCCTGGTTGATGTGCCGTACCATGGTGGCAAGGTGTTTGATGCTGCTTTTGAACTTTGGCTGAAAGGTTTTCAGGCTCGAAATGGGCTCGAAGCAGACGGTATCGTCGGCCGGAATACCCTGTTGCACCTGATGACAGCATCGATACAGGAACCAAAACTTTTACGGACCTGGGAATAGGATCAGAGCCTGCTAATTATGTCGATACTCCTTGAAGCACTTAGAAAATCTGAAAAGAACCAGCACTTGCGTGAGACACCCACTATTCATACAGATAATCAACCTGTCCCGGTGTCTGAACCACTGCCAATCCGGTGGTTGGTCATGTTGCTGGTCGTCGCATTGCTCGTGATCGGGTGGTTCATCTGGCGTCAATATCAACAACCTGCTGGAACTGACCAGTCGCCGGTCACACAGGAACCGGCTCAGGCCCCCGCGGTTGCGGCGCCGGCTGGTGCAGATAAATCACCAGATCAGACCATGCCTTCACCTCTTCCAGATCAGGCAGTACCCAAATCTCCACCTGTCAGTGCTTCAACGGGACAAAACAGGACACCCGTGGAGTCCTATCAGGCGCCCCAAAGTCGTGAAAAGCCGTCGGACCCGGTTGCCAAGACGCCAGCCACAAATGACAGAAACGCTGCAACTGCCAGCGCGACACCAACTAAAGAATCCAGGTCCGGACAGACAGCAGAGACCGACTTGAAAGAGCCTGCCGCCAGCCCAGCAACCGGGAAGCCGGTTAAGACACCAGCGGAAGAGTTTGACCCCGGTAAGCCGGCACCCATCAGCTATTGGGAGCTACCGGACGCTGTTCGTGCAGATTTACCGGACATCAAGTTCAGTGTATTGGTTTATGCGCTCAAGCCCGCCGACCGTTTTGTGTTGCTCAACGGTCAGCGCCTCGGAGAGGGGGATACCGCCCAACCCGGGCTCGTCGTGAAAGAAATTCGGCGTGATGGTGTTGTCTTCAGTTATCGTCTCTACAACTTTCTTGTAGAAAGATAAGCACCAACAACGGCCTGGCAATGGAATCGGGTATTGTCACAAACTGGTCGAAAGCACCACCACGATTCCCGTGGGTGACATTAACCCTGTTTTTGTTTTGTACCGGCGTCAAGTTATTGCATTCCGGTATGTCACCACTGGCCCAAAACGCCATGCTGGGCCTGGGTGGTGTATTGCCAGATCAGTTGGCGGAAATATTGCAACGCCCGTTCGCAGGCTGGGCTGACTCTCAACTCCTGACCCTGATCAGTGCCCTTTTTATCCACACAAGCTGGTTGCACCTGTTGGGTAACATGGTTTATTTGTGGGTGTTCGGTATGCCACTCGAACGCCGGTTGGGCAGTCTCGGTATGGTGATGGTCTTTGTGTTGGGTGGTGCGCTTTCAAATCTTTTTGTGAGCATGCGTTTACCGGAATTAACATCTCCAATCGTCGGTGCCAGTGGTGCGATTTCCGCGGTGGTAGGTGCGTATCTTGGTATGTTTCCTTCCCGCCGTATCGGAATGTTGCTGCCACTGGGCCTATACCTGCAATTTGCCCGTGTTCCCGCCTTGCTGGTGATTGGTTCCTGGTTCACGCTGCAGTTGGTTTATACCGTTCTAGGCCCCATAACGGGAGTAGTGGCGTGGTGGACGCATATGGCGGGTTTCGCGCTGGGATTAATTTTCGCATTGCTGATTCGAGCATCAGCACAAATCAAATTGGGATAAATCATGGCCAAGCCGGAAAAGGAAGAACTGTTTCGTATCGCGTTTTTAAACCATGGCAAGGTTTATGAACTATTTTGTACCGGTGTGTGTACAAGTGGTCTATGGGGCTTTGTCGAGGTCTCGGGCCTCGAGTTCGGGGACCAAAATGCATTGGTCGTTGACCCGACTGAAGAGCGAATGCGAGATGAGTTTGACGGCGTGGAAGTATTGCATCTTCCCATGCACAGCGTGTTACGGGTGGAGCAGGTAAAGAAAAAAGGCCAGGCGGTCATTCGTGATCGTAAAAGTGGTGAGAAAGTAACGCCATTTCCGGCCCAGCCCGGCAACCGTTCCCACACTTAAAGACGGCGGGGTTGCAGAATCAGGGTTGCCCGATGTTAGAAGACAGTATGCTGGCGGCTTTCAACAGCATCAGCGCCTGGTACATCATATAGTCATCGGCTGCGCTGACTTCAGAACCAAAAACGGCAAGGTTCCTGGGTGTTTCACCCGCGAGATGTCCGTCAAGGTCAGCTTCTCTTTTGATTTTGTCGCCATTTTCCACCACCTGGATATCCGTGATTTCAACATCCGGATGAATGCCTTCAGCCTGGATAGAACGCCCATTGGGTGTGTAGTAACGGGATGTAGTCAATCGAATGCCGGACCCGTTGCGCAGGCTCAAAACAGATTGTACTGAACCCTTGCCGAAGGTTTTTTCACCGATGATCAGTGCGCGGTCGTGGTCCTGTAAGGCGCCGGCCAGGACTTCCGATGCCGAGGCCGAAGCTGCGTCAACGAGGACGACCATCGGCACACCCTCCAGCCACTGCCCGGGTTTTGCGGTATATTCAAGTTGGTTCTCGGCACGTCCGCGGGTCGAAACAATCAAACCATCATTAAGAAACCCGTCGGCCATGGTAACGGCAGCGTTCAATACCCCGCCGGAGTTCCTGCGCAAGTCCAGTACGATACCTTTCAAGGGCCCTTCCCGGTTGTCTTGCATGTATTGAATTTGTTCGAGCAACTCATCGGCGCTCTTGCGGGTGAAGTGAGTGACCTGGAAATACCCATAGTCATCGTCCACCGGTCTGCTGAAAACACTGGATACCTCGACGAAACCACGTTCCAATTCGAGCATGGAAACTTCCCCGCTCTCATGTTTGACCGTAATTTCCACCATGGAGCCGACTTCTCCCCTAAGCCTGTCGACGGCTGAATGCAGGTTTTGACTTCTCAAATCTTCCTGATCAATGGAGGTGATAATATCGCCGGCGACCACACCGGCTTTGTCTGCTGCACCGCCATCCATGACATAAACTACCCTGGCTTGCTTGTTTTGAATGCCTATCTCAACCCCGATACCGCTATAGCGGCCACGGGCGTCATCGTCGAGTTGCCGGTATTCATCTGCTTCCATATAAGACGAATGGGGGTCCAGCTCGGATAACATGCCACGAATGGCAGCATTCATCAGCTCATGGTCGTCGAGTTCTTCCACGAAATTCTTGCGAACCTGGTTGAAGACATCGGTAAAGGTGCGTAAATCATCCAATGATAGTTGCGCCCTGGAGCCTACGGCCTCCGTTTCGTTTGCCGTTATCAAGGCAGGTATAAGTATCAGGGTTAAAATCAATTGTCTGCTGGTTCTTATCATGTCTGTTTTTCGCATTCCGTTCAGATGTCTCTAGCGTTTTAACCAGGCCGCAGGGTCCATGGCCTTCCCGTTCTTACGAATTTCAAAATATAATCCGTTGCCATTCAACGGACTGGTGCCGACTGTACTGATATCGCTGCCGGCTTCCACCCATTCGCCCACCTCACGCATCAGACTTTCATTGTTGGCATAGAGGCTCATAAAGCCATCGCCATGATCAATAATCATAAGCAGACCGTAGCCTCTGAGCCAGTCTGAATAAGCAACCCGCCCATGGGCAATGGTTTTGACCTCTTTTCCAACCTCAGCATCGATCAACCAACCTTGCCAACTTAAACCAGCTGTTCGGTTCTGCCCGAAGGCATGCTTGACACGACCCTTCACCGGCATGGGTGCCTTTCCTTTCAGACCCCGTAAGGCATATTGCTGGCCGAGATCTGACGGTATATCTGCCAGTGCGTTGGAAAGTTTCTCCAGTAAGGCCTCCAGGTCCTGTCTATCGCGTTGAAGCTCTGCCAGGCGTGTTTCATCTGTCGTGATCTGGTTGGATAAATTCGCAATGGCCTGCTCGCGTTGCTGACGTTGCCCGGTCATCTCATCCAGCACTGCCTGTTGGTCCTTTTGAACCACATCCAGTGCGGATAGTTTCACATTTATTTTTTCCTGCATCTCATCAAGGGTGCGCAAAACCTGCCTCAGCTCATTGATTTGCGTGGCTTGAGAGCGGCTGAAATAGTCATAGTAGGCCAGTGTTCTTGACAGGAGTGCCGGGCTATCCTGGTTGAGTACCAGTTTCAGCCTGGATTCCCGCCCGAGCCGGTATGCGGCCATGATCTGCGTTGCGAGAATGTCCCGGCGTTTTTCGAGGCTGTCCAGGTAGTTTTCACGTTCGGTATGGAGGGTGGACAGCTCGCTTTCGTGCCCCAGCCGGGTCTTTTCCAGCTCACGCAATTGCAGCGCACTTTTCTGGATTTCAAGATCGGCTGCCTTGAGTGCCTTTTGCTCGCTGGAAAGTGTCGTTCGGGTTTGTTGCAGTTCCGACTGCAACGTGCTGATCTCTGTTTTCAGTTGTTTGAGACGGGCTTCTGCTTGTTGTCTGCTCAGGCTGTCATCGGCCTGGCATATCAAGCCGCCCAGCGAAAGCCAGGCGGTCAACCCCAACAATAGCAGGCGTCCGTCCATCACCGGTCGCTCAATTCCCTGATGAAGATCCGTTGGTCAACTCCACCAATGGCCGACCTGTCATCTCGGCGGGCTGTGGCAGATCGAGTAAATACAACATCGTGGGTGCGATATCCCGCAAGGCGCCCCCCGCAACGGGTTTCGCTTTGCGTCCACAATAGACCAGTGGTACAGGATTGGTCGTGTGTGCGGTGTGACTCTGGCCGGATTGTTGGTCTGTCATCTGCTCGATATTGCCATGGTCAGCTGTGACAATTAATTCGCCATTCATCGACTCGACTGCCTCGAGCACCACGCCAAGACACTGATCGACGGCTTCCACTGCCGTTATGGCAGCGCTCATGCTGCCCGTATGGCCGACCATATCGGGGTTGGCCACATTACAGATAATGACATCAAATGCATCACTGCGGATGGCCTTATCCAGCTCGGCCGACAGTTCCCCGATACTCATTTCCGGCTGGAGGTCATAGGTTGCCACATCCGGTGATGGCACCAGTAAGCGTTGTTCACCACTAAATGGTTCCTCTTCGCCGCCATTGAAGAAAAAAGTGACATGGGCGTACTTCTCGGTCTCCGCGATTCGCAATTGCGACAAGCCGTGCTCAGAAAGGGTCTGCCCCAACAAGCCGGTAAGCTGCTCGGGCGGGTAGGCGATGTCGGCAGGCAGGTCCTCCAGATACTGGGTCATGCACACAAAGGATGACAGCTTTGGCGCACGTCGTTCAAAACCGGAAAAGTCGGGCTGAATGAATGCCTGGCTGATCTCACGGGCACGGTCGGCCCTGAAGTTAACAAATATGATCGCGTCGTTATCCTTGATTCCTTCGTAAGAGCCAATCACGGTCGGGCTGACAAACTCATCATTCTCATCCCGCTCGTAGGCGGACTGAAGCGCTTCACCGGCGTCATCGGACTGGAACATGCCTTTTCCATCGACCAGCATATCCCAGGCTTTTTCTACACGATCCCAACGCTTGTCGCGATCCATTGCGTAATAGCGGCCACAGATACTGCCAAAAGCCGCATTGTCGAGGCCATCAAGGCAATTCTGCATTTTGCGGACCGACGCTTCAGCACTTCTTGGCGGTGTGTCACGGCCATCAAGAAAAGCATGCACTCTGATCTGGTGCGCTCCCTGTTTTGCCGCCATTTTTGTCATGGCAAAGAAATGATCTTCGTGACTATGAACGCCGCCGGGCGAGAGCAGACCAAAGATATGCAGTGTCGAACCTGACTCGCGGCTAGCTGTAATCGCTTTAACCAGTGCGGGATTACTCGCAAAACTGCCGTCTTCGATGGCGTTACCAATACGGGTCAGGTTTTGAAATACTGTACGCCCGGCCCCGATGTTCATGTGCCCGACCTCTGAATTCCCCATTTGCCCTGCTGGCAAGCCGACAAATTCCCCGGAGGTCTGTATGGTTGTAAAGGTGCCGGTTTGCCTGATCTTATTCCAGCACGGTGTTGACGCCTGGCTGATGGCATTGTCTGCGGCATCTTCCCGGTGTCCCCAGCCATCGAGGATCATTAGTACCAGTGGCTTGACCCGTCCGGTGTTTGCCGCTGTTTGCTTGTTTTTGTTGCTCATAGAATTCTCAAGTTAAAAGGTCATTTTGTCTTTCAGATCACAGCCTCAAATACTCATTCGCACCGTATCCGGGGCATCATTTATTAGTTTGCAGGTAAAATATTACGGATAACTCTTGCAAATTAACACCTGTGCCACAACATGACTCAGGCGCGCGGCAGAGTTATTGGCCGCTGCGAATGCGTTAATAAAAACCAATACTATTATTGGCACATTATTTCACAACACAGAGTCACTCGCAGGTTAAATGCTGCGGGTTCAGCTGGATAGTGCGAAAATATCAGGACTACACGCCCGCTTTGACGGGCTGAGTTTGTTGGAACCAAGGTTCCGTTTTTTCCACATGATGATCGTCAGGAGACCAAAGCGTGGAACAATTGATTGAATTTGCAGGTAATCACGGCATGCTGGTGGCCGGTTTTGCAGGCATCGTATTGTTGCTTATCTGGACCGAGATCAGCCGCCGTACACGCGGTTACACAGAGTTGACGCCGCTTCAGGCCGTGCAAAAGATTAACCTGGGAAATACCTCCATTGTAGATATATCACCTGCAGCAGAGTTTTCAAAAGGTCATCTCGCGGGTGCCAGGCATTTTGCAATGTCCAAGATCAGCGATACGGACCCTGAAATTGCGAAAATGAAAAACGGACCGGTGCTGGTGGTATGCAAGAACGGTCAAACAGCCCATATGGCCGCAGCCAAACTGGTTAAACTGGGTGCAACTGACGTCGCCGTTTTGAAGGGCGGGACGAGCCAATGGGTGGCGGATTCATACCCGCTCTCCCGTAAATAGAGATGTTGTCTGGTTATACAGATGGTGTAATGAGATAATTTTACCTGCCGCTTCATTGAAAAGTGGGTGGCATTAACAATTCATAGCAAAGAGAAACAAGATCATGGCAGAAGAACTGAATCAAGCCGCAGCAACAGAAGAACAACCGCAGGCACAATTCCAACTACAGAAGCTATACGTGAAAGACGTATCTTTTGAAATCCCTAACGCACCACAGATTTTCCAGGACGAAGGGCAGGTTGAGATCAAACTGAACCTGGCTCAGAAAGTAGCTGACCTCGCAGAAGGCATTCACGAAGTCGTCCTGACAGTGACCGTAACGGCCACTTCCGGTGAAAAAACAGCTTACCTTGCTGAAGTTCAGCAGGCAGGTATTTTTGCTATCGTCGGTTTGCCTGAGCAGGGTAAACACGCAGCATTGAATACGCTTTGCCCACACACCCTGTTTCCTTATGCCCGCCGCATGATCACCGACCTGGTTGCCGAAGGTGGCTTTCCTCCGTTGGTATTGCAACCGATCAACTTTGATCAGATCTATGCACAACGCATGCAGGAAGCGCAGGCTCAGGCACAGTCTAGCGCAGCTGAAAACCTGGAAGTCCAGGGTAACGCCTGACAGATGACAGTCCCTAAGATTGCAGTGCTGGGTGCCGGTTCCTGGGGAACCGCCCTTGCCCTGCAACTGGACCGTAGCGGTTCCCACTGTATGTTGTGGGACCGCGATACGGAGAACCTGGAAAAGGTTCGAAGCACGCGTTTAAATGAGCGTTATCTGCCGGGTATCGATATACCCGAATCCATCATTATCGAAAATGACATGCTCACAGCGGTCAAAGCCGCTGACCACATACTGGTGGTGACACCAAGTCACGCCTTTGCCTCTGTCATGAAGACCATCCGTGAGGTTCTGACACCCGGCCAGGGCGTTGCCTGGGCATGTAAGGGTTTCGAACCCGGAAGTGGACGCCTGCTGCACCAGGTCGCGGTGGAGTTGCTGCCCAAAGACACCCCCCTGGCTATTGTCACCGGACCATCGTTTGCCAAAGAGGTGGCGATGAACCTGCCCACCGCAGTGACGGTGGCGGGTACTGACAGCGAATTTACCAGGATTATGGCCGGTGCCCTTCACGGGGGGCGATTCCGTGCCTATACCAGTGAAGATATGGTTGGTGCGGAACTGGGTGGAGCGGTCAAGAACGTCATGGCCGTGGCCACCGGTATTTGTGACGGAATGGCCCTGGGTGACAATGCAAGGGCCGCGCTGATCACACGCGGGCTTGCTGAGATGATGCGTCTTGGCGCCGCGTTGAACGCAAAACCGGAGACATTGATGGGTCTGGCAGGCGCAGGTGACCTGATCCTGACCTGCACCGGTGATTTGTCACGTAACCGGCGGCTTGGCTTGAAACTGGGGGCTGGCAAAACACTTGAACAGGCCCTGGATGAGATAGGCCAGGTGGTTGAAGGGGTTAACAGTGCCGCCGAAGTACAACGCTTGGCGATACAGCATGATATCAATATGCCAATTACCGAACAGGTGAATGGAATTATTCATCATGGTTGGGATCCTGCTGAAGGCGTTGCGAGCCTCATGGCCAGGCAACAGAAAGCAGAATACGGCGATTAGCCAGCAGCGGCAGCTTGTTCCGGCAACATTTTTACGCAGTTTCAAAGCCCAGTTGACGCCAGGCTTCGTACAAGCCTATTGCTACCGTGTTGGATAAATTAAGGCTGCGTGAAGCATCTGCCATGGGCAGGTGCAGGCAGTTTTCAGGGCCCGCTTCAGCCAGTATGGATTCCGGCAGTCCGCGGGTTTCCGGCCCAAACAACAAACCATCACCCGTCTCAAAGCTGGCTTCGTTGTAAGGGATTTGTCCTCGCGTACTGAATGCCCAGAGTTTCATATCAGGGTTTTCCTCTTTGAATGTGCTCCAACTGACGTATTGCTGCACATGTGCCATCTCTGCGTAGTCAAGTCCCGCCCTTTTCACACGTGTATTATCCAGTTGAAACCCGAGCGGCCCGACGAGGTGCAGCCTGGCACCGGTATTGGCGCATAGTCGTATGATGTTGCCGGTATTGGGTGGAATCTCGGGTTGGTATAGAACGATATTTAACATGTTTCGTCATCATCAAAGAGAATAGAAAAAGCTCCGTCGTTAAAATCAACGGGGCATTGAGTATAGCGCCAATCCATGAAAGTAATGAGGGTAAAAATGACCTTGAAATGGTCTTTCATGGACAAATTTCCGTATTTTTAAAGTTTTGCGACGAAACGAAAGCCTTAATTAACAGGGTTTTCGTGGCTGTCTTACTTGACGCGGGGCGAACTAAAAACGCCGTAAACGCTGTAAGCTCATGAATTATCTTCAATATATTCTTGTTATGTCTGACACAAGCCGACACAAAAACATATTTGACAGTGTCGCTGATCGTCGGTATTGTTCTTCACCTCAGACACAATATCTTGTGCTCTTCGAGAGGGGAAGGCACAATAGCTTGTGTCCATAATCAAATAAAACCAAGCAATTAAACGGGATAATTCATGAGCAGCGTTCGGGTTGAGGCCATAGACACTGATATTCAAGCAGTTCCTTTCCAGGTAGCTTCCCTTGATATATGGGATAAGAAATACCGCCTGAAATCAAAAATTGGCGAAAGCATCGATTCCAATATCGACGATACATACAAAAGGGTCGCACTGGCTATCTCAGAGGTTGAAAAAACCACGGAGTTACGCGAGGAGTGGTATAAGTCATTTTTGTGGGCATTGCGGCGTGGTGCCATACCAGCCGGAAGAATCACATCCAATGCAGGCGCGCGCGACCACAAGCCTGCGACCTCCACCATTAACTGCACCGTTTCGGGAACCATCAAGGATTCCATGAATGGCATTCTGGATAAAGTACATGAAGCCGGTTTGACCCTGAAGGCAGGCTGCGGTATCGGTTACGAATTCTCCACCTTGCGGCCGAAGGGTGCCTATGTGTCCGGTGCAGGCGCATACACATCGGGCCCGCTGAGCTTCATGGACATCTATGACAAGATGTGTTTCACCGTGTCTTCTGCAGGTGGCAGGAGAGGTGCACAGATGGCAACTTTTGACATTGGGCACCCCGATGCAATGGAGTTCATCAGGGCCAAACGTGAAGACGGCCGTCTGCGTCAGTTCAACTGCTCATTACTGATTACCGATGAGTTTATGAAGGCGGTTGAGGCCGACTCAAACTGGGCGCTTGCCTTTCCGATCACGTCTCAGGAAGCCAGCGAACTGGATATCGACAACCCGGAGCAGGTTTTGTGGCGGGAGTGGCCATTGCTTAGTGACTACGTCACACGTGAAGATGGCCTGGTTGCATGTAAAGTGTATAAAACGGTTCCGGCGCGTCGTATGTGGGACATGATCATGTCATCCACGTATGACTTTGCTGAGCCGGGTTTCATCATGATCGACCGCATCAATGAAATGAACAATAACTGGTTCTGTGAAAACATTCGTGCAACCAACCCTTGTGGTGAGCAACCATTGCCACCTTATGGCGCCTGTCTTCTTGGCTCGATCAACCTGACCCGTTTTGTCGAGCATGCCTTTACCCCCGATGCAAAATTTAATTGGGAAGAATATCGTAAGGTCGTAAGAGTATTTACCCGCATGCTGGACAATGTGGTAGAAATCAATGGTTTACCACTCGGCAAGCAGCGTGATGAAATTGAACGCAAGCGTCGTCACGGCATGGGTTTCCTGGGACTGGGGTCAACCCTGGTTCTGTTGGGTATGAAATACGGCTCTAAGGAGTCACTCGATTTCACAGACGATATAGCCCGTGAAATGGCCATGGCCGGATGGCAGGAATCATTGGAGCTGGCCCGTGAGAAAGGCCCGGCGCCAGTCATGAACGAGATGTTCAGGGTCACCCCGGCCATGTTGCGTGTTCGCCCGGAGATGGTCGCCGATGGTTACGAGGCGGGAGATTCAATTCGTGGTTCGGTGCTGCATGCGAAATACAGCCGTTACATGCAACAGATCGGTGAGATCGATCCTGAATTGACCAAGGCCCTGGCGGAAGAGGGTGGTCGTTTCACCCACCATACATCGATTGCACCAACGGGTACGATTTCCCTGTCGTTGGCCAATAATGCATCAAATGGTATCGAGCCGAGTTTTGCTCATCATTACAGCCGCAATGTCATTCGCGAAGGTAAGAAGAGCAAAGAGAAAGTAGAAGTGTTTAGCTATGAGTTACTGGCTTACCGTGAATTTGTGAACCCGGGTGCGATGCCGGGTTCGGATGACGAGAGAACCAAGCTGCCGGAACAGTTCATTACCTCAGAAGATGTCACACCGGAACAGCACGTGGATATCCAGGCAGCGGCACAGAAATGGATCGACTCATCGATTTCCAAAACTGCGAATGTGCCAACCGACTATGCCTATGAGAAATTCAAGAATATTTATACCTATGCGCACAGCAAAGGCCTGAAGGGTTGTACAACTTTCCGGTTTAACCCCGAGGCTTTCCAGGGTGTGCTGGTAAAAGAGGATGACCTTGCAAATACGACTTACCGTTTCGTGCTTGAAGACGGCGAGGTAGTTGAAGTGAAAGGGAATGAAGAGATCGAGTACGATGGCGAGGTGCATACTGCAGCCAATCTGTTTGATGCCCTGAAAGAGGGTTATTACGGAAAATTTTAGGCGGAATATTTAACAAATGACGATCAAAATTAACAAACACATTGCTGGCTATGAAGTAGTCAAACCTGAAGAAGAGCTTGCAGCGGCCATGCGTGCCGCTGATGAAAAGGAGGCTCGAAGCTCCGCCAAGGTCATCCGCATGACCGAAAAAATCATGCGACCCGAAGGCATGGAGTCCCTGGAAGGTTCGACTTATAAAATTAAAACACCGCTTGATGATCACGCGATGTATGTAACTATCAATGACATCATCCTCAACCAGGGCACGGTGCACGAGCAACGCAGGCCGTTTGAGATTTTTATCAACTCGAAAAACATGGATCACTTCCAGTGGATAGTGGCCCTGACCCGCTTGATGTCGGCCGTTTTTCGGAAGGGTGGTGATGTTACTTTCCTGGCTGAAGAGCTACAGGCGGTGTTTGATCCGAAGGGTGGTTACTTTAAGCCCGGTGGCAAATTCATGCCCTCCATTATTGCCGAAATCGGTGACGTGATTGCACATCACATGCAGAAAATCGGTTTGATGCAAAAAGAAGAGTTGTCTGAGCAGCAAAAGTTGATACTGAACCAGAAGCGTGCCGATGTTGAGGCCGCCCAGGAAAAGCCAGCTGCTGATTTACCCGGAGAGGAAACCGGTTATCCCGCATCCGCCACTTTGTGCAATAAGTGCCATACAAAAGCCGTCGTGGTAATGGATAATTGTGCGACTTGCCTGTCCTGCGGTTATTCCAAGTGCGGGTAAGGGTCGTGGCGGGCGTTTAGCCTGCCACCGCCCCTGTTTCAAACAACTACTTTCAACCGTTCTGAAGCATTCGCTGCTATTATGAACCTATGTTGTTGCCTGAAGAACTCATAAAAGCCAAGCGAGATGGTCAGGAATTAACGGCGGACGCGATAAGAGACTTTGTCGAGGGGATTGCCGCAGGCCAGGTAAGCGATGCCCAGATAGGGGCATTCGCCATGGCCGTGTATTTCCAGAACATGAGCATGGTGGAACAGTCCTCTCTGACCGTGGCCATGCGTGACACCGGTCGCTGCCTGCAATGGCCGGGTCTGGACGGACCCGTTCTTGATAAACACTCGACCGGTGGTGTTGGTGACCTGGTAAGCCTGGTGATGGCGCCGATGCTGGCGGCCTGCGGGGCCTATATTCCGATGATAACCGGACGTGGCCTGGGTCATACAGGGGGAACGCTGGACAAGCTTGAAAGCATACCGGGTTTCAACGCCCACCCTTCTGAAGAATTATTCAATTTGACCGTGCGTGAATCGGGACTGGCCATGACCGGTCAGGGTGCTGATCTGGCACCGGCAGATGGCCGCATGTACGCTGTTCGTGATGTCACGGCCACGGTAGATTCCGTCCCCCTGATTGTCGCATCTATTCTCTCCAAAAAGCTGGCAGAGGGACTTGATGGCCTGGTGCTGGATATCAAAACAGGTAACGGTGCGTTTATGTGTGAACGTAACCGCGCCAGGGACCTGGCTTCAAACCTGATCGAAGTTGCCGGTCTGGCCGGTTTGCCCTGTCGTGCAGTCATCACAGATATGAATCAGCCACTGGCCCATAGTGCAGGTAATGCACTGGAGTTGATGGAGGCGATTGAGTTTATGAATGGCGGTTATCGTGAGCCCAGGCTCGAAGATGTCATTTTGTCACTGGGCGCTGAAATGCTGGTATTGGGTGGTCTGGCTAAGAACGAGAAAACAGCGCTACCCATGTTGCAAAATGCACTCAACACGGGAATGGCTGCGGAGCGATTTGCGCAAATGGTAAGCAGGCAGGGTGGACCGCTTGACCTCATTGATCAACCGGCTAAATACCTTTCTCCGGCACCTTTGATAAGAAGCCTTGATGCCCACCTTGATGGCTGCATTGAATACATGGACACCAGGAAAATCGGACTCAGTATTGTCAATCTGGGTGGTGGTCGCAGACGTGTTAACGATGTGATTGATCACCGGGTGGGTTTATCCGGTTTCCGCCTGGTTGGTGATACTGTGAGCAAGGGTGATCCGCTGGTTACTATTCATGCAGCAGATGAGGCTGCGTGGCAGGCAGCGGCGGATACGCTGTCGAAAGCCATTTTCATTGGCCGCAAAATGGATGCCTTACCCGCCGTCTACGAAAAATTTTAGTAATAAGCCAAAACCTGACAGGAAAAGGGAACAACTGATGATTGGAACACCACATATCGGAGCAGCGAAAGGGCAATTTGCAGAAACCGTGTTAATGCCGGGTGACCCATTGCGGGCACAGGCATTGGCCAACAAGCATCTCGACGATGTTGAGATGGTGACAAGCGTACGTAATATGTTTGGGTTTACCGGGACATTCAAGGGTAAACCGGTTTCGATCATGGGCTCGGGCATGGGCATGCCTTCCATCAGTATTTACGCCCATGAACTGTTTGACTACTACGATGTGAAACAGATAATCCGCGTGGGTACCTGTGGTGGCCTGT
>Ga0316189_10002855_pt1 | contig 16857 bp, 17 predicted proteins | sample LowCovwburrow_MG_FD_204930 | JGI IMG/M metagenome (GOLD analysis project Ga0316189, IMG submission 204930) | Coastal sediment microbial communities from Maine, United States - Lowes Cove worm burrow | ecosystem: Environmental > Aquatic > Marine > Coastal > Sediment | place: USA: Maine... | reverse complement strand
CCTCTCCTGATCATCATCCGAGATTCCCTGGCGACGAACCGTGATGCCATCTTCCAGCTTCGCCAGAACACGCTTAAATATCTCTACCTGTGCCTTTGCTTCTTTATCACCGGTGCGGGCCAGCTTCTCAACACGAACCACCGACTTTTGCACGGTCTCCATATCTTTGAGCATCAGCTCTGTATCGATGGTTTCGATATCTGAGAGCGGATGAACTTTTCCGGATACATGGGTGATATTATCATCTTCAAAACAGCGAACCACGTGGGCAATGGCAGCGCACTCACGGATGTTTGCCAGGAATTTATTGCCGAGGCCTTCGCCGCTGGCAGCACCCGCCACGAGGCCTGCAATGTCCACAAATTCAACCACAGCAGATTGAACAGCCTGAGGGTTAACGATATCAATCAGCGGCTGCAGGCGTTTGTCTGGAACTGGAACAATGCCGACATTGGGATCAATGGTGCAGAAAGGATAGTTGGCGGCTTCTGCACCACCACCGTTCAGGGCGTTGAAGAGGGTCGATTTACCCACATTGGGAAGGCCTACGATTCCGATACTGAGTGCCATCTTTAAGATCCTCTTTTGTCAGTCGATTAAGGAGACTCTTATAGAAGAGTGTCCATGCGCCCATGGAAGGGCGCCAAAATCATTCGCTTAAAGTGATTGATTTTGTAAGCAAGGGAAAAATCGCATTTTTGCACTTGCGTAAAGAATAAGTGAATGGATGCACTTATTCTGCCTCTCTCAAATTCAGGTGGATTCGGTTGGCTACTCTATCCGCTTCACCATCCAGAATGGCTTCGATTTCCGGCAATAGCGCATCAAATATGATGTTTTCCGATGCACGGTCTGACTCAGAAGCGCTACCCAGAACCCAGGGGCTTACCTCACCAAACTCAGGCCTGCCGATGCCAATCTTGATACGGGTGTAGTTTGTACCATCAAGATGCTGGTTCAGAGACTTCAAACCGTTGTGGCCGCCATGGCCACCACCTGTCTTGATTCTGAATTTACCAGCTGGAAGATCGAGATCATCATAAACTACAAAAATATCCGATGTCGCCACCTGATAATAGCGGGCCAGCTGACCTACAGCTTCACCGCTGTGATTCATGAAGGTTTGCGGCTTAACCAGCATCACCTTTTCACCATTCAGTTCCCAGTTGCAGCTCTCAAGACGAAAACGAGGGGCTGCGGCAAAGCGCAGCCCCTCATGTTTTGCTAGAGCGTCAAGAAACCGGAAACCGATGTTATGACGTGTATCCTGGTACTTATTGCCGGGATTACCGAGCCCAACCAGCAGTTGCATAAGCTTTACTCTTCGGAAGCCTCAGCTTCTTCAGCACCTTCAACAACAGCTTCTTCAGCACCTTCAACAACAGCTTCAGGTTCAGGTTCAGCTTTCTTCGGTGCAGCCAGATTGATCACAGTGAAGTTTACATCATGAGCAACTTCAGCACCTTCAGGGATTGTTATATCATCAATATGGATATTGTCACCGATCTCAAGGTTAGAGCAGTCGATTTCAATGTGCTCAGGAATTGCATCTGCACGGGAGGTAACTTCCAGTGTATGACGAACAATATCGAGCAGACCACCTGCGACAATACCCGGGCACTTCTCGTAATTGAGTGCAACCACAGGAACTTCAACAGTTACGCTGTCAGAAGAGCTTACGCGGAAAAAATCGAGATGTTTGGCGGTATCATAAATTGGGTCCCACTGTGAATCTTTCAGCAGTACGGTGTTTTTACCTCGAGAGCCTTTCACATTGACTTCAAGCATGGAGGTGAAGAAGTGCTCATTTTTCATCATCTTGGCAGTATCGTTAGCATTAAGAACGATTGGCAGATCCTGCTTGCCCCCACCATAGATAATCGCAGGTAGTTTACCTGCACGACGAAGACGACGTGTTTCGGCCTTGCCGGTTGTTTCGCGAAGCTCAGCTTCAAGTACAAAATCAGTCATAACAATACTCCAAGTATAAAATGATCCGACGGGTATGCCCGTGACGGATATTCAAGCTGTACCAGCTCGAAGGCGAGGCACTCTATGTATTTTCTAACGATTTGAAAGGGTTTTGATGATTCCGAATACTGCTGATTTGGTATGTTGATATATCTTTTATTCTTCTTTGCTTGCCCAAAGAAGAACGAAGAAAAGGCACCCCGGCATCTGCCAGCCCTTTGGGGCCCTTCAACTGCATATGAAAATGGGCGCGACGTTGCTGCTTTATCCCATTTTCATATTTGTCTCAGCAGTCAGCTGAACGAGGGGAGTCGTTGGAGCGATTCAAGCAAAAGGCAGGAGTCTTTTGCGGGTGTATTATCACTCGTAGAGGCTGCTGATTGAACGGGCATCATAGATGCGCTTAATCGCTTCCCCCATGAGAGGGCCGATACCGATCACACGCACTTTACCACAATCAAGGACATGCTGAGGTTGTCTGATGCTGTCAGTCACCACCAGTTCATGAATTTTTGACTCAGCCAGCCGTTGTGCTGCCGGACCGGAAAGTACGCCATGGGTTGCATAGGCGGAGACTTTAGTGGCACCAGCTTCAAGCAGCGCCTCAACAGCGCCGCAAAGGGTTCCTGCAGTATCCACCATGTCATCAATAAGAATGCAGTGTTTGCCTTCAATATCTCCGATGATGTTCATAACTTTGGCAACATTCGGTGCGGGACGGCGTTTATCCACAATCGCCATATCGGCATGTAGTTTGTTTGCCATGGCACGGGCACGTACCACGCCACCAACATCTGGCGAAACAATGATGACATCGTCAAGACTGTTTCTCTCGGCTACATCCTTGGCAAACAGAGGGCCTGCAAAGATATTATCTACCGGGATATTAAAGAATCCCTGAATCTGGCCTGCGTGCAGATCCATGGTCAGGACCCGGGTAGCACCTGCTGTTGTTAGCATGTCGGCGACCAGCTTGGCAGAAATTGGGGTGCGCCCGGCACTCTTGCGATCCTGTCTGGCATAACCGAAGTAGGGGATCACAGCGCAGATATAGTGTGCAGAGGCTCGCTTGGCAGCATCAATGGCGACAAGCAGCTCCATCAGATTGTCGTTGGCAGGTGCTGATGTGCTTTGTATAAAGAAGACATCGTGGCCACGAATGGTCTCTTCAAACTGCAGAAAAATTTCACCATCGGAAAACCGCTGGGTATGTACCTTGCCTGGTGGAACAGCAACCTGGTCACAGATAGCGTGCGATAGTTCCGGATTGGAAGTCCCGGAAAAGAGTCGAAGCCGTCTTTTAATCATACCAGATGCTCCTGGTTAGCAGTTTTCAAACTCAAACTTTGCCGGAAATAGAGAACAATTCCAAACAGCTTGATAAATTGGCTGGGGCGGCAGGATTATTCGGCGCCATGCGCCTTACCCTTTCAGGGCCGATATCGCTTCGCTTTTTCGTTCCCTCGCACTGCATGCTCGGGTCGAACCTGCGGTTCTCATCCTGCCTTCCGGGACCTGACGAAGGATAACCTTCGGCAAATCGAAATGTGGCTGGGGCGGCAGGATTCGAACCTGCGCATGACGGGATCAAAACCCGCTGCCTTACCGCTTGGCTACGCCCCAATTTTTGTGCTCTCCAGTGGATGCTTTTTAAGCAGTTTTCCAACATGTGTCCAGGTGGCCAGCTCTCCATCCTGTAGCAAGCTGGCTGCACTCTCAGCCTCACTCCTGTTCTTAAACAGGGCAACACATGTTGATCCACTCCCACTCATCCACGCCATGTCAGAGGCTTTTCGCATCTCTCTCAGGAGACCATCAACCTCAGCGGAGAGCGCGCAAGCGCAGGGTTCAAGATCATTGTCACCGATGGCCATTTCCGAGTTGGCGCGGATGGTATCGACGGTATCATTATGGGTCAATGGAGCAGCACTGTTTCTCTTCTCATCAAAGCAGTTGAACACTTCCGGGGTGGAGAGACCAACACCGGGATAGGCAAGCAGAAGATATCCGCCAGGTAGTGTTTTCGGATATACAGAGAGCAGCTCACCTATGCCGGAAGCCAAACTGGCCCTTTGAAACAGAAAACATGGAATATCGGCACCGAAAGGTGTGGCAAATCTGATCAGCTCTGCTTTGGAGCGATCCAGACCCCAATGGCTGTTGGCGACCATGAGGGCTGTTGCTGCATCCGATGAGCCTCCACCCAGTCCTGCCTGGTCGGGAAGATGTTTGTTGATATGGATAGAGAGCCCTGAAGATAGACCATGCTGTTTTCGGAATGCATCCAGAACAGTGAAGACCAGATTGTTTTCTCCACTCAGACGAGGTTTGGAACATGTTACGCTCAATTTATCAGCCGGAGAGATGATAAGCTCATCGGCAATATCGACATAGGCAAAGCTGGTATCCAGCTCGTGGTAACCGTTCGGAAGTGTTTGGGTCACTTTCAGGTGCATGTTGATTTTTGCAGGGGCAGAAAATTTCATGGCTGAATCATCAGAATGGCCTCTCTGCCATGCGCAATGTCAGTGATCTCAAGTCTTCTGCGCGCTTCTGTCCATTTAAGAACCAGCAGGGTGCCATTAATTTTGCCTTTCCAGAGATTGGGCTTCTGCTCTTTAAGGGAAGGGGGGATCTTGCCGTTAAGAATCATGGCCAGTTTCTGCGGTGGAAGGATGATTCCCATAGATTGGAGCTGATTATGGCCAATCATTTTCCAGCCATCAACAGAGTTCCGGTTATCACTCATGCGTATCTCTTTACCATCCCAGGATACCAGAACAATACGGTTGCTGGCTGCATGGGTGAGTCGAACCTGACCTCTGTCGGGTTGGCCGTCCCAGTGGATGATGGCTTGCCAGCGTCGGGCTGGTTCAATGACAATCAGTCTGCCAGTGAAATTTTGGTAGGGGCCAATTGATGAAACGCTCTGATGTGGCATAACCGTTGCACATGAACTAATCAGAGCTGCAAGCAGGATCACTCCAACAGATGCCGGAAGCCTCATTTTCCGTTTAGGCCTTCGGATATTTTTCTCTTTATTAACTCAGGTTTATCGTGTTTGAGGTCCAATGCCTTTTGCCAGCTGTCGCGAGCTTTAGGCTCATCACCCTTTTTCCAGAGCATGTCACCCATATGCTCATGCATGACCGGGTCATCGGAAATGTGACTGATCGCTTTGGTCTGGGTTTTGATGGCTTTGCCATATTCGCCGCGTTGATAATAGACCCAGGCCAGCGAATCGAGATAGTAGCCGTCATCCGGCTTTACAGTTAACGCCCTGCGAATCAGTGCTTCAGCCTCATCGAGCTTGATATTCCGCTCTGCATAGATGTAGCCAAGAAAGTTAAGAGCTTCCGAGTTATTTGCCTCTTTGGAGAGGAGTTGTTTCAGGCTTCCCTCAACCTTCTCATAATCTTTGAAATGCTCATGGGCGACTGCCCGGTTAAAAAGAAGTCTCGATGGAATATTGGGCAGTGACAGCGCCGCTTCGGTCTCTGTTAAAAGTTTGCGATGTTTCTGCTGAGTTAAGTAGATACTGGAGAGCAACATGTAGGCATCAGCTGAGTTGCTGAAATCGGAGATGATCGCTTTGACCCGTTTTTCGGCGGCAGCAGTCTCTTTTGCTGCAAATGCCATGCCGGCAAGACGGAGTTGTGCATCGACATAGGCCGGGCTTCTCTTATCAATCAGTTTGTAAAGTTTGTCGGCCTCATCTTTTTTCTCCAGTGCTTCCAGGCAGGCGGCCAGATAGAAACGTGACTGGTCATCGGAACTGTTTTTTAGCGCCTTTCGGAACTGGCTGGCAGCATTCTCATAATCTTTAAGCTGATAGTAGAGCAGACCAAGCGCTGAAAGCGCCTCTCTATTGCCTCCTGTATCTCGAACAAGACCCTGATATATGGTGACGGCTTCTCTTGTGCGGCCTGACTGTACGAGCAGGCGCCCGAGAGCGTTGCGTGAAAGAACGGCTTGAGGATGTGTATCAATATGGTCTCGGAGCAACTGTTCGGCGCGCAGGGTGTTGCCCTGTTGAAGTGCAATCTGGTGAAGAAGAAGAAGAGGCGTTTCATTATTGGCATCAAGTTTCCGCATCGCTTCGAGAGCTTTGATAGCATCGGCAGTGCGATTCTGGCGCATAAAAATATCGGCCTGAATTTTCCTTATTTCCGGCACTTCGTTGCTATGAATAGCTTCATTGATGGAGATGTGGGCCTCTGTCAGGCGGTTGAGTCCGGCCAGAAGCGTGATGTGAATCATTCGGGCGCTGGTCAGGCCAGGCTGTGAGGTTAACAGTGTAGAGAGGATATCAAGGGCCTTGTCACTCTCTCCAGACATGGCCATTGCTCTGGCTTGAAGAATAAAGGGGTAGGCCTCTTCTGCGTTTTTAGCGCTCGATGGCTTGCTGTTTCCCAGTGCGACATTGATATGCGTGATCGCCTGCTCAACTCGATTAGTGCGCAAAAGCAGTTCGGAGAGTTGTAGCCGTGGTGCTCTCTCTTCTGGCTGTTTTTCAACCAGTGAGGTGAGGAACTGGGTGGCAAGTTCCTGTTGCCCGTGGCGAAGCGCATCCTGTGCCGCAAGATAGAGAAACTGCTCGCTCATCTGGCTGAGAGAAGCAGTTGTTTCAGAAACACTGTCTGGGCCAGAAACAGTTTTTCCAACTGTTGTGCAGGCAGTGAGAGTGATGCACAGGAGAGAAAGAATAAGTTTATGTTGTATCATTATTGAGAGTGTTTGACCGATAGTGATTTGAATCTGTTTCCATTCTTATTCAGCGTCCAGCAGAGAATGTTATCAACCTCTCCGTTACAGATACTGATGATCGGGTAGGCAAAACCCTCCCATGCACTCTCCAGATCGGTGGGAGAGGGTTTGGCCGGACAGTCGGGATGGGAGTGGAACACACCGATGATTTCGCGGCCAGTTCCACGAAGTTCACGGTCAACGCTCTGGTAACCGGCCGGGTCGAGCTGAAAACGGTCAGCTGCACGCTCTCTGTTCAGGTTTTCAATCTGGCGAGCCTCATCGACCTGCCAACCATTGTTGATGGTTCCGATCAATAGTCCGCAGGCTTCAAGGGGGTAGCTTTTTTCGGCAGCCTCGTTCATCGCATTCAGTGCAGATGCTGAGAAGTGACACGCCGCTGAAGAGGTGGCCTCATCCAGTACTGCAAGGTATTCAGGGCTCTTAAACCGTTCAGGCTCGTGCATGACTGGTTATCCTCTCTTTGCTTACTGATGATCTCAAAGCTTCATGTTTCCCGGAGTGTTGTCTAGCCAAGTGGTGTTTTTGGCCGTTGCAGTTGCTGCAGATGTCGATCAGATCACCTTTGAGTAACGAACCTCTTCCTGCTTTTTACGCAGATGTTCATCGAAGAGCATGGCGATGTTACGGATCAGCATGCGGCCAGCCGGCAGTACGTCAAGATGACTCTCTTCCAGAGTTACCAGTGCATCTTCCTGCATCGGTTTCAGATCATTCAGCGCATCTGAAAAGTGCTCTCTGAAGTTGATGTTGAAAAGCGTCTCAACAGCACTGAAATCAAGTGAGAAGTCGCACATCAGCCGCATGATGACATGGCGACGAAGATGGTCCTCTTCAGTCAGTGTATAGCCTCTAAAGACGGAAAACTGACCCGCAGTGATTGTTTCACTATACGCATCCATCTCTTTGGCATTCTGGAAGAAGCTTCCTCCTACATAGCCGATGGATGTAAGTCCGATGCCGATCAGATCGCAGTCAGAGTGTGTTGAGTAGCCCTGGAAGTTACGGTAGAGCTTACCTTCCTCCTGAGCAATGGTCAGTTCATCATCCGGTTTGCCGAAGTGATCCATGCCGATAAATTTGTAACCGGCATCCAGCAGTCGTTTAATGCTGTGCTCAAGAATATCAAGTTTCTGCTGCGGTGTAGGAAGCTGATCCTCATTGATTCGCCGCTGTGGCATGAACATGTGCGGTAGATGCGCGTAATTAAAAAGTGCAATTCTATCTGGTGAGAAGTCGATAATGGTCGAAAGTGTTCTGTCGAATGTTTCCACGCTCTGAAGAGGCAGGCCGTACATCAGATCGATATTCATTGATTTAAAGCCGTTAGCACGAGCTTCTTTCAGAACACGCAGGGTCTCCTCTTTGGATTGGATACGGTTAACAGCTTTTTGCACGTCCGGGTCAAAATCCTGAACGCCCATCGACATACGGTTAAATCCGACCTCGCGAAGCACTTTGACAGTCTCTTCACTACATTCGCGCGGATCCATCTCAATGCCGTATTCACCCTCTTCATCAGAAACAAAAGTGAATCGATCATGCAGATGGTTCACAAGCCGGCGCATCTGGTCGTCATTGAGGAATGTAGGTGTGCCGCCGCCAAAATGGAGCTGGGTTACAGGCCTGGAGTTGCCAATATGGTCGGCCACCAGATCAATCTCTTTCAAGAGCAACTGAAGGTATGGTTCTGCACGCTCGTACTGCTTGGTCGCAATCTTACTGCAGCCGCAGTAGTAGCAGACAGTGTTGCAGAAGGGGATATGGATATAGAGCGACAGTGGCCCGTCTGCTTTGCCTGCTGCCTTCAGTGTTTCGGCATAGGTTTTTCCATTAATGCCTTCATGAAACATGGGGGCAGTTGGATAAGAGGTGTAACGGGGCCCTGCCTGATCATATTTTTTGATCAGATCAAGGTTAAAAAGAGAAGCAGCCCCCGCTCCGGAAGAGAGGGGGCTGCCATTGTTTGAATCGGTCACTTACTGTTTTTCCTTAAGTAGCTAATGATATCCTGAACATCATCAGATGAGAGCTTCTTGATGGAGTCGCGGCCCTCACGGTCAACATGGCGTCCATGGCGGATGCGCAGGTCAAGCATGTGGTCGTCCAGGTCAGAAATCTTTTTGTGTTTGACTGCTGCGTTCCCGGTAATGTGGATAGCAGACGGGGTCGCATGACAAGATTTGCAGCTGTTGGCAAACAGCTTGCCGCCAACTTTTGAATCTCCACCACGCTTCAGTGAGTCAACATGGTGGGCAATGTCGGCAATATCGACATTGCTTAGCTGATGACGTTTGGCTTTCATCAGTGTGCCCGAACGGCCGTAACGGATGGTATGGATTTTCTCTTCGAGTGTCAGCTTGCTGTAGACAAGGTTTTTTGCGCCTACGCCGGTCTGAGCACGGCCATCAGAGCCATGGCAGGAAGCACACACAGCTTTAAACCGTTTCTGACCGTTGGCCAGGCTTGGTTTGTAGGTGAACGTTTTAATATAATCAACCACCGCCTCGATTTCGAGCGGATCAAGTACATACTTCATCGCTTTCATCTTGGTCTTATGTGTGCCGTGAGTGACAATCCGACGGATCTCATCATAGCCGATATAAGGCGCAACAGCTCTCAGGTTTCTTGCCGGATAGGGTTCCAGCTTTTTGCCGTAGTCAGTGACTGTACCATCGGCAGCGTGACAGGTTGCACAGTTTTTAGAAAAGAGTGCTTTGCCATCAGGTAGATCGCTGGCTTGGGCTGGTCCGGCCATAAGAGCCATCAGGGCGGTTGTTATAAAAAATGTTCTTAGCATGCTTCCTCCAAGGCTTCTAACAATAAATAAGAGCAGTGTTATTTCTGCTGCTCTTTCAGATATGCCACTACAGCATCGATCTCTTCGGCTGAAAGTTTGCCAGAATATTTTGGCATCATCTTTTTACCGTTTGTGATGACGGAACGTAGCATTTCAGCATCCTGATTCATAGCCTTGACTGCAGGGCCGACCTTTTTCTTGTCAACCTTGTGGCACATGGAGCATTTTTTCTTGAAAATCTTTGCGGCATCAATGCCATCGGATGCGATAGCCGGGGTGCCCATCATGCCCATAACGGCAAGTGCTGCTAGGATTTTTATAGTGTTCTTCATTACGTTCTCCTTTCTAAGTGATAATCTAATAAACTTACAACCATGTAGCGACGCCAAAATTTCCCCTGCCAAGGGTGGAAAACGCCCTTACATCTCTGTATCAACAGGCTCCATATTTGGTTTGTAGAACCACATCTGATAAATAGACACAAGAATCTGGCCAGCGAGTGACAGGCCCATTAATCCACCAGAGATGACAACTACATATGAGAAGCCGGGGATGATCTTGGTGACATACCAGGAGAGGATGTCGAGTAGAATGGCAATGAATGGAACGACAACCATCACCCGTTTCACCATGGGTTTCATTTCACAGAGAATGAAGATGCGGCCGACAAAAAAGAGTATGAAAGCGATACCGAAGATGTGGATGTGCGAAACCCTTACCAGGCTTTGAACGGAGGCGCCTGTATCTGCATGCGTCAGCTCCATCACCTCTTCATAATTAGTCAGGGGGGGGAGGTTCATGCCTGAGTCTTCGGAGTGACACGCTACACAGTTTTCATTCATGATCGGGGCAATGGTCGCGTTGAATTCATCAACGTCTGTTCCGTTTTCAACCCATTTGAAAATCACCTCTTTCTGTTCAGGGAACTCCAGATTGCCACCCATTCCTCCATTCAGTGCAGCGCCAAGTCGAGTCTGCTGATGTTCACCGTAGTAGGCGATCTCTACATCCTGTACCGACAGGCCTGCTTGTCCATCACGCCCTTCATGGGAAAAGTACGTATGTCCTAAGGCAAACAGATAGCCCAGTCCGATGGTAAGTAGAAAAATTGTATCGAGAAGTTTTTCACTGATTGAGCAGTCGTTGAAGCGTTTGAAATGAGCCATGATTTTCCTCTGGCGGCATTATAACAAAATAAATGTGAGATGCTAGGCCTCACTATTCGATTAAACAGGAGTGCAGTGAGCAGCCCTTTTTTTAATGCTGGGGTTGTTAGATGTTATCCAAATATTGGCGGCACCAGAGCGTTGCAGAATCAATGTCATTGAACAGTCCGTCGAGCTGTGCGTGGTAGGCAGTATCAATAATCTCACCCATCATCTTTCCCGGTTTAATGCCCATCTTTTGCAACAGTTTTCCGGTTACAATCGGGGCGGGTTTCTGCTGTTCATGTTCCATCAATTCGGCCTGTATCAGCCACGCTTCTGCAGGGCGTGAAGCGGGGGATGGTGCGCGACCGGATGCATCCGCCTCGACCATGGCTTCCCACAGTTCGATATTGGTCGGCTCCAGGCGTGATGCCAGGTGACGGATAGCCTTGGATGTTGGCTCTCCATGCAGGTGAGTCATATGCTCCTGCACTAGGGGAAGCGTGAACTGCTCAATGCTTTTGGGTGCACCAATGCGTTTTAACAGGGTGGTGGTATGCAGCATTCCCTCTCTGCTATGGCCAGGCGAGCGAATGATTCCCTGCTCATTGGTGAAGGTGCATGCAGGTTTGCCCAAATCATGACAAACGGCTGCAAAGAGCATCAGTTCCCGTACTTTGTCGCTCCACTGGTAACGGGTTGTGATCTGTGCTGCACGGTCAACCACCTGACAGGTATGCCCCCAGACATCGCCTTCCGGATGCCATGTTGGATCCTGAGGGCAATCTATTAGTGCCTCCAGTTCCGGATAGAGTTCAAGCCAGCCACTCTCTCTTAACGCACGAAGCCCGTAAGAGGGGTGGCTTGAGTGCGCCCATTTCTGCCACTCGCACCAGATTCGGGACGTTGGAAGTGTTTCAGCTTCAGCCATCAGGCTTCGGCATAGGGCGGCGGTTTCCGGGTCAAGGGTAAGTTTAAATCTGGCAGCAAACTGCATGGCTCGAAGCACACGCAGAGGGTCTTCCGCAAAAGCAGGGGATACATGGCGTAGGCGTCGCTGAGCAAGGTCGTCTCTTCCATGATGAAAATCGAGCAACCGGCTTTCAATCGGGTCATACATCATGGCGTTAATGGTGAAGTCACGGCGCATTGATGCTATTTCAGGAGCAATATCCGGATCCGGTGTAACATCAAAGCCACGATGCCCGCTCTCTGTTTTCTTTTCGGTGCGTGGAAGGGCAATGTCAATTTCGTGCCCCTCGGACCAGAACTTGGTCACCCCAAACTGTTTGCCAACATGTTCAGTGCGGCCGATTTGCTGCAAGCAGCGGTTGAGCGACTCAGCATCAAGGCCATAGACCTCAATATCAATGTCCTTGAGCGGGATTCCCAGTGTAAGATCGCGAACCGCACCACCGACAAGATAGGCGTTGCCGCCAGCGCTTTTTAGATGGTGACATAAGCGAATGGCCGCATCCGGTAGCAGCGCCGGTTTCAGTTTTTCAAGGTTGTTGGTATGATCACCATCCGATGTTCGACAAGCCATGACGGCGAGTCTATCTTCATAGGCGGCAAGAGTTAAATTTCACCTTAAAGGAGTCAGGTTATGCGTTGGTCCGGAGTGGTTCGTGGAGACAACACCTTTTTTCAAAGAAAGAAGCTGACGGTGGTTGGGTCAGGCAATGTCGGAGCAACAGCTGCATTCATGGCAGCCCAGAAAGAGCTTGGTGACATTGTACTTCTCGATGTCATGGAGGGGATTCCTCAGGGCAAGGCACTTGATATGTATGAGGCATCACCGATCCAGGGGTACGATGTTTCGGTAAGCGGCACGCAGGATTATGTGGATACAGCCAATTCAGATCTGGTGATTATCACCGCAGGCATTGCCCGTAAGCCTGGCATGAGCCGCGATGACCTGCTGGCGACCAATGTGAAAATCATTGCTGATGTGACGCGAAAAATTGTCGCCTACTCACCGAACTGTGTGATTCTGGTGGTAACCAACCCTCTGGATGCCATGGTCTACACAGCCAAACAGGTATCAGGTTTCCCAAGGCAGCGAGTCATCGGTATGGCGGGTGTTCTGGATTCAGCCCGCATGCGCTCTTTTATTGCTGAGAAGCTGGATGTCTCCATTGAAGATGTGTCCGCATTTGTGCTCGGCGGCCATGGAGATACGATGGTACCCATGCCTCGCTACTCAACGGTTGGCGGAATTCCGATTACTGAGATGATGACCGAAGATGAGGTGAATCAGATCAGTGAGAGAACCGCACAGGGGGGTGCTGAGATCGTGCAGCTTCTCAAGACCGGTTCTGCCTTCTATGCGCCGGGTGCAGCGGTTGTGGAGATGGCCGAGGCGATTTTGAAAGATAAAAACCGCATCCTGCCTTGTGCCGCTTATCTTGAGGGTGAATATGGCGTGGATGGATATTATATGGGTGTTCCATGTAAACTCGGCGGTGGCGGCATGGAAGGGGTTATCGAGCTTGATCTGAACGAAGGTGAGAAGAAGGCTCTGAACTCATCTCTGGAGTCGGTCAGAGAGCTGGTAACGCAGGTGGACAGCTTACTTGGATCCTAAACAGTCTCTGTAGTAATTCTCAGGAGTAATTTAAGTAATGAATATTCATGAATATCAGGCCAAAGAGCTGTTGGCTCAGTTCGGCGTTCCTGTACCGCAAGGCAGTTTGGCATTGAGTGCTGATGAGGCTGTTGAGGCGGCCAGAGAACTTGGTGGTTCAGTATGGGTGGTCAAGGCACAGATTCATGCCGGAGGGCGTGGCAAGGCTGGTGGCGTTCGGGTCTGCAGATCCATTGATGAGGTTCACGCAGCTGCATCTGATCTGATTGACTCCATGATGGTGACCAAGCAGACAGGTGATGCGGGCAAGCAGGTTCGCAAGGTCTATGTGGAAGAGGGCATGGACATTGATCATGAGTTTTATCTGAGTCTGCTTGTGGATCGCGAGACCGAGACTGTCTCATTTGTGGTCAGCCCATCGGGTGGCATGGATATCGAACATGTGGCCCAAGTAACGCCGGAAAAGATTCTAACTGTTGCTGTAAATAGTGAAACGGGTGTGACCGATGACATGGCAACCGAAATGGATGAGTTTTTGGGGTTAAGAGAAGACGTTCGAGCCGAATTCGGAGAGCTGATTAGAAATCTCTATCGCCTGTTTCTGGAGCGGGATGCAAGCCTGCTTGAGCTGAATCCGCTGGTATTGACCGGTGATGGGCACTTTGCGCTTGATGCCAAGATTTCAATTGATGATAACGCGCTCTATCGCCAGCAGGATGTGGTGGGGATGCGCGATCTGGATGAAGAGGATCCGCGTGAAACCGAGGCAGCCAAATCGGGGCTCAACTATATTGCCCTGGATGGAAACATCGGTTGTATGGTCAATGGCGCGGGCCTTGCCATGGCGACAATGGATATTATTCAGCTCAAAGGTAAAAAGCCTGCCAACTTCCTCGATGTGGGTGGGGGTGTAACCGTCGAAGCGGTACGAGAGGCGTTCAAACTGCTTTTTACCGATGATCATGTGAAAGCTGTGCTGGTAAATATTTTCGGTGGCATTGTCCGCTGTGACATTATTGCTAACGGCTTGCTTGAAGCGATTAAAACACACCCAATGCGTGTGCCCGTGGTGATGCGCCTGGTTGGTACCAATGAAGAGGAGGGGCGGAAATTGATTCATGATGCAGGGCTTGATGTGCGCTGGGCTGATGATCTGGATCAGGCAGCCACCTTGGCAGCACAGGCTGCAGGAGGTGCGACATGACAATTTTTCATGACAGAAAAATTGCACGGTCTTCCCGCCCGAATGGTGGAGCACATGGAGGTGCGACATGACAATTTTTCATGACAGAAAAATTGCACGGTCTTCCCGCCCGAATGGTGGAGCACATGGAGGTGCGACATGAGTGTTTTAGTCAATAAAGATACACGAGTGATTTGCCAGGGTTTTACCGGTAAGCAGGGAACCTTCCACTCCACTCAGATGATTGCCTACGGTACCAACTTTGTTGGCGGCGTTACGCCCGGGAAGGGTGGGCAGAGACATCTGGATCGTCCGGTATTTAACACAGTCAGAGAGGCAGTTGAGCAGGAGGGTGCGGATGCATCGGTGATTTACGTGCCACCGCCGTTTGCTGCTGCCGCCATTATCGAGGCTGCCGATGCAGGCATCAAAGTGATTGCCTGTATTACTGAAGGTATCCCTGTATTGGATATGTTGAAGGTGAAAGAGCACCTGAAAGGAAGCAAATCAACGCTGATCGGCCCGAACTGCCCGGGCATTATCACGCCGGGTGAGTGCAAAATCGGTATTATGCCGGGGCATATTCATCTGCCGGGCCGTGTCGGTGTGGTGTCGCGTTCAGGCACGCTGACCTATGAGGCGGTTCATCAACTGACTCAGACAAAACTTGGTCAGAGCACATGTATCGGCATGGGCGGTGATCCGATTCATGGCATGGACTTTATTGATGCACTGCGTCTGTTTGAAGCGGATGCCGATACCGATGGCGTGGTGATGATTGGCGAGATAGGCGGTTCAGACGAAGAAAATGCTGCTGAATTCATCCGGGATCATCTCTCCAAGCCTGTGGTCGCCTTTATTGCCGGGGCTACGGCTCCGAAGGGTAAGCGCATGGGTCATGCCGGTGCGATCATCTCCGGTGGAAAAGGTACAGCTGAGGCAAAATTCAGTGCGCTTGAAGCTGCGGGCGTAACCGTAGAACGGAATCCGACACTGCTAGGCAAACGGATGGTGGAGTTGCTGGCATAATTGATTGAATCCGAAAACTTCATTCATGAAGTTTTCTTGGACGCGAAGGTAAAAGCGTCGTTTAACCTTCGCTTACAAAATCGGCCGATTTTGACGGGCCTTCCATGGCCCGGATAGTTCGGCTTCCCCGAAGTATCCTTAGTCGATAAGGTTCGCGCATGAACCTCTACCTCTCATCCCTTCTTATCTTTGCTATCCCGGCCAATCTGGTGGCCTGGCTGATTGTCCGGCTCGGGCGTAAGGATGGGCTGAAATATAGTGTGATGGAGTATCTCTTCATCTACCTCTCATGGGTCCTTCCGATCGGGTTAACGATCTTTGCATTTGATGGTCTGGAGAATGCAGTTGAGAAGCTCAATGTGGGCCCGACATTCCTCACGACTCTGTTTGTTGTTGCCGGCATCATGGGCGGCCTCTCTTTGGTTACCAGGCTGATCTTCTCCAAACATGAGCTGTACGCACTTCTGACCACCTCAATCACTTCACTGGTGTTTTCGACCTTCTTTGTGAAGTTTGTACTGCTGATTTTCCTCTTCATGTCCTGACAGGGTCAGTCTGTGAGCGATTTGAAAGCCCCCTCAGCATGCAATCGATTCTGTTCAGATCATGTCGCAATATTGAGAACAAGTTTCAAAAAATTAACCGGAGACGAGCTGACTCCTCCTGAACTGGATGAAGAGCAAGCAGCCCAATATCTTTTTGATGCACCCTTTGCGGTGGTTTCACACACCACCGATGCAGATCCACTGTTTAATTACGCCAATCGGAAAGCCATGCAGCTTTTTGAAATGGATTGGGATGCGATAACCAGCCTGCCGTCCCGCATGTCTGCTGAGTCTGTGAACCAGGATGAGAGATCACGACTTCTTAAAGAGGTTTCTGAACACGGCTATATCAATAACTACAGTGGCATTCGTATTTCAAGCTCTGGAAAGCGCTTCAGGATCAGTGGTGCTACGGTCTGGAACCTGATCGATGCAGATGGTGGACCTGCCGGGCAGGCCGCTATGTTTGATGATTGGACGTTTGTTTAGTTTCCTGCTTGTCGATATGGTTTCAAGTTGAAATAGAAAAGTCAGGAGTGGCGAGTGACGTTTACAGCTAAAAGCAGTTTCAAGCATGAGGATGCAGTTTCAACAGGCATTCTGCTGACCAATCTCGGCACACCCGATGCACCTACACCAGAGGCGTTGAAGGTCTACCTGAAAGAGTTCCTCTGGGACCCAAGGGTGGTGGAGGAGCCGCGCTGGAAGTGGTGGCTGATTCTTAACGGCATTATTCTCAATACCCGTCCGGCCAAATCTGCTGAAGCGTACCAATCCGTCTGGACAGAGAAGGGCTCGCCTCTGATGCTGCACTCACTGGATCAACA
>Ga0316189_10002854_pt1 | contig 16857 bp, 16 predicted proteins | sample LowCovwburrow_MG_FD_204930 | JGI IMG/M metagenome (GOLD analysis project Ga0316189, IMG submission 204930) | Coastal sediment microbial communities from Maine, United States - Lowes Cove worm burrow | ecosystem: Environmental > Aquatic > Marine > Coastal > Sediment | place: USA: Maine... | reverse complement strand
AAACGATGAGAAAGCACGGATCACCGAAAAAAATAATCACGGATAAACTAAGGTCATACGGTGCAGCACTCAAGGAAATCGGTGCAGTGAACCTTCAAGATACAACGCAGTATCAAAACAATCGCTGCGAAAATTCCCACCTGCCATTCAGGCGAAAGGAGCGTTCAATGCAGAGATTTAGAAAGCTAAGTACGCTCCAGAAATTCACAAGTTGCCATGCTCAAATCTACAATCACTTCAACCACGAAAGCTTCCGCTCCCAGCTCACGCCCCTTACCTATATCCATATAGGCAAAGACATCTTCAGAAACGAGAAACCTACAAAGAAATGAGATCAACGGCCCTTACCCAGTGGCAAGATTTATGTGCGTGTTAGCTAATGCCTGGAATGGACTTTTCTCTAATTGGCAAAGTTTGTCTGACCGTGCCCCCCGAACAGTCGGATCAAGCCTTACTGGCTCAATCAACGAACCACGAATCGACATTTTATAAAGACCTTCTGCAAAACTGTCAGACATAACCCGAGGCTCTCCGTTATTTCAGTGCATTATTTAACTAACACAGATATTTTTGCTAAAGCATCATCAACCAAATTTTTTGGTGCTTTCTCAATAAATTCAATGCCACGAGCCAAGTAGTCGATTGTTCTAATCTGATGGCACAAAATCACACCTTCAGTTTTGGTGCCTTTAAGCTTTACTTCAAATGGCAAACCTTTAACCCTACGAGTTATTGGCGCTAGAAGTACTAGTTTAATAATTTTATTAAAGGGTTCAGGTGACAAAACTAAGGCAGGCCTTTTACGCGCTTGCTCATGGCCAACCGTAGGGTCAAAATCAAGCCAAACAATATCTCCTCGGCTTGGGGCATATTCTTTAATCACTTATTAGCTCCGCACCAACCGTTGAACTCAACCAATTCTCGTCATCTTTGTCTAGGCTTACCATGGTGAGCGTTACACCTTCTAAAAGCTGTTCCAAAGAATACGAAGGGCTGGCTTTTTTTATGACAATACAGCCTTCTTTGGCTTCGATATCCAATTCATCTCCTAAGTTAAATCCAGCGATGTTTAATGCTGAAGCTGGAAGAATAGTTCCGGCAGAATTTCCCAATTTTCTCAAAGTAGCCATAGGGCACCTCTATTAGATTATGTTATAACAAAATTATAACGCTGATTTTTTGTTAGTACAATGTTATAACTTAAGCTTAAGCGTTTCATTTTATGCGTTCATCGACGGTATGATATTTGTTAGATATTCGTCGAACCGTACTACGAATCTAAGACTTAATACAACATCCATCCACGTATTGAAGACTCTTTGCGACCGCTTAGGTAGAGCGCGCTTTGGAAGGAAATACAGCATATCGCATTTTCGATTAGGAAAAGGAATGCTTGAATAGTGCTCGCGAAGGGCTTGTCAGAGTAAATTGAAGATTTCGGATCTAGATGCTAACTTTGCCGCATGAAATAACAAAATCCATTCAAATATTACAAGACGTCGCCTGAGATTATCTGGTTGGAGGTAATGTACTATGTGAGATAGCCGCTCAGCTTTCGCTAGGTTGAAGCTTCCGTTTCCAGCTCACGGCCCTAACCTATATTCATATAGGCAAAGATATTTTATATGAGAGGGGAATCGATATTTGTTATGAAACGGTGCGCTATTGGGTGGAGCGGTTCAGTGGTCAATTTGCCAAAGAAATACGCAGAAAAAGATCAGGTTATGGTTCTAGCTGGCAATGGCATTTGGATGAGGTGTTTGTAAAAATCAACGGCGACAATTTTTACTTATGGCGTGCGGTAGATCATGAAGGAGAGGTGTTGGGCAGAACGGTAATGTGATTACCTATTGTTTGTAATGGTGTTCAGTTGAATCTGTTATTGAATGATTGATTGATCTTCAGAAGATCGTAATAGAGTTTCAATTAACTCGTGCTAGCGACTGATATTTCTCGTGTTATCTTACGATATTGCTCGTGTAAGGGTATTCTCACCAAGGCTATTCGCCTTGTTCAGCGGCACTGCAGAAGATGTCATGCAGCAGATGAATAACTTTGTCCGCCGGACCAGCAGCCAAGGAATAAATGATAGCCTGCGATTCACGGCGCGTATCCACTAGACCCTGTTTGCGCAGGCGAGCAAGTTGCTGGGAAAGCGCTGACTGGCTCAAAGGGACTATTTCATTCAGTTCGCCGACTGACCGTTCGCCCTCCACTAGGGTGCAGAGAATCATCAGACGGCTTTCGTTGCCCAAAGCCTTCATCAGCTTGGCAGCATCCACCGCATGCATCTTCATCTTGTGCGTACTAAGTTTTGTGTTTGATTGACACGAGTCAGGATTAGCCTTAGTCATTGCTGCCATAGTTACTGGATCAAATTTACTGTGTTGTCAGTATAAAGCATTTAATATTAGTAGTACATTATTAAGCATTTACTAATTTAGTCATTTCTAATATACTGAGTAAATAAATATTTACCTGGAGACATGACATGGCAAGAATTGTAGTGATGGGTGCAGGCATCGGCGGAATATCGCAGGCCTATGAACTCAGAAAAGAAGTTGGTAAAGAGCATAAGGTGATTCTCGTTAGTGACAGTGATCGCTTTGAATTTACTCCATCTAATCCGTGGGTGGCTGTTGGCTGGCGAACTGGTAAGAAAATCACCGTGGACTTGCCAAGATTGATGGACAAATATGGGATTGAATTTCATAGTCAGGGCGTACGTAAACTGCATCCACAGCATAACCACCTGGAGATGAACAACGATGAGGTAATCGATTACGACTATCTTGTTATTGCAACTGGCCCGAAGTTGGCGTTCGATGAAGTGCCTGGGCTTGGGCCTGATAATGGTTATACACAGTCAGTGTGTAAGACCGGCCATGCGGATACTTCTTTCGCGGACTTTAAGGCACTGGCAGCGGATCCTGGGCCGGTGATTGTTGGTGCTGCTCCAGGGGCATCATGCTTTGGTCCGGCATATGAATACCTATTTATTCTGGATACAGAACTCAAGAAGAGAAAAATCCGTGACCGAGTGCCAATGCACTTCGTTACCCCGGAACCGTACATCGGACATCTTGGTCTTGATGGTGTAGGAGACACAAAGGGTTTGATGGAGTCGGAGCTTAGAAATCGACATGTTCATTGGACTTGCAACGCGAAGATAACTGAAGTCATAGATGGCATGATGAAATTCACTGAGGTCGATGAACATGGTAAAGACAAAAAGCATCATGAATTACCGTTCAAGCACTCAATGATCCTGCCCGCTTTCAAGGGCGTCGATGCGGTAATGGACATAGAGGGGCTTACTAACCCACGGGGCTTCATTCTGATTGATGAGTTTCAGCGTAATCCGAAATACCAAAACATTTATGCGGTTGGAGTCTGTGTTGCGATCCCGCCAGTCAGCGCTACGCCAGTTGCCACGGGTGCTCCGAAAACTGGCTACATGATTGAGTCGATGGTAACGGCAACTACTTACAATATCATGCAGGCGATAAAGGGCCAGCAACCCGATAAACGTGCAAGTTGGAATGCCGTGTGTTTAGCCGACTTTGGTGATAGCGGAGTGGCCTTTGTGGCGTTACCGCAGATTCCGCCGCGTAACACCAACTGGGCATCTCGTGGGAAATGGGTGCACCTAGCTAAAATCGCTTATGAAAAATACTTTCTGTATAAGGTGCGGCACGCAGTGACGGAGCCCTACTACGAAAAAACGGTATTGAAGATGCTCGGTGCTTCCCGCCTTAAGGATGGTGTCTCATGAAGCATCGAATTATAAGTCTGTCGACAGAAAAACCGCGTACAGTTTATGCGGTGATCTGGTTGTTGGTATTGGTATTGGGCGCAATGATGCTAAGGCTTCAAATCGACACCGACCCGGAAAACATGTTGCCGGCTGATCAGGTCGATCGGCTATTCCACAACGAGGTCGAGCAGCGCTTCACTCTACATGATGCGATTGTGGTGGGGGTTGTCAATGATACGCACCCCAATGGGGTTTTCAATGTCGAGACTCTGACCGCATTACACGGTTTGAGTAATGCCATTCTGGAGCTAGAAGGCGTTATGGCTCCTGATGCGATGTCGCTGGCTGTTACCGATAATATTACTCAGCAAGGGCCTGGCACTATTCGCTTTGAATGGATGATGAACGAAGCTCCTGTGACCGAGCAGCAGGCGCAGGAAATACAGTCGCATGTTAGCCGATTGCCGTTGTTAAAAGACACTTTGATTTCTGGTGATGGTAAGGCGGCGGCGATCTATGTGCCGATAGCTAGCAAAGATTTGAGTTACCCCCTTTCGTTAAAAATTGAGGAGTTGACCCAATCGTTGAGCGGGAATGAGCAATACCATATTACTGGTTTGCCGGTTGCTGAGGACACCTTTGGTCATGACATGTTTGTGCAAATGGGCATATCTGCGCCGCTCGCTGGGCTTATGATTTTTCTGTTGATGTTGTATTTCTTTCGTAGTGCCACACTGGTTGTGGTGCCCATGCTGGTGGCCATGGCCACTGTCATAATTAGCATGGGCCTGCTAATTGGTATGGGCTTTACCGTGCATATCATGAGTTCAATGATCCCAATATTCCTGATGCCGATTGCGGTGGTGGATTCGGTGCACATTATGTCCGAATTCGCAGACAGCTATCGTCCTGGCGCAGATGCAAAGGCCACCATCAAAAAGGTGGTTGAGCATCTGTACACGCCCATGTTGTTCACTTCGGTGACATCTGCAATCGGATTTCTGTCGCTACTATTAACACCGATTCCGCCTGTGCAGATATTTGGAGTGTTTGTTGCTTTTGGTATAGTGCTGGCATTTTTACTCACCATCGTGTTGATTCCTGCCTATGTCGTTAGGATGAGTCCAGCTGCATTACAGAAGCTAGGCTCTCGCGCAAGCACACCGCATACTGAAACCATGTTGGCGCGCGCACTGCGAAGCAGTGGCCGGTTTGCAATTCGTCAAGGAAAATTTGTTACTGCTGTTGCGGTGGTGCTAGCCGCCATCAGCATTGTCGGCATCAACAAGATTGAGATAAATGATAACCCAGTACGATGGTTTAAGGCGGATCATCCTATTCGCATTGCCGACCAAGTATTGAACAGTCATTTTGCTGGAACTTACGATGCCTTTGTTGTTCTAACACAAGGCGATGATAACGTAATACCGCAGTTCCTTATAGCGGCGGATAAGCTGATGACAGGAGTTGAGCCTACTGCCGCGAGTGGGATTCAGTCCAGCTTGGACGCCAACAGTGAAGACGCCAGTCGTTATTTCGGTGATGTGATTGCCAGCGTCGACGATGCACTGTTCGACGCTGACACTCAGTCAACAATCAATGCACTTACGCAATTGATGACCCTAGCAGAACGAGCCCAGAGTGCTGGACGGTATTTTCAGCGGCCTGAAATATTGCACCGGATTGAAGGTATCCAACAGGCCTTGCTTGAATCTGGCTTAGTTGGTAAGACCAATGCGCTGCCTGATGTAGTTAAAGTTGTTAACCGTGAGCTTTATGGCGGCGCCGCCGAAGACTACCAGATTCCGCAAACGGTGCCGGGCGTTGCGCAGACCCTGTTGCAATACCAGTCTTCGCATCGCCCACAGGATTTATGGCATATGGTGACGCCGGATTTTTCTTCGACCGCTATTTGGTTGCAGCTACGTAGTGGCGATAACCAAGACATGACAAAGGTCATTCAATACCTAGACAACTATATTGCTAACAACCCACTGCCAGATAATGTGCAAATGCAATGGGCTGGTAAAACCTATATCAATGTTGTGTGGCAGGATTCGATGGTCAATGGCATGCTCAAGAGCTTAGGCGGGGCCTTCATTGCCGTGTTCCTGATAATGGCCGTGTTGTTTAAGAGCGCGCGCATTGGACTGCTTGCTATGGTTCCACTGTCGCTGACCATTGTGGGAGTGTATGGCTTTATTGGCTGGATTGGCAAAGATTATGATATGCCGATTGCGGTATTGTCGTCACTCACGCTGGGGTTGTCGGTGGATTTTGCTATTCACTTCATTGAACGCACTCGCGCTCTGTTGCGTAGCAGCGGCTCGTTCGAAATTGCTACGCAAAAAATATTTGAAGAGCCTGCACGCGCGATCGCGCGCAACGCGATAGTAATTGCAATTGGCTTCACGCCCTTGTTTTTCGCGCCGTTGCTGCCCTATGTCACAGTTGGTGCTTTTATGGCAGGCATCATGGCTCTTTCTGGGGTAGCTACATTGATTTTATTGCCAGCAATATTGTCATGGGCGGGCGACTGGTTCTTCCCTGAGGTTAAATCATTACCGGAGATATCACGATGAAAAATAGATATAGGCTAGCTATAACGTTTGCCACTGTACTCATAACGGGGCTTTCAACAGGCGTATTAACATACGCGCAGGCCGCAACTCTAAGCGATGCTGACCAAATCGTGCAGCAGGCTAATATGGCTTCATATTATGCTGGAGCTGACGGTCGTTCGGAAGTGCGTATGATTATTTCTGATGCCCAAGATCGTCAGCAGCGAAGGCAATTTACGGTGTTGCGCCGCGACGTTGAAGATGGCGGTGATCAACAGTTTCTGGTGGTGTTCAGCCAGCCCTCGGATGTGCGTGGTACCGTGTTTCTAGTTGACAAACATACTGACCGTGACGATGATCGCTGGCTGTATCTTCCTGGCCTAGACTTGGTAAAACGGATTGCCGCCGGCGACAAGCGAACCAGTTTTGTCGGCGCCCATTATTTTTATGAGGACGTTTCGGGGCGTAGGCCAAACGAAGATACGCATGAACTGCTGGACACCACCGACCAGCACTATGTTCTGAAACATGTTCCGATTGACAAAGCCAGCGCTGAATTTTCGGAATATGTTACGTGGATTGACCGAGAGTCTATGTTGCCGATGAAGATCGAATACACTGCAGCCAATGGTAAGCCGTACCGGCGTGTTGAAGTTCTGAATGTGCAAACTATCAACGGCCACCCAACGGTGACTGCCAGCCGCGTTTCCGACTTACTGGGAGGTGGCAAGACCGAAATGCAATTTCGTTACATCGCCTATGACCTCGGCTTACCGCAGTCAGTATTTACCGAGCGCTCGCTACGCAATCCACCACAGGAGTGGCTTAAACGCGCCGAGAAATAGCCAATGAAAACCGTATTTAAGCTGCTGTTGTTGCCTGTCGTGCTGATCTCAATAGCAAGTTTCGCGCAACAGGAATCATGGAGCGACGAGTGGGAAGAGGTCTGGGAAGAAGACCAAGCAACTACTGTCTGGAGCGGCTTCCTGGAAGCAGGCATTGGAACTCGCTTCAGTTCCGATCCCTTGCTGGCTGAGGGCAATACCCTAGAAGAGGTTCGCGCGCGTCTGGAATCCGAATGGCAGCCAGACCGTTACAAAATCAGCCTGAAGGCAGACATAGCTTACGATGGGGTCGAGAACGACTGGCTCGCCGACTTGAGGGATTTATCGATCGGGTTTACGCTTGGTGATAGCACCGATGTAGCGATAGGTCGACAGATTCAAACGTGGGGCACCGGTGACCTAGTGTTTCTGAATGACCTGTTTCCAAAAGACTTTCAGTCCTTCTTCTCTGGTCGTGATGACGAGTACCTAAAAGCGCCCGGTAATGCAATTCGCCTGACTAGGTATTCATCGTCCGTGAATGTCGATTTTGTCTGGACGCCAGCATTTGAGCCAGACAACTACCTGACCGGTGAACGATACTCTTTCTTCTCACCGCAGGTCGGCCGTAATGTTGCGCCAAGATTCAAGGCCCTGGAACCAGCACAAACATTCTCCAATGGTGAGTTTGCCGCGCGCCTGTTTGGGACAATTGAGGGCCGAGAATTTGCTCTGTATGGTTATCGTGGTTTTTTCAAGCAGCCAAATGCATTGACCGCATCATTACAAGCTACTTTCGCCCCCATGACCGCTATTGGTGCTAGCCTCCGCCAACCCCTCGGGCCTGGTCTGTTTAATGCTGAAGTATCGTGGTACGACTCGCGTGACGATAAGGCGGGCAGTAATCCGTTGATACCCAATGACCAATTACGCTTGCTGGCCGGTTACGAATGGGAAGCAAAACGTAATTTCACCGTTGGTGTACAGTATTATCTTGAATGGACGCTCGATCATGACCAGCTGATGGCTAAATCGCCGTTCCGCCAGTTTGAACCCGAGGAACGGCGGCAGTTGCTGACCAACCGACTGACCTGGCGCGCCGGCATGGATAAATATACCTGGGCGCTGTTTAGCTTCTATTCGCCCAGCGACCGTGACTACTATCTACGTCCCCAGTTCACCTATCGACACAATGATCAGTGGTCACTCACCACCGGCGGAAATCTGTTCGGTGGAGACCAAGCGAAAACATTTTTTAATCAACTGCAGGACGCAAGTAATGCGTATCTGCGCTTACGTTACAGCTATTGAGGAATATCCCATGAAAAAACAAATGTCACTTGAACATGCAGTCGAAGCCTTCGCAGGATTTATGGTTCTATTGTCAGTCGTACTAACCTATTTCGTGCATCCTGCATGGATGTGGCTAACCGTATTTGTAGGTGTTAATCTGTTTCAACAAGCGTATTCTGGGTTCTGTCCAGCGGCGATTATCATGCGTAAAATGTTCGGCTTCAAGCCAGCAGCTGAATTGGCCAGAAACTGAAAACCCAAGTAACGATTTAGGAATCAATCGGGGATTGTTAGTCATCCCCGATTGCAAACGCTGTAGCTTACTTTGTATTTTGCAATGTCCTAACAGATTGGAATCGATATAGCGGATGAAACATGCAAGTTAGAACGGTTATTATTATTGAAGGATTGGCCGATATAGTCATGATGGTGACCAAGTTAGTTGTGGGGCTGAGCACAAATTCTGCCGCAATCATCGGCGATGCCCTGCATTCGTTGACGGACTTATGTAATAACTTTATTGCATTGATCGCGCTGCGAATTTCTGAAAAACCGTCAGATGCAGACCATCATTATGGGCATCGAAAGTTCGAACAGCTTGCGGTATTCGCCTTAGCCGTAATGTTGGCAGTGGTCGCAGTAGAATTGGTAATTAATGCAATTAGTCATTTCGGTGAAGAGGTAAGCCATAGTGATCTCGGCTTAGTCATAATGCTCTTGACCTTGGCGATCAATGTTGGCTTAACTGTCTGGGAGAATTATTGGGCGAAGAGGCTTGATTCAGATTTGTTGCATGCCGATGCTAAACACACTCTGAGTGATGTTCTGTCTACCATTGCCGTCATTGTTGGTTGGCAGTTGGCTGCACGAGGCTTTGCTTTGGCAGATACTTTAGTTGCCTTGTTGGTCGCTGCAATCATCTTCTACATGGCAATTAAATTATTTTTGCGGGCAATTCCTATTTTAGTAGATTCCAGCCTCTACCATCCAGAAGACCTAAAGCGCATAGTGGGGAGCGTTGATCAGGTCGAGGCCGTGCATCAAGTACGTGCCCGTACCCTACGCGAAGGCGGCAGTGCCGATATAGTTGTAAGTGTGGATGCAAACCTGAGTACAATGCAAGCACATGCGGTGACCGAATTAATTGAACAGGCATTGCATAAACACTTTGGCATAGATGATGTGATCGTGCATGTGGAGCCGCATTGAAGGGATTGTTAGAATAAAATGAGTAGCTTAGATTTTGATGTTCGCTTTGCGGTATGAGCTAACAAGATCGATTCAAATATTGCAAGCTATCGCCTGTGACTAAACACCTAAAACATCATCAGGAATCGTACATTTGCTAATGCAACATAATTTAAACAACGGAGATAACCATGGCACACATCGCCCCTAAAACCCGAGAAGAGTTAAGCGAATTAGAACCGATGTTTCAAATGGTTGAGGCATCAATGGGTTTTGTGCCGACCTCAATGCTTACCATGGCGCACTGGCCGGAATTGACTCAAGCGTTTGGTGGATTGGGGGCCACCATACTGGCTGGCGGTGAGTTGGAGCCGGGGCTAAAACAACTAATTGCATTTGCGGTTAGCAATGCCGCGGGTTGCCGCTATTGCCAGGCACACACTGCGCATTCGGCACAGAGAAATGAAGTTAGCGCTGAGAAAATACAAGCAGTCTTTGAATTCGGGTCTAGCGAGTTGTTTAGCGACCGAGAAAGAGCAGCACTTCGGGTAGCGGTACATGCCGGCATGGTTCCCAACGCGGTGGAACCACGACATATGGTCGCATTGTCTGAGCACTTTACGGTTAAACAAACTATTGAAGTGGTCGCGGTTATATCTCTATTTGGCTTTCTGAATCGGTGGAATGACACAATGGCTACCACGTTGGAGGATTTTCCGAAAAGCTTCGCAGCAGAAAGCTTGTCAGCTCAGGGTTGGGTTGCCGGGAAGCATGGTTAAATCCCAAAAGGCCTCGCATGGCGCCTTGGATTGTCCGCTATGCTAAATGGCTCTATCATAGTTTCACTCTTAGTATTCTTGATTTTAATAGCTGTTAGCTACCCGCAGCATTAAGATCACCACTCATAACAGGAATTACAATGACAGTTTATGCCATTGCACAATTTGAAATTCATAACCGCGAAGCTTATGATCGCTATGTCTCTAAATTTGCGGATGTGTTCAGTAAATTTAAAGGCACATTATTGGTTAGCGATGAGCATCCAACGGTGCTGGAAGGCGAGTGGCGCAAAGACAAACTAGTTATCATGTCATTCCCCGATCAGGCAGCGTTTTCCGACTGGGCTGATTCACCAGAATATCAGAAAATTTCAAAGGATCGCGTCGCTGGCTCAAAAGGTGTAGTGTTGCTAGCAGAAGGATTTAATCCTTTTATTAAGTAAGCTGTGATCGAGCTACACTGTTGCTGATTGACCATTTCTTAGACGCGATTCAATTAGCGCCGGAATTGGGTGCTGCTTGAGTCCAGACGTATAAATGCTCTTGTAACTGGTTCTTAATGGGCTGTTATTTGCGTATATGTTTCAGCCCTGACTGTGTGCTTCTAATGCGATGAAGCAAACAGCCACGGCTTTCAACTGACATAGTGTCTTGAGCAAAAAACTTCGACATAAAAGCGGATTGAATAAATTCCACAGGCGTGTGGACTAGCTGGTACAATGCTTTTAAGTCGTGGCATGCCGCGACTTTCCTGTGATGTGTGAACGCACAATATTTCACTTGGAGAGAGTTTTCTGGTTAGGCTTGTCGTGAAATTCTTACCCATACTCCTCGTTTTATTAAGCCCTACTATAAAGACAAATATTCAAATGGTCGCTTAGATGCAAAGTTGTCATCTCCTCGTAATAGTCAGGTTTTTGCTCATTTTCTTGGTTCTGCAAATGCCAAGTGGCTGCTCAGCACCAAGCCCAAATCGTTCTCAAATCGTAGACTATATCGAAGATTATCAATCTTCGATGCCGTTGGTAGTTGAAGAGCTATCGATTAAAAAGATTCCGAACAAACAGGACGCAGGAGGCGCTTTACATGTTTTTGGCAAGCTCAAACTTAGTGAAACTCTGTATGTGAAAGACTCCGAGATGTCGGAGTTCAAGAAGAGATTTGCCAGGCAACTCAGAGATAGTCATTTCTCTGAACAAGAAATAACACACCCGCATTACCAACGTATTTTACGTTCCTCCATTAGGCCATTGGACCAGCAAAGTGGCATATTTGACCTACTCAAAGTCGCTAGAGCTAAGGGGGCCTTAGTTAACTTTTCAGCCAAGTTAAGCTACCAAAGCAAGAATCAGGGGTTCACAATTGACGGACATGTTCGCCGTCCTCGATTGGAAGGGCGTGTGATTTCTACCTTCAGTAATCCGGTGATAGTATCAACTGCGATGGTTGATGCCGCAGTACAAAACGCCTTGATGAGTCGCAGCGAACTACAGAAAAAGTCAGACCAAGTTCGCGCCCAAGTTAAGCGCCTGTGGCTCGCCGATTACGGTATTAATGTTGTTGGCGTGCATAAATCCAAGGGTGAGCCGTCTACGGTGGATCCGCTTCGTTCTTCAATTCTTCATCTACAAAATGTTGAACCAATCGAATTGAGTACTCAGTATGCACGCGAGGTCTTTAAGTTAGGCGTGCATACAACCAGCGGCAGAGCAACATGCTTGCGCACAACTCTGTTTAAGCAAGATAGGCATGGCGGCAAACTATCATGTGCACGAGGCCAACAAATACCAGTATCGATTGTGGTTAATTCAGAGCTGAACGCCGTAGGAGAATTTGTGACATTGGCTAGGCTTAGACCCATCCGTGAGATAGCTAACGGTTTGGTGGGAGAGTTTGAAAGCTGGGATCTGAACCTCAACCCCGACGCATTGCAAGCTGATGAGAGCTATACTGTACACTACCTTGCGGAGCCTTTTGCCTTAGAAGACTACAATCAACGAGTAGTGGTTGCAAAAGCGTCACCTAAATCAGCTACGCCAAAATCTAACTTAGAGCCTAAGCCCAAATCCAAACTGGTGTTAAAGCCAAAGCTTGAGGAAAAACTAACAGGGGCCAAGTTAATCTCCGGAATCCAGCTTGAGTTAATTCGGCTTAAAATTTATCGCTTAGTGGCAGACGGTGTGAATGGTCCTGAGACACGACGGAGCATTAGACATTTTCAGTCTAAAAAAAACCTTGCGGTCGACGGCCTTGCTTCACAATCTTTGTTAACGGACTTACGCGCCACGCCAACTGGGAGCATAGAAACTCTTAAAACCAGGTCTGTTAAGAACAAGAAGAGGGCGCAACGCAAGCCAGACAATATCGTACTTAGTGTGATTAAAAAAACTGGCAAGGCAATTAGCAACTCGGTGAAATGGTTGGGTGGTAAGATTAAGGGTAAGGATTAAATAGTTTTGTGCATTCGGTCTATAACACTGTTTATCGCTTTGTTTTGCATGGGCTGTTTGCTCTCGTTTAGGCTTGGCAATGGAAAAAAACTATGCGTCACAAGGCCTATGAAAAGTAGATGTTTAAAATGACTAAAGGTATGCGCGGCTACGCACTTGTTCTCATTTTATTTGTGGCCATTGGTGTGTTGCTGGCTTATCTATTTTTTAAGCAGGAGCAAAAGTTTGATAAGTCGACTCGCTTGCAGACCACAGCATCAATACGAAATCTTCAGTCACATGAGAAGAGCCTTAGGTTTCTTCTAATCCAATCTCGTTTGAACCCCAATTTCGACTATGCCTCTTTGCGAGCTGCTAGATCTGACATTATTGCTGAGTTCGATATGTTTAGATTTGGCGTTTTATTTGAAGAGATAGAAAAAAAAGCCAGCTTGAGTGAAGCGTTCAATCAATATGAGGATAAAATCCAATTCATTGACAAGGTATTGGAGCGATACATTGATCAGAATATTGACCTCACTCAAAGCACTGCGCAAATTCAGCGCTTGATCGACATCCTACAAACACAGGGATGGACCAAAGAGCAACCGTCTTTACAAGAGTCTCTTTCGCAAAACAAATCGTTGTTGTTCAACCTAGCATTGACTGATCAACTTGCGCGTGAGCTATGGTATAAGGCACCAGTAAGCGATGTGCCTGACAGTTTGAAGCGGGACTTGAATGACTACGAAAATTCGATTAAATCGTTCAGTGAAATCTACATACCTGCTTCCGAACTCTATAATCAGCTAATTGAGTTGAATACTGTTGAACTACTGGATGACATTGAGTCAGCCTATAATACACAACATAACAAGGCGATAGCAGACTCGAGTGCGATTGGCACCGCTCTTGTTTTATATGGCTTGGCCACGCTTATGGCGCTAATGTATTTTGGATACCAAATAAGGCGGAATTACCTATCGCTTGAACAGCAGGTGTCAGATCGTACCAGGGAGATCACGGTGGCATACGAAGAACTCCAAGAGTCGCAAGAGCAGTTGATTCAATCTGAAAAGATGGCATCTCTGGGGCAGATGGTGGCGGGTGTGGCTCACGAGATCAATACGCCTTTGGGCTATGTAACCAGCAATATTGATACGCTAAAACTCAACTTGGATGATTTCTCCAGTATTATTTATGATGTGGAAAATCTATTAGCAACCATCAAGGGGTCTCCTCAGGACGGGCCTCAGGGAAATGTGACTACCACCCTTAAGGCGATGCTCAAGAATTACCAACGCATTCAAGCCTTGACTGTTTTACAAGAAAGCAAAGAGTTACTAGGTGATGGCGCATATGGGCTCGCAGAAATTTCAAAATTGGTCTCAAACCTACGGGATTTCTCGCGGCTGGATCGACAATCAACCGAACACATCGATCTGCATGAGTGTCTTGAGAGCTCTCTCAAAATTGCCAGCCCGCATATTCGAGATCATAATGTTGAAATTGAACGCCTATACGGAGGTCTGCCTAAAATAAGTTGTATACCCTCTAAGCTTAACCAGCTGTTTTTGAATATAATTACCAATGCCTGCCAAGCGATGGAAAGCGGTAGTGGTCTTTTGAAGATAGAAACAGCATTGGAACAAGAAAAGGTGATGGTGGTTTTTACAGATAACGGTATTGGAATGGATGAAAAGACAAAGCAAAAAATGTTTGACCCGTTTTATACTTCTAAAGAAATTGGCAAAGGAACTGGATTGGGGATGTCTATCGCGTTCAAGATTATTGAGGCACACGGTGGTAATATGAAGGTAGAATCAAAAGAAGGTGTAGGTACTCAAATTTCCGTCATACTCCCTACTGAACCAAATAATAATCAACTGTAATAATTCTCCGTCCGTTTAAACCCACTATGAATGATAAGCAACGTAAATATCGAGTACTTTTTGTAGACGACGAGCCGAGAGTCACGTCGGCTCTAAAAGCCATGTTTCGCAGAGAGTATGAAGTGTTAACTGCCAACAGTGGAGACGAAGCTATAGAGTTGATAAAGCTAACCAAGGTGAATGTGATTGTAAGCGATCAACGCATGCCTGGTATGCTTGGAAATGAAGTGCTGGCAAAGGTAGCTAAGCTAAGTCCGCAGACAATGCGGATACTGCTTACCGGTTTTATGGATCGTGAAGCAATTGTCGATTCGATTAACGAAGGTGAAGTATACCGTTTTTTAAATAAGCCCTGGAACAACGACGAAATGCGTGAATTGTTGGGGGAAGCATCACTCGCGTCTGAAATTCCAGTAGCGCCACGCAGGAAGCGTCGGGTTAAGAAACCAAAAACAAAGAAAACTAAAACTAAGAAGCAAGAGAGCAGCAAAGCCGAAAGTGCCAAGCCGAGCCCGTTCGCTGGACTTTCTTTGCTTATGATGGAGAACAACTCAGACGTACGCCTGCAAATCAGAAAATTTTGTTCTGACCAAGAGGTGATGATTTATGGCACACAGAGTCTTGAACAAGCAATAGCTGCCGCCTCCGCGCGAGATTCAATTGGCGTTGTAGTAATGGAGCTGGCCAGTGACACCGAGGCCGCAATTCAAACCATCAGCCTGCTGCGCCAAGCCCGACCAGAATTAGTATTTATTGCGTTGACTAGTGAGTATGACGCAGATATCGCGGTCGAACTAATTAATAAGGGCCAAGTGTTCAAGTATTTAGCTAAGCCATTGAAGCTTGAAGATTTTGAGAACACCGTAGAAGATGCTTTTCTGCGACATCAGTATTTGAAAACCCACAAAGAAGCTCAATCTCGATTCAAAGCATCTAGCGATTTTGAAAATATCCTCAGCGAAGTGAAGGCAATTTTTTCCAAATTTTTTTCGTGAAATAATTAATTATCCGACAGACTCATAATGTATTGCCCCGTTATTTAGACTTTGTACGATAGCAAGCGATTTGTTACACTAAATCTCAACGCAAGGAAATGCGTCTGACACCACAAACGCACTGACCACAGCATTCATCAACGCAGGGAGCAATTTATGATGAAATTTCTAATAGTATTCTGCCTTTTATTCGGGGCTACAAATTATGTAACAGCAAAAGAGAGTGTAGTCGCCAATGAGCAGCCTTTTTCGTTCTTACTAGCCAGCAGTTTTGATCCACAGAAGCACAAACTCGATGATTACTTTCTAAGCGAGAAGCTGGATGGCGTTCGCGCCTATTGGGATGGCCAATATCTACACTCACGAGGCGGACACAAATTCGCTGCACCAGCATGGTTCCTTGAATCGTTGCCGGCAACGCCCGTAGATGGCGAACTTTGGGGTGGTCGGCAGACCTTTGATGAGGTCTCCGGCATAGTGCGTAGAAATGAACCAAGTAATGATTGGAATAGAATTCGATTAATGGTTTTCGAACTGCCACAGGCCAAGGGAGATTTTTCCGTGCGCTATAAAAAAATGCAGCAACTATATGCTCGACATGGCAACCGACACTGGCAGCTTGTGGAGCAGCGTGCTGCGCCAAAAACAGTGTCTGACCTGCAATCCATGTTGATCAAACTGGATGCCAACGGTGGGGAAGGCTTTATGCTTAAATCAAAAACGGCAGCCTATCGTGGAGGCCGATCCGATGACCTGGTAAAAGTTAAATTAAAGAATGATGCCGAAGCCGAAGTGATTTCTCACCACCAAGGAAAAGGCCGTTTATCCAATCTAATGGGCAGCATTACGGTGCAAATGCCGAATGGAGTACAATTTAAGATTGGATCAGGATTCAGTGATGTGCAGCGCGAAAATCCACCAGCTATTGGAGCTATAGTAAGCTACAAATATAATGGTTTAACCAAGAATGGTAAGCCAAGGTTTCCGACTTTTTGGCGCGTCCGACGTGATGCTTTGGATAAAGTATCAAATAAGAAATGATCATGCCAAAGGTTATTCTGCGCAAACTTGTTTGTAAGATCGAACTCTATTAAATCTATATTCCGCTAGAAACGACAAAAATATTGGAGGCCAATTTT
>Ga0316189_10002853_pt1 | contig 16859 bp, 20 predicted proteins | sample LowCovwburrow_MG_FD_204930 | JGI IMG/M metagenome (GOLD analysis project Ga0316189, IMG submission 204930) | Coastal sediment microbial communities from Maine, United States - Lowes Cove worm burrow | ecosystem: Environmental > Aquatic > Marine > Coastal > Sediment | place: USA: Maine... | reverse complement strand
GCCTGTCAGGTAGCCTGTACCCTGACCCTGAAGCACATCCCAATATATTCCAGGCTGACATGGCGATCCCGGTAAGGTCAAACCGAAATGTACCTTCGGACACGTTGCCGGTATTCGCTAATATATTTCAGGTGTATATCGCTAAATTAACGTCAGCCAAATTAAAACCTTTACGGCCGGTCGGCCGGCAGCCTTATGTCCGGGGAGAGTAAATAGATGGATATCAATGAGCACTTAGCCGTTAATGTTATGGGGTGGCGTAAAGCTTCTGTCAATCTGCTAACAAATGCAAAACCGAGATTTGGGGATGTTATAGATTGTTATTCCGATGATACTGGTGAGTGTAAGGTTCTTTTAAAAGACTGGAACCCTCCCGAAAACATAGAGCAGGCTTTTATGTGTTATCAATCGCTCATCCGAAAAGGGTACGAAGGCGAAATCAATTCCAGAACAAACACGCATGATGTCTATCTCTGTAAGCGCAATACGGGGTATTCTCTTAAAACATCAGTAGATTTATGTGACGCTCTTAGCAGTGCTTGCGCAAAAGCAACAGGATGGGAACCTAATGTCAGCTAAATTTTCAGAATTTGTACCGCCGCTCGGCGTATTCATCAGGATGCCGGTAGGGGCTTTCGTATTTTACCCTGTCGGGGAGTTCTCCGACAGCGCGAGCATCCTTAGTTACGCCAACCGGGCAGGCGGTAAGATCACCACCAGTGCAGTAGCAGGCGTGGAGACACGGTCGTGCGAAGTCACTAAACTGCTCAGATGTGAAGTCGTGGAGTCGGCGCCGGATCGGCTGACGCCTGGGCGTAAGGCTAATGATGAAGAGGTTTCTCGACCCGGCACGCTGGACTGCCCATGAGCACAGAACAAGCCGAAACCGCATTCAAAAGCCGCGGCTGGGATTACAGCCTCGATTTCAACGGGGGCGTGATTATTATCGACCAGACCCCGGAATTCAGGGCGAGTTATTGGCCGCGCACTGATCGGTTTACGGTCGTATTCAAGGGCGAACGATTGCGGGGCAAGAGATTAGGCACCTTGCTGAGTTTGGTAAATAAACGTAAGGCGATTTCAAGATGAGACAAACCAAGCTTGAATCCTCAATTGAAATATTTTTCAATTACCTGTCGGGGTTCTTGCTGGCATGGGCTGCTTACGCCTTTATCGTCATACCAGTACCTGGGTTTTCAGAATCGCCCTTTTGGGTGACTAGCTTTTTTACGGCCATTAGCATTGTCAGGTCATTTTTCTGGCGCCGGTTTTTTAACGCAGGACTGCATACGGCTGTACATAAAATTTTATCCAATTGGAGGCTACAACCATGAAAATTATCGGAATCGCAGGCCCTGCCGGGGCAGGTAAAACCACCGTCGCTGGTATGATCCAGCAGATGCAGCCAGGCTACGACAGGTTAGCTTTTTCTACGCCAATAAAAGAGATGCTTAGGGTTGGATTAGGCTTATCTGAGGCGCAGCTTTACGGCGACCAGAAAGAAGTAGCTGACCCCAGGTACGGCTGCACGCCTCGCCATTTAATGCAGACACTCGGTACTGAATGGGGCCGCAATATGATCAATCAGGACATTTGGCTCAACGCGACTATATCCAAAATCTGCGGCCCTACTGTAGTTGAAGACGTGCGGTTTTTTGGCGAAGCCGACTGGGTGCGCAAACACGGCGCTCTGCTACACGTAGCCCGCAACGGTTTAGTCACGCACCGGCACGAATCCGAGGCGGGGATACAGCCGGCTGGCGGGGATTATTTTATTAATAATAGTTTCGGTCTCGGTGACCTGGAACAGCAGGTTGAGAATTTTTTGGCGAGTTTGGATTTGGGAGAATAGCATGGCTATTAAAGACACAGAAAACCCAAAAGGATTCTTTTTCCACGACCACCCGGTCATACAGAAGATAGTAAGCGAACTTATAGCTGCGGACCTTGAGGGGTATCAGAAGCTTTTGGATGACTGCAAGCAGGCAGAGGAACAGCCTAAACCCTTTTGCCTGCACCACAGTGTTACGGCGAGCTACGAGCACGTCACTTGTAGAACCTGCGGAGCAGTGCGCACAGGTAGCCACGAAGACCGGTGGGGAGTAGCAAAATCCACATGGTTTAAGAATTTGGCTGAAGCTGAATTCTATAAAGAAAACGGGAGATTACCGGAATGACAACCTTAATAGCAATGTCAAGCCCGATTGAAAAATTCACTAAACGTATGAATGCCGATGAGTGCGAGTGGGATGGCGACCTAGTCGATTTTATTCAGACGGGCGATTTAGGCTTCTGTGGATGCGGTATGCCAGAACAAAATTTAGACTATATTCGAAAAGGTTTGGAGCATATAAACGAGACCCGCCCTGAAAGCCAGGAGCACGATGATTGGCACCCTGAATGGGTTAGCCGAGGGCATGAAATCTTTGGCAACGAAACTTCAAGATATTTCTTTTTCTATTGGGCGGACAAAGAGGAATTAACGGAACACGGCGGGTCTGTACCAGGGTGGCTTTCAGACAAAGGAAAAGAGTTGTTAGAAGTCCTGGAAATACTGCATTCTCGCGGCGACTTTGAAACAGATAAATGCCTACATAGAGAAGGCGTTACCCCTGGGTACGATCATGTCACTTGCAGGCAGTGCGGTGCGATTAGAATAAGTGACATACCGAAAGCTTGGGGACCGGCTGCAGGGCGGTGGTTTGATGATTTAGCTGCTGCCAAATTCTATAAAGAAAACGGGAGATTACCGGAATGACAACCTTAACTGACAATGAAAAAACTCAATTGCGCGCCCTTTTGGCTAAGGCTACGGGTGCAGGGTTTGAATTATGCCAAGATTCCGTGAGCACTCTGGTAACGATCGGGAAAGGCATGTTCTGGAGCAAAGAGCTTGATCAGGCGGCACGGTTTTTGGCAAATACGGCTGAGAAGGAAATGCAGGTGTTTAGCAATGAAAATTGTTTGGCTGAAGACGAAAGATTGCCACTAACCAAGGCTTTGGAATATATCGGCGCTAAAATCCAGGCGGACTGCCGATTAAAGATAGCTACCGACGGCGAGTTGGGTACAGTTATTCAGATGGACTTTGATAAGGCATCCTACCGCCTGGTCTACAAGGTGATGGAGATAGACTTCAACCGTAAATCTCGTCTAGACTACATTGCAGCATGGGCTAACCACACCTATGAAACTCGAAATGATGATTGGTCGGAATTGGATGGCGAAGCGAGAGCTAATCTCAGCCCTGTAAAGTTTTCGGAGTTTGAAAAGTATCGAGACGAGTTGAAAGCCAAAGGCCTAGTCTGGAAGGGCGTCGCCAAGGACATATTGCTTAACTACATTCAGCAATATGTTTAGGAGATTGATATGAATACCCCACTGACTCAAGGCTCAATAACTGCAATTCTCGCCCTACCCTTCCTTTTAGCAATTATGTGGGTGCTGGGTGTAGTGTGTTTCGGTCTCGGTTTACTTCTGCCTTACATGTTTCTTTCGGAAGAAACTGCTTTTGGATTTTGGAGGGTTGCTCTAATCGGTACACTGTTCAATTTATTTGTGGCTTTTATGTGTGTTCTACTGGTAGGGCTGGTGGAGCGACTTGAAATAGATATAGATAGATTGTATTGGGCGGCGCTTATTGAAATGGTTTTAATAGCGACCTACGCCGCGGGCAAAGCCCAAGGGTTTTCTTGGTGAGCCCTTTACTACAATGGGAACTTGACTGGATCGACGCAAATTCTGAACAGTACGACTCGACCCAGCACGCCAACTTGGTCAAGCACAACATAATGAAGAGGTATTTGACCAAGGAAATCCATAGCAGGCTGAAAGCCTCGATTGACGAATTGATTAGCAACTTAATGGTAACCAAAAATGAACTTTGACCAATACGCAAAAGAAATACACGCCCACAATGTGAAAGTAGGCTGGTGGAATCCTCCGCAGGACTGCCTGTTCCAGAAGCTACAGTTAGTCTCGACTGAGGTTGCTGAGGCGACTGAGGGTGAGCGCAAGAACCTGATGGATGACAAGCTGCCACACCGGAAGATGGGTGAGGTTGAATTGGCGGATGCTTTGATTCGGGTTTTGGATATTGGGGGACGGCTACAGCTTGTGTATTACGCATACGCCCCGACACACTTTTATGTGGACAATCCTCTGAACTCTATAGGGAAGCAGCACCTAGGTGTCAATGACGTGATGTGCAGCCTGGCTAGTTGTCTGGCTGATCTCCCTATATACGATGAAACTGACCATACATACAGCAGTCTGATCAACACCATCCTTCAAGTCGCCGATAACCAGGGCTACGACATCGAATCTGCTATGAATGAGAAAATCGAATTTAATAAAATTCGTAGCGACCATAAGCCTGAGAATCGGGCGAAAAAGCATGGGAAGGGGTTTTGATATGGGCTGGCTTAAGCGGCTATTCAGCGAAACTTTCTTTTTCGTTAACGTGCTGATAGCAGTGCTCTGCCTGTCTGCTGCGCTTCTGCTGGCCCAAGCAATATTTAAATTTTGAAACCCAGTTGACAAACAAATAACCAAAAGTCCATACTAACCGCCACCACAAGATTAACTAAGGCTTCAAATGACTAAACCCTCTAATTGGATCAACGTCCTGCCCCTCAATGAATGGACAGCTTTCTATGATCAGAACGGGAATAAGGAAGTTACTTTTAAGCTGGAAAGCTGCGAAGTGCTTTCAGAAGGCCCTGAATATGTTATGCGGGCTACCTTGCCGGGCAACAGCGAGGGCTTCACGCCTCTCAAGTTGTTCGGCGGCCTGGATCCGCTGCCTATCAGCAAGAACCTATCCATCCGCCTGCACATGCCAATCGAATTCCATAACGTGCCAGGCGTGGGCCTATCCCCCAAGATGGTCTATATCTTCCCGCGCGGTTGCCGCGTCCAGGAATACAAACCGAATGGAAATCAAGCAAGAAGGGGCGGCTGATGTTTGTCTACTACCAGACGAACCAAAAATCTAAGTGGAAGTTCGTACTAGAGTCCGAAGCTGCTTTATCAAAATTAAAAGAAGAGCAAGTGCCGATGCAGTCGGTGCTATCGATCAAAGAACCACTGGATGCCGACGACGATAAACATGGCCGAAGTTATAAGGGCCCGTTCTATGCGGACATCGATGTCGACGGAGACCCCGAGGCTGCGATCAACTCAGCCATCAAGTTTGCAGATAAGTTAGAAAAAGAAGGTATCGACAGCTATAGCGTCTACCTCTCCGGCAAAAAGGGTTTCCACTTCATCGTACCGATGAAGACGTTTGCCAGCGAGAGGCCTGCAAAATCACTGCCACTGATCTATAAAGAATTGGCGTTGGATATGTTCGTCGAAGGCATCGATATGAGTGTCTATAGCGAAGGTAAGCCGCATCTGCTACGCACGGCTAACGTCAAACGCAAGGATAACGGCAAGTACAAAGTACAGATCACCCCTGAAGAGTTGTACAAGCTGACGCCTGAGAAATACAGCCAACTGACCGAACAGCCACGGCCCGAATTCAAACCTCCTGAGCCGAAACTGTCCCTATCTTTCCAGGCTAAATTTGAACTTGCCAGAACACGTATGCAGAAAAAGCAGCGATCGATGGCTAATGTGGAATTCGTGCCGAATGAAGAGTTGGAGAAAACGGTTTCTGAGGATGGCTCACTACCTCGTTGTATTCAATTGCTGATCGAGCAGGGCGACACTAAGTCTGGCGCGAACTTCAACCAGGCGACGATACAATTTGCCACCTTCATGGTTAAGGCGGGCGTTAAAGACTGGCTCACGCATGCCAAGACCATGGCCAAAAATGTTAAGTCATCCAGTTACAGCAGTGAGCACGCAAGACTGATGGAACTGAAGAAGATGGTCAGTTACGTTGCGGGGTCGCCTCAGTACAAGTTCTCAAAGGCGATGCTGTTTTCAGTGATGGAGCCTTGCCGGGACTGCGCTATTTGTAATGGTACGGTTGAGGACGGTACCGTTGTCCCTGAGGATTACGAAGAGTACAGCGAGATATCAGAAACGCCAACCGGCTACTACATCGGCCAGGGCAAATCACAGCGGCAACTGACGACCTTTACGTTGGATGTTATCAGCCGGTTTTGCGTGCCCTCAGATGACGAGGATGAATCCGAAACCCGCGTCGGCTCACACGCCATCGTCAAGATTAACGGCCACAAACGTGACCGAATAACGCTACTGGAAACTGTCTGGAATAGCGGGCGGGATTTCAAGAGTGCCATCCAGGGTAAGAGCAATTATGCCTTCTATGGCACTGATGTCGATTTACAAAAATTGCAAAATAAACTGTTTGCGAACGAGGAAGATATGGGAGAAATTATATACGTCCACACCATGGGTATCCACCGGCACAAGGTCGGTAAAAACCAAACCATACTGGCTTACGTGGAGCCGGGCTTCTCGATGAACTCGCTTAGAGAAAAGAACACGCACGAACTTTGGGGTGTGATGCCCTCACCCCCGAACATACAGGAAGCCACCTACCCTACCCCGAACGATGACCTGAAAGAACTGATCGATAATATGCTCAACTGCAATGACCCGTTAGTCACTTGCACGCTAATCGGATGGATGGCGTTGTGCCATATCAAGGTTCAGTTGACGATGCGGGATAACCAGTTTCCGTTGCTCAATCTTTGGGGGAATGCTGGCTGCGTAGATTGTGACACAGAATTTTTGACGCCGACAGGCTGGAAAAGGATAGCCGATTACGTTGAGGGTGATGAAGTTTGCCAGTGGCAGCCAGACGGAACTACTGAGTTTGTGAGGCCGTTGGATTATATAAAAGCACCTTGCGAGGAGCTTCTCAGATTTACCACTGACAAGGTGGATATGGTTGTTTCTAGAGACCATAGAGTGCCTTATCTTTCTAATTCAGAAGTAAGGACAAGCCCAGCAAAAAAGATATTAAATACTTTCGGAATACAATTGCCTCTGGCAGAGGGTACAGAACATACTGACGCTTCTAAGGTAACAGTGTTCGCCCCCCGCGACGGCCACCAATACTGCTTCACTACGCCATCAACTTTCTGGCTTGCCCGTAGAAGCGGGACAATATTCCCGACAGGCAACTCCGGCAAGTCAGCCCTCAGCTCCCTATTCGCCTACCTGCACGGCATCGACTACATGCTAGAGCATTCACCAATGTCATTGCAGGGCACAACGCCGTGGGCGGTGGCACAGTATTGTGCGACCTCAGAATCGACTGTCAGATTAATTGAAGAGTTCAACCGTAGCGAGATCCGGGCAAGTGCGTATGACCAGTTCACCGGTATGTTCAAAGCAGCATGGAATAAGCAGACCTTTGCCAAAGGCGGGGTAGACAAGGTCAATGCCGGCGGCACTACCCGCCAGGGCGTCAAGGTTATTGAAACCAAGATATCCGCACCGCTGTGCGTGATGTCAGAGCAAGCCCCTGATCGGCCAGCGTTGCGCCAACGCATGGTGCAACTGAATGTCAACAAAGCAGGCCGTGAGCGCGAGGGTGCCGAAGATGCTTTCCATTACTTGACTGATCATAAAGATAAGCTGGCGGGACTTGCCCGGGCGATGGTCTTCGAAAGCCTGCAAACTCACCCTGAAGAGGTGATGAAAACCATGGAGCATTACAAGCAGTTCGTACCGAAAGAAATCGACGCCCGCCCGCAGTTTTCTTATCAAGCAGTTTTAACCGGTGTTTATTTTTTCGGTAAGACTTTGAGAAGTATCGAACTCGATGAAGACTATGTGAAAGAGAAAGTAGCCTTCATGGAAAGCGTCATCATCGATAACCTGAAGGCGTCGCTCAGCGACATCAGGATTGAGAAATCCCGTACTGAGGTTTCGCTGGTGCTGACCACCATGGCGTTGATGGCGAACGCGCACGACCAGCAGGAGATGCAATACAGCCTGGAGCCTGGTGTCAATTACTACTGGGAGGGTGAAAGCCTGTACCTCGACACCACTGTTTGCCACATGCTGTATACGCGATGGGCGCGGCAATCCGGCGACCGTGTGATGATAGGCGCCCTACAACAATTCGAAGTGCTGCTCTCTCAAGAAGACTTTTTCAAGCAGTGGACACGCCACCCGAGCATTGGTGAAGGGGTGCGCAAACTGGCTGAGATGGATGTGGCGACGATGCAGAGTAGAGGTATTGATGTGAGTATGTTTAAGAAGGCAGGGGGTTGAGGCATGAAACACTTAGACTTGTTCAGCGGCATAGGTGGCTTTGCTTTAGCCGCCAAATGGGCTGGAATTGAAACGGTGGCATTTTGTGAGATTGAAGAATTCCCTCGCAAGGTACTCAATAAAAACTTTCCCGAGGTACCTATACACCGGGATATCAGAGAATTAGACGGGAGTGAATATGAAGGAATTGACATTATTACCGGAGGCTACCCATGTCAGCCGTTCAGTGTCGCAGGCAAACGCGCAGGCACGAAAGACGCTCGCCACCTCTGGCCGGAAATGTTGCGAGTTATTGCACAGGCAAGACCCTCTTGGGTCGTTTGTGAAAATGTTACTGGTCATGTCACCCTGGGGGTCGACAAGGTGCTCACTGATATGGCAAGTCAAGGCTACTCCGGAAGGCCGTTTGTTATTCCAGCTTGCGCCAAAGGCGCAAAGCACCGAAGAGACCGGCTATGGCTTGTATTCCACGCCAACAGCGCTGATGCCGTTAGAAGCGACGGACCCTGCAGAGAGGATATTCACACTGAAGAGCGGTCGACTGCGGAAAATGTCAAAGAAAGGAATTTCTGGCTCAGTGAATTGGAGCCAAGAGAGGTTACACCTCGGGCATCTACCTACACCAACTCTTTGCGAGAACTGGATGGGATACCCGACTGGGTGGACAGAAATAAGGCCCTCGGAAACGCCATAGTACCTCAAGTTGCTTACGAAATTTTGAAGGGTATACGCGACCATGAGTAAAATCCCCCTATCCAAGGCCCTAAACAACTCCGGCATCCCCCACGAAATCCCGTGGGCAAGCCAGGTCATCATCACCCTGCCTGACGACTACCTGCCGTTCGACCATCAGTACCAGGGCGTGAACCTCCTGGCTGTCCATGATCGCGGGGGGTTGTTCGATGAGGCTGGCACCGGTAAGACGTTGGCGATGCAGATGAATGCGCTATGGCGGGTGGGCGAAGGCAATAAGGTTCTGGTTTTGATGCCGCCGGTATTGCTGAAACAATTCTACGAGGAACTGCACAGCAAGTTCGTTAACGTGGGCCAGTTCGTGCGGACTGAAATATTCAGAGGCACAGTTGCTCAGCGGCAGAAATTAATCATGCGCTATGCCGAAGAAGGTTGGCCGGATATTTTGTTGATGACCTATGAATTATTCAGAGGTAACAAGCCACGCAGGGTTAAGAACCCAGAAGGCGGCAAAGCCAAAATAGTTCGTAATGAAGGTTACCACGTCGTCACCAAGGCCCAGGGGTACGATGTGATCATCGCCGACGAGGCCCAGGCGCTCAATAACAGCCAGTCTCGCGTACATAAAAAAGTGTATAGCTACATCGGGGGCAAGCAAACCGACCCGCCTGAGTGTGCGCTGGTGCTGGCCACTGCGACACCCAGCCACACCCGGGCGGAGCAATGCTACGGACTGATCCGGTTACTGAATCCGACCGCTTACGGCACCAAGGCTGAGTTTGAGCGGCTGCACATCGAGTACGACCAGAATGTGCCTTATAAGAAAATAGCCGACTACCTGAATCTGGATATCCTCCACATGAACCTGTACGCGCACGCCAGACGGGTTGAGAAATCAGATGTAGCGCCAGACATGCCAGACAAGATCAGCACGTTGGTTCCGATCGAACTCGACCCGAAGCATAAGGCCTTATACAAAAAGCTGCTGAATGAACGGATGCTGGAACTGGAAGACAAGTTTATTGACGCGGTCGATGCCTCAGCATTGCGCCAGATCGCTATGCAGTTAATCACTAACCCTGGAAAATATTCGGACACACCGATCAGGAATACGCTGGACGAATGGCTAGATATGCAGCTTGACGCCATACAATTAGAAACGACAAAAGCCATGGTCGTCATCCATTACAACGAGACCGCTCGCAGGCTCGCCAAACACCTGGAAAAATACAATCCGGTTGTGTTGAATGGCGAAACCAAGGACAAAGACAAAGCCAAGGAATCCTTCCTTACTGACGACAAATGCCGGGTTCTAATTGTCCATTCAAGATCAGGTGGCGCCGGTTCGAACTTCCAGTCAGTCTGCAATAACGTCCTGTTCTACGAGTGCCCGGACAGCCCCGGCGACATTACCCAGGTAGGTGACCGAGTGCACCGCATTGTCGGCACAGATTCAACTGTGAATTTATACTTCGCCTCCGCGATCGGTACGTGGGCTGCGAAGAAAATAAGACAAGTGGTCGAGAAGGCCGCTTATATTAATGAGGTCGTCGGCGATAAGAAAGCGTTGATGGCTGATTTGTTTGATGAGGATTTTTGAGGGTTTTGTTATGGATGTTGAATTAAAAACAGTAGTTACAGTCAGTTCCGAAAGGCTAGTAAAAGAAATGACGGCTACAGAAGTTGCAAGTTTTTGCTCGGCCCTGGCCGATAAGCTTGACGACGATTTCCACTTGAGGGCGCAGGCGGCTGAAAATTTCACCGAAGGACTGTCAGAAAAAGGCTGCAGATTTCTGGCTGAAGTCGTGACTCAACATTTCGCCCGAAATAAGCGCGTAGAAGACTAATCCACCCCCAAATTTGTAAACAAGTAATTGCATAATTAAATCTACTTGTTTACAATGTAACGGCTCTGAAAAGAGAAAATGAAACTGAAGAAAGTAATTTTACTTTAAATATATTGGAGAAATAAAATGGCACTTGCTAAAAAAGCTGTAGTGGAAAAACCTGTCGAAGACGTTGCTGAAGATGTGGTCGGTGAAGTGGAAGAAGTGGCGGCGGATGTGGCCGAACAGACTGCTGAAGTGGTGAAAGAAGTCAGTGAAAATACGGTCGTGGCTACGACTACTGCTACCAAAATAGTACCGGCAGCACCTAAAGGCGGCGAGATGGTCACAGCCGGTCAAGCGGTTAGCTCTATCGACCGCCTGGCCGAGATGGGCTTCAGAGGTCTGAAGATCGACTATTACTCGCACACCAACCTGAAAATCAAAAACGGTTCTTTTTCCACTGACGAAGATGAGTTGGACGAAAAGGAATTTACCTGCACCATCTTGGAAGCCCGGCCTAAATACTCGTATGCTACCGAAGAGGGTGAAGGCGGTGAGCAGGTGTTTAGCTATGACCGAGAAACTGTCCCAGGCGGTGGGTCGTTGGCCGATTTGATCAACGACTGGGTTATCGACGGTGAGATCGAAAATGCCAAGGATGTTATCGTGAAGGAATACTGCGATGCGGTTTTGCAGGTTTATGACGGCACCCTCGAAGACGAAATCGTCGTGGCCTCTGTCTCACCAAGTTCAGTCGGAAAACTTGGCGGATACCAGAGTGCTTTGGAATACAGGGGATTTGATACCCGCGAAAAGATGCTTTCAGTAGTTACTAAAGTTAGCGTCGGAAAGACTGTGTCCAAAGGCAGTAAGTCCTGGAACCCTTGGAAATTTTCCTTTGTCAAGACCCTGTAATATTTGACAGCAGCGTAAACCAATGGCCGCTGGTGACGGCGGCCATTTTTTCAAACTAAGAGTAACTAAGAATGCCTGATCTATACCCCGATCAAAAAGCAATTGTTGACGATATCGTTAAGTTTTATCAGACGCCGGGTCAACTATTGTTCTGTCTAACTGGCTGGGCAGGCACCGGCAAATCTTTTACCATTCAACGGGCGATAAAAACTCTTCAACAATTGCACCCTGGCCTGCGCGCCTGCCTAACTGCGCCTACCAATAAGGCCGCCAAAGTTTTACGTTCTATGGCGGCAGAGTACGGCCTAGCCATCGACTGCATGACAATCTATTCGTCCCTTGGCCTTGTCCTCGATAACAATGATGAGGTTAAGTACACCAAGAAAATGCGTGAGGGCGGCTTCAAGGATATGGATGTCGTTGTCATTGACGAAGGATCGATGGTGAATAAGAACGTCACCAGCAAAATACGTGAGGCCGCTCAGATGTATGGCGTTAAAGTCATCGCAATGGGGGATGAATTTCAGTTGCCTCCTGTTAAAGAGTCCGTGGCCAGTCTGTTTGCCGAGGCTGACGTTAAGCGGCATTTGACTGAAAACCGCCGTCAGTGTGACGGTAACCCAATTCTCGAATTATGCAGTTCGTTGCGCCAGGATATCATTGACGGCACTTGCCGTGCCCAATTCAAAACCAATGTCAATGAAGACTTGGATATCGGCATACATGCGCTTAACGGCGAGGATTGGTACGACTGGATCAAGTTGAATTTTGTTTCCGATCAGTACAAAGAAGACCCCGACTCATTTCGAATATTGGCCTACACCAATAAGCGAGTAAACATGCTGAACAAGGCTATTCGAAGATTGTTGGTCGGGGAAACTGTTGAACCTTACACCGTCGGTGAGCGCGTCATTACACGCCACCCGCTATTTCAAGATATGACTGAAGCAAACCCTTTGTTGGTGGCCAACACCGATGAAGAATTGACCGTACTTCAAATATACGAAGACAACCATCCGCTTTACGCGCACATGAACGAAGAGTTCAAAGTGTGGACAACCACATTGAAGGCGGACAGTGGCGGTGTCGCCGAAGTTTATATCCTTCACGAAGACAGCCTCGGCGACCACAAGCGCATGCTGAATAAACTCAGCAAAGCTGCCTACGGCGGCGCGCCGTGGCGGCATTTCTGGGACTTCAAGGATTCTTTTGCGGACCTGCAGCCGCCTCACGCCATGACTATCCATAGAAGCCAGGGTTCTACATACGAAAATGTTTTTATCGACGTACGAAATTGCTATAAAAACCCTAAGGCCAGAGAGAGAAATCAACTTCTCTATGTCGGGTCTTCTAGGCCCAGCGAAAATTTGATAGCGCTGCGGAGATAGGCTATGAGTTTGAAACACTTAGATTTATTCACGGGCATCGGAGGCTTTAAAATAGCTGCCGAGTGGGCGGGATTTGATACCGTTGCTTTCTGCGAGATCAATGACTGGTGCGATGAGAATGCTCTAAAGGCTAACTGGCCGGATACGCCTAATTTACGAGACATAACTAAACTGTGCAGAAGAGTACATCATAATTTAGACGAAACAGGACAACATAATGACCCAGACTACGATCCCGACGAGGGCTACATCGAATGCAGCAGATGCAGTGGAAAAGATTACAGAAACGGAGGCAGAGCAAACATTGACGGGTGGATTGACTTCGGAGACTGCGAGTGCATCGGCTCAGACGAATTTATCGACACCTTTGGCGGTGTTGATCTCATTACGGCGGGCGTGCCATGCCAACCTGCGAGTATCATCGGAAAACGAAAAGGGCTTGAAGACAGTCGATGGCTATGGCCCGACACTTTCAGGGTCATCGAAGAACTCGAACCCACTTTCGTCGTCTGCGAAAACCCTCCTGGAATCCTCACACTCGACAGCGGGGATCGTTTCGCCGAGATCATCGAAAGGTTTCAAGAAGCAGGGTATGGCGTTTGGTGGGAAACTATACCCGCTTCAGCCGTTGGCGGGGGTCATCGGCGGGAAAGGGTCTGGCTTGTTGCCTACTCCTGCGGCAAGGGACTGGAAGGACACGCCGGGAATGGCTACCCACACGCAAAATCACGACGGGAGTTCGAGAGTGCGTTTAGACCAACTCCACCGAAAACTGTTTTTCCTTTGCGGGACTCCGAGTCGTGGTGGAAAGATCAATTTCCGTTACCGGTTGTGGTTGATGGGGTACCCGATCCAGCATTTTACAAATAAGCAGTGATAGCCACCGGCAACGCTATCGTCCCACAAGTTGCTTACCAAATACTTAAACCAATTGCGGAGCTATTAAACCAATGATTTTACTAGACGCCAAAGCCACCATGTACCACGCCTATCACATCGGCGAAGACCCTGATGCCATCTCAACTGCGCTTGATAACAACATCAACACCGCCGCATACGGGTTCAACCAGTGGATGGAGCGTTATATGCTCCCGATCCTCAACATGCATGCGCCGATCGACATCATAGCTTGCCATGACGGGGGTACAGACTATCGTACTGCTATTTTGCCTGAGTACAAGCAGACTAAATCCCGCGTCGAGCGTGATCCTGAGCAGAAAGTTCAGACGGACATAATGCTCAAGATGATAAAAAATTTCCTCGCGGCGATCGGCGCTACCCAGGCTTATGTTGAAGGCGTTGAGGCTGACGACATATTGGCTTATTTCTGCCAGACAATGAAAGACCCTATCCTGATTTACACTGTCGACCAGGACATACTTCAACTTCAAGGCCAGTACGACCACGTTCAAGTGCTGCTCAAATGCGAGTACCAAGACACTGGCGAATGCAATGGCATCCCGCACAAATTCACCTCACTAGCCAAATCTATGCTCGGCGACTCCTCCGACAACTATAAAGGCGTCACCGGTTTCGGCCCGAAGAAATGGGATAGGCTGGTTGACACTATCGGCTACGATGGCATTGAAGAAATTGAACAGTGCGTTAAAACCAATCAATACGACGATATCCGCGAAGCTCTTGAGTGCGAGCCAAACCAGGCCTTGCAATTGCTCTATGACAATCGTGAAGAGTGGCGAGTAGGCTACCGCCTGGCTATCCTCCACCCTGAACTTTGCTGGAAGCCTCGCAACAAAAAGCTCACCAAAATTCAATGGTTCAAACGCCTGCCGGACGGTGCCAAGGTTAAAAACATCTTCAACGCAATGGGTTGCTCTGACCTGATTGCAGACGAAGCAATCTCAAAGTACCTGCCTGAATGTTTTCCGATCATCGCCGAGGATGTGGATGACGACTTGTTCACGCAGTTCGAAGCCGCCTGCCTGGAATCGCCGATCGTCTCATTTGATTATGAAACTTATCCGTCTGAAAACGCAATGTTGGTCGGCGCTGACGGTAAAGATTATGTGGATGTGAAAGAAGCGTTAATCGCCGGTGTGTCGTTCACTTACGGCACCAACCTGCAAAGTACCATCTATATCCCGGTCAACCATAACAGTGACGGTAATGTTCGCGTCGAAGTTATCGGTAAGCTGCTGAAGATTGCCGAGCGCTGCTCGAAATTGGTTGTGCAGAACGCCTTCTTTGAGATTGCAGTGACGCTCACTAATCTGGACTTCTGGCTGGGCCGGGTTGTCGATACCGCGTTGATGGCGTCTTACGTTGATGAGAACGAAACAACTGGTTTGAAAGATTCGTCAAAGCGTGAGTTGGCCCACACCCAGGCCAGTTACGCAGAAACAGTCGCTGACCCGGTTACCGGCGAAATGCGCACAATGGACCAACTCAGCCTCGATGAAGTGTTTTCTTACGGCTGTGACGATGCCACCTGCACCGCGCATCTGTGGGTGCTGCGTAATATCATCATGCAGATTGAAGGCACTCTGGATTTCTTCATGGAAAACCAAACCTTGTCACAGCATGCCCTGGTCGATGCTTATTTAACCGGCTGCGAGATTGACTGGGATGCGCTTGAAGTCCAGCACCAGAAAGATTTGAAAACCATCGAAGTTAAGATGGCTGAAATGCGGAATCTGCTGTCTGAAAACTGCGCGTCTACACAGCCTGGCGGCGGCAGTAGTTTAGTCAAATCAGAGACTGACTACATAAAAGCCAAAGCCTACGACACGGCTACCAAGAAGCTGATCAAAGACGGCATCGATACCACGTCTGAGGAAGGTATGCAGGTACTTGCCGCCGCCAAAAAGCAGGCCGTGGCTAAATATTCCGAAGAGTGCTTGGCTGCATCTGCCTACACGACTTACGAAACTACTGAAGAGCCGCCTGAATTCCTGCCGACTGCTGGCCAGTTCAAAGCCTTAACCGAAAAGCTCGAGTTCGAGCCGCCTTTAGAGAAAGTCTCTCGCAAAGCCATTAGCGAGTGGCTGGCCGAAGTAACACAAATCGATGTCGATGATGACCATGACGACCGGGCTGAACTCACCAAAGACCAGGCGCTATTCACCACGTTGCTGGCGCGCGCTGCCGACGACCTGAAAAGCCGCGAAGGTGACCAGTACCAGCACTTGATGGCTTTCTGTGTCCGACATTCCGGTGTACAAGGTAAAGTTACCTCTACTGGCGATGAACTCAACACCGGCTCGTCAAAGCAGATGCAGCAACTGCTGTATTGCAAGCTCAACTTGCCGGTACGCAACTGCGGGTTCCCGACCAAAGGTTCGTTCCGCGATGTCAGTGGGCTGCAAGGTTCTCCGCAGACGGACGCGTTGGCAATACAAACAGCGTTGGCTGAGGATACCCAAGCCGAAGAAGACGCCTGGAAGAAGTCAATTCTGGAAGCATTGCTCGAAGTCAAAGAGGCTTCAACGCGCTGCAGCTTCTACCACGACTCCTACCCTGGCTGGAAACACCCAACGGATGGGCGTATGCACCCGCAGATACGAGATTGCGGCACTGTTACCCGTCGACCTTCTGCTACTAAGCCGAATATATTGGCAGTCAGTAAACACCAGCAGGAAGGGGTGATGCGGTCTATCTATGTACCTTATGGTGAAGACGAACTGATTGTGTCGATCGATTTTAAACAGCAGGAGCTTTGTATCACCGCGTCTGAGAGCGGCGATAAGAATTTGATATCCTGCTACGTTGGCGATAACAAGCGCGATGTTCACTCGATGACGGCAGCAGGTATCGCCAAAACGACTTACGAGAAGTACATCGAAGCGTATGACGACGACGAGCATGAGGATCA
>Ga0316189_10002852_pt1 | contig 16869 bp, 16 predicted proteins | sample LowCovwburrow_MG_FD_204930 | JGI IMG/M metagenome (GOLD analysis project Ga0316189, IMG submission 204930) | Coastal sediment microbial communities from Maine, United States - Lowes Cove worm burrow | ecosystem: Environmental > Aquatic > Marine > Coastal > Sediment | place: USA: Maine... | reverse complement strand
AAAAGGTAACTGGTACCTATTTAGTGGCCGCAGCGGTTGCCCATTTCAGCAGAATCGGACCAATAGCGCGACTGCACGGGTCACATGTCGGAGCGGACCTGCTACTCGGGGTCGTACCTGAGATCCAGTTCGCGGGCAGCCTTGACGTCATCCAGGCGGCGCACAGGCATCGTGTAAGGCGCTTCCTTGTACTCCACGCCATCCTCGCGCGCAGCCTTGACGATACCGATCATCGCCGCCACGAAGTTATCGAGCGTTTCCTTGCTCTCAGTCTCGGTCGGCTCAATAAGCAGGCACTCGGGCACGAGCAACGGGAAATACGTCGTCGGAGCATGGAAATTGCAGTCGAGCAGCGCCTTGGCCATGTCCATGGCCGACAGGTGAAGTTCCTTCGCCTCGTGCTTCAGCGTCACGATGAACTCGTGGCTGGCACGCCGCTCCGGGAACGCGAGTTCGAACCCTGCATCACGCAGCCGCGCCATCAGGTAGTTTGCGTTCAGCGTGGCGTACTCGGCCACCCTCTCCATGCCGGCGCGACCAACCATACGCATGTACACATAGGCGCGCAGCAGCACGCCCGCGTTGCCCATGAAACCCGACAGGCGGCCGATGCTTTCCGGAATGTCTTTTTCGGCAGCCCAGTCGTACACGACCTCTCCGTCGACTTCGGTCTTTTTCACGACAGGGATTGGCATATAGGGCAGCAGGCGTTTGTTGACGCCTACAGCACCTGATCCTGGCCCGCCACCGCCATGCGGTGTCGAAAACGTCTTGTGCAGATTCATGTGGATGACGTCGAAGTCCATGTCACCCGGACGAACCTTGCCGAGAATAGCGTTGAGGTTGGCGCCGTCGTAGTAAAGCAGTCCGCCCGCGTCGTGGACCATGTCCGCGATGTCCTTGATGTGCCGCTCGAAAACACCGAGCGTCGACGGGTTGGTCAGCATGATGCCGGCCGTGTTCGGGCCCAGCACGGCCTTGAGCGCGTCCATGTCGACATCGCCGTCCGGTCCCGTGGGTATCTCCTTGACGACACAGCCGCACATCGTCGCGGTCGCAGGATTCGTACCATGCGCCGCATCGGGAACAATGATTTCGTTGCGCTCGCTGTGACCGCGTGCATCATGATAGGCCTTGATCATGGCCACGCCTGCCAGCTCGCCCTGTGCGCCGGCCATGGGCGTAAGCGAGACGCCCTGCATGCCGGTCACAGCCTTGAGCATCTCCTGCAGTTCGTACATGCAAGAGAGGAAGCCCTGGCCGTGACTTACCGGTCCTAACGGGTGGCGACCCGCAAATTCGGGCAGCAGCGCGAGCGCGTTACACGCGCGCGGGTTGTACTTCATCGTGCACGAACCCAGGGGGTAGAACTGCGTGTCGATCGAAAAGTTCTTCTGCGACAGGCGCGTGAAATGACGCACGGTCTGCAGCTCGGAAGTTTCCGGCATTAGAGGTTTGTCATCCCGCAAGAACTGCTTGGGGATCGATGTATCACCGGTATCAGCGGGTGCCTGCGCGAACGCCCGGCGACCGCCACGCGACTTCTCAAAGATTAGCTCACTCATCTATTTCAATTCCCAGCGCGCGGAAGGCCGCAGCATAGTCGGGCTCCGCTGTAACGTCTTCAATGTGTTCACGATGCACGACTGTGTTGTTCTCATCCAGAACCACAACCGCAGGTGAAAACATACCTGCGAGCGGACCATCCAGGATCTGTACTCCGTAATTCTCGCCAAATCCGGCGTGCCGAATCGCAGACAGGCCTTCGACGTTTTGCAGATCATGTTGTTTCTGGAAGCGCCTGTGTGCAAACGGCAAATCGTACGACACCATGAGCAGCACAAGGTCGTCATGGCCGCCGCCAAACCGGTCAAACTTGATGACGGATTGCGCGGAGGCTTCGGTATCGACGCTGACAAAAATGTTCATGATTTTGCGCATGCCCATCCAGTTCGCCAGCGACACATCCTGCAGCTTCATGTTGACCAGCGAGAAATCCGGCGCGTAGCTGCCGATACGGGGCAGCTCTCCGCGAGTCTGGTAGCTCGCGTTATCAAAGCGGATCTTCGCCACTATCGTCCCTGACATCAGCTCATCACCTCGGCGAAGGCCGCGATGCAGGCGTCGATGTCGGCTTCTGTCTTGGTCTCGGTTGCACAGACCAGCAGTGCATCGGCGCCCGCATGGTCGGTAAGGTCGTACCCGCCAAGGATATCCTTCTCGGCGAGTGCAGCCAGAACCGGGGCAACCGGCTGATTCAATTTCAGCGCGACCTCGTGGAAGTACGGGCCTTCATACAAACGCTCAATGCCATCAACAGCGCACAGGCCATTCACAAGACGGGTCGTATTTGCATGTGATGCGCGAGCGACAGAAGCGATGCCATCGAAGCCCAGCAACGACATGTAAATCGTCGCCGCGGTCACCATCAGGCCCTGGTTCGTGCAGATGTTCGATGTCGCCTTCGAGCGGCGAATATGCTGTTCACGTGCCTGCAATGTCAGCGTAAAGCCCGGATTGCCGTCCAGGTCCGTTGTACGACCGACAATACGGCCCGGCATTTGCCGAACATGTTTTTGCTTACAGGTCATGTAGCCGAAATACGGACCGCCGGACGACAATGGCACGCCTAGAGGCTGCCCTTCGCCACAGGCGATGTCGGCGCCCTGCTCGCCCCAGTGGCCCGGTGCCTTGAGTAACGCCAGTGACATCGGGTTCGCGATGCCAATAACGAATGCGCCCTCATCGTGGGCCCAGTCGGTCAATCGATCGACATCTTCGAGAGTACCGGGGAAAGTCGGCTGCTGTATGACAACGGCAACCGGGTTCTTTCCTTCGGGCAACTCGTCGAACGCAACATTGCCGGTCGTCGCATCCATCGGGAGCCACTCGAACGTCAGGCCCTGGCTGGCCGCAATGGCCTCGGCGACATGTTCGTAAACGGGATTTACGCCCGGTGCGAGGAGAACCAGCCCGGTCTTGACTCGCCGGTTCGCACGCACAGCCATGAGCGCCGCTTCAGCGAGACCCGATGCGCCGTCGTACAACGATGCGTTGCTGACATCAAGAGCAGTCAGCCCGGCGATCATCGTCTGGTATTCATAGATCGTCTGCAGGGTGCCCTGACTCGCTTCCGCCTGGTACGGCGTATACGCGGAGTAATACTCGCCGCGCGTCGCGATATCCCAGACAACCGTCGGGATATGGTGCTCATAGGCGCCCGCACCGATGAAACACATCGGCGAGCCGTCCATTCGCGCACGCTCGCGCATGAGGCGCGAGACTTCCATCTCGGTCAGCGCTTCCGGTACGCCACGCAGGTGATCGATACGCAACTCGGCCGGGATCTCATCGAACAGGTCATCGATAGAATCCGCGCCAATAGCCGCGAGCATTTCCCGAGTGTCTTTCTCGGTATGGGGAATGAAAGGCATCAGTTCTTTCTCAGTCGTCGAGCTCGTCGAGTAGTTGCTGGTAGGCATCGGGCGACATCAGTTCACTCTCGTCGAAGTCTCCGATTTTCATGCGCACAATCCAGCCATCGCCGTACGGATCTGCATTAATCTTCTCAGGGTCATCCGAAAGGTCTTCGTTGACCGCGACGACGCTGCCCGCGACCGGCGCGTAGACATCGGATGCCGCCTTGACGGATTCGACCACAGCCATTTCGCCACCCGCATCGATATCCTGTCCGACTTCCGGTAGTTCGACGTAGACGAGATCGCCCAGCGCCGACGTGGCGTGATCCGTAATACCGAGCGTCACACTACCGTCGCTTTCGCGTCGCAGCCACTCGTGATCGTTGGTGTAGAGGAGATCTCCCGGCAATTCACTCATTGTTTGCTCCCAGTGGTTTTCTTATACAACGACGTCAGACGTCGATGCGTACTTGCCCATTGCGAACGAACGGCGTCTTGACGATCCGTACGTTCAGTAACTTACCCCTGACTTCAACCTGGGCCTGGTCGTAGTCGCCCGCAGGTACCCGCGCAAGCGCAATAGAGCGCCCGATGGTCGGCGAAAAACCGCCGCTCGTGATCTCGCCCTCACCGACGCCGTCTACGACGATCTTCTGGTGATTGCGGAGCACGCCCTTGTCTTCAAGTAACAGACCAACAAAGCGACGTCTGTCCGTACTTTCCCGCTGTTTCTCAATGGCAGCACGCCCGATGAAATCACGGTCGGTCGGTTCCCAGGCTACGGTCCAGTTGAGGCCGGCCTCGAGCGGCGAGATAGTCTCATCCATATCCGAGCCGTAGAGATTCATTGCTGCTTCGAGGCGCAGCGTGTCGCGTGCACCCAGGCCACAGGGTTGAACTCCTGCCGCGAGCAGGCGATCCCAGACGCCGGGTGCTTCGGCAGCAGGCAACACAATCTCCCACCCGTCTTCGCCCGTGTAGCCGGTGCGCGCAACAAACCAATCGCCGGCAAACATGCCGTTGAAGGGTTTGAGTGCCAACGCGGAGTCGCGATACTCCCCTGCGACGCATGGCGCAGCGAGCTCGCGCGCCTTAGGCCCCTGTACAGCGATCATCGCGAGTTCGGCGCGCTCGACGACACGCACAGAAAATGCCTCCGCCTGCTTGCGAATCCACGCGAGATCCTTCTCCCGCGTCGCAGCGTTCACGACGAGCCGGTACTCTGTATCAGCGACGAAGTAGATGATCAGGTCATCGATAACGCCACCTTCGGGATTCAGCATGCACGTATACAGTGCCTTGCCGTACTCCTTGAGCTTGGCGACGTCGTTTGCAACAAGGTACTGCAGGAAGTCCCGCACACGCTCGCCGGACAGATCGACCACCGTCATGTGTGAGACATCAAATACGCCGGCATTCCGGCGCACTGCGTGATGCTCTTCCTTTTGTGAACCGTAGTGCAGCGGCATATCCCAGCCGCCAAAGTCCACGATGCGCGCGCCGGCTTCGACGTGATTGTCATACAGCGGTGTTTTTGAACCCATGTGAGCTGACCGTCCAGAAAAGCAATAAAAAAAGGGCGGCAGGCATTTACGCCTGCCGCCCCTCTGTCCTTGGTTACCTGAGAGATCAATGACTTTGTAAGTCACATTCCCCTTCGGTGGGCCCTTCAGGCCTCTCTCCAGAGCTGATCAGCGTAAACGGTCCTTTTGCCTGAGCGTTTCCGAGCGAGTTGCGCCTTCGGCGCCCCGATTTAACGAGGTCTCTTCTGCATACGCTGTAGATCAGTGCGCAACATCATAGCCAATGGCTGGTGCGGTTGCCAGCAGCGGGCCGGGCAGTAACAATGCCTGTCATTACAATTCAGGGGCTTGGCATGAAATTAATCAGGATCGCACTGTTCTCGCTGGCATTGCTTGCTATGGGTGCCGCGCAGGCCGATGCAGCGCCGGACTTCAAGGCGCTGCTCGACGAGCACTGGGAATGGACCCTCGCCAGCTCGCCCGAGATGGCCTCGAGACTCGGCGACCGGCGCTTTAACCAGGAGTGGACGGATCGTAGCCTCGACGCTTTGGAACAACGCCACAAGGAGACTCGCGAATTCCTGCGCCGGACCTATGCCATTGACCGCAACGCGCTGCCCGAAGAGGACCAGCTGAATTACGAGCTGTTCCGCCGCCAGCTGCAAGACAATGTGGACCGCTACCAGTTCAACGGTCACCTGATGCCATTCTCACAACGCGGCGGCGTGCAGAATCTCAACAACATGACCAACCAGTTGCGCCTTGTGACGGTGCAGGACTACGACGACTGGCTCGCACGCCTCGGGAAGGTCGACAATGTTATCGAGCAAACGATCGACCGCGCTGAGGCCGGTCGCAAATCGGGGATGATGTCTCCGGCGATTCTGATGCAGCGCATCCCCGAACAGATGGCTGTGCAGATCGTCGAGTTCGCGGCCGATAGTCCCTTCTTCAAACCATTCGAGACGCTACCCGAGTCCTTCTCCGCTGCGGACCGGGAGCGGCTTCGCGCTGCGGCTACCGAGACGATCGAAGACAAGATCCTGCCCGCATACCGCAAGCTCGATCGTTACTTCAACAACAAGTACCTGCCGGCAGCAAGGGAAAGTACCGGTTTGTCAGAGCTGCCTAACGGCAGCGCCTGGTACGAACACCTGACACGTTCGTTTACGACAACCCGCATGACACCCGACGCGATTCATCGTCTTGGCCTCGAAGAGGTCAAACGCATTCGCGGTGAAATGGAGCAGATCATTCAGGAAGTGGGATTCGACGGCAGCTTCGCCGATTTTCTGGTCTTCCTGCGCACGGACCCGCAGTTCTATTTCGACAACCCGGATGATTTGTACGAGGCCTACCTTGCAACGTGCAAGCGCATCGACCCGGAACTCGTGAACCTGTTCGGCAAACTGCCGCGTATGCCATATGGCGTGAAGCCAATCCCGGAAAGCATCGCACCAGACACAACCACCGCGTACTACACACGTCCCGCAGCCGATGGCAGCCGCGCTGGGATCTACTGGGTCAATCTGTACAGACCCGAGGTTCGGCCGAAATACGAAATCGAGGTACTCAGTGTCCACGAAGCAATGCCCGGTCATCACCTGCAAATTGCACTGCAGCAAGAGCTCGACGAAATGCCAAATTTCCGCCGCTTCCTCGGATTCACGGCGTTTGTCGAGGGCTGGGGCTTGTACAGTGAACGCCTGGGCTATGACCTGGGCTTATATGAAGATCCGTATTCGCGCTTCGGCCAGCTCACCTACGACATGTGGCGCGCCGTGCGGCTTGTCGTAGACACGGGCATGCACTACAAAGGCTGGACTCGCCAGCAGGCCATCGACTTTTTCAAGGACAATGCGGCGAAAGCCGAACACGACATCGTCAATGAGATCGATCGCTACATCGGCAACCCTGGCCAGGCGCTCGCATACAAGATTGGACAACTGAAGATTCTGACGCTACGCGAACGCGCAGAAATTCAGCTCGGTGACAAATTCGATATTCGCGCGTTCCACGATGAATTGCTCGGTGCCGGCGCGCTGCCACTCGACCTGCTCGAGCTGCGCATGGATCACTGGTTGGCAACACAGGCGTCAGGCGGCAAACTCCCTGCGGGCAATCACAGCGCGTTCGGCGGGTGACGCGTCTGCATCGTAGATTTCCTCTATACGCGCGACCCGATTCGCGAGCCCGGTGCCGTTTGCTATCTGGATGTTCAGGCCCGGGCGCGCATTCATTTCAAGAATCAGCGGCCCGAGATCACGATCGATGACCATGTCGACGCCAAGATAGCCGAGACCCGTCACTTCGTACCCTTTGGCCGACGTCTCCAGGATGAAGCCCCACTGCGGAATCTGCAGGCCTGCCACCAGCGCCCCGGTGTCCGGATGCTCTTCAACAATCTCATCTTCCAACACGCCTTTTAGCGTCACGCCGGTACTCATGTCGATGCCGGCACCGACAGCACCCTGATGCAGGTTTGCTTTGCCGTCGGACGCGCGCGTCGGCAGGCGCACCATCGCCATCACGGGATATCCGCGGTACACGATGACACGTATGTCAGGTACTCCCTGGTAGCTGACTTCTGCGAACACAGGATCGAAGCGCACGCAATACTCGATAAGCGCTTTGTCACGATTGCCGCTCAGGCTGTATTGCCCGCCTACGATATTCGATATGTGGTACTGCAACTCACCTTCCGAAATCAAAGCGCCGCTGCTCAGTCGGAAAGAGCTGCGCTTCCGCTCACTACGGCCGGTCACTACGAGGATGCCGTCACCGCCGCTACCTTGCGCGGGTTTGATAACGAAGCTGCCGAGTTCGCGCACCATGTCCGCGAATTGCCGAACCTCTCCCTGATGTTCGATGATGCCGTACAAGTCGGGCACGGCCATGCCGGCGTCCAGGGCGAGTACCTTCGTCAGCGCCTTATCGTCCACTCGTGGATAAAAGCGCCTCGGGTTGAGTCGCATGATGAAATCACAATTGCGCTCATTCAGGCCAAGTACGCCATGGTTGCGCAACTTGCGAGTGATAGAAAACATCAGTCGGCCGACAGCTCTTTGAAGCGCCGCAGCTCTGTCAGCCGGTAGCCGGTGTAGCGCCCGGCCAGGAGAACGATTGCCAGGACGACAAGCAGCAGTTCAGGGAACGTGAAAATGAGATGCTCGAGCCACGCCATGCCCATGAAAACATACGCTGCAACCGCGACAACCAGGCTGCCAAGGCCTGATCGTATCGCGTCTATGGGTCCGCGCTCTTCCCATACGACCGACATGCGCTCGATCGTCATCGCGATGATGACCATCGGGAACAATGCTACGGAAAGACCCGTTTCCATACCCATGCGGTGCGACGTCAGGCTGATAAACAACATCAGCAGGACGACGACAATCAGCACAGCACTCAGTCGCGGCACGAGCAGCAATCGCAATCGCTCAAGCAGGAAGCGGATACTGAGACCCAATGTCACGAGCACGCTGAAAAGAATGATGCCCCAGAACAGTTTGGTCTCGCGGAAGGCCAGCGCGATCAGCACCGGCATGAATGTGCCGAAGGCATCGACGCCGACGATGTTGCGCATGATGACCATGACCAGTGCGCCGATAGGAATCATCAGCAGCACGGCGTACACAGCCTGCGTCTGAATCGGCAGACTGTACAGCGAAAAGTCGATAGCGCTCGTGCCCCGCTGGGCGGCCTGTGTTTCAGCAATTGCTACGGCGTCCAGGTGATTCTGCTGCACGGCGAAATCGACCTGGACATTGCTGCCACCTTCGACACTGACCAGGGGTTCGTTGCCGCGCCACCAGACGAAGAAGCGCTCAGGCAGGTTCTCTTCGCCTGTTACAGGGTTGAAGTACAACCACTGGTCCCCGTTATGCACTTCGAGCCAGGGCACCAGGGCCGCGTTTCGCTGCCGCCCCGCCAGTGGGAAGCCATGAACGACTCGCGCCGGTATGCGTGCAGACGCCAGTAGAGTTGTCGCTATGCCCACGAAGTCCGCGTCGGATTCGACACCGGCAAGTAACAACTCGACATTCGGGTCGGGCGACGGGTCATTGAGGCGCCGCAGCAGCTCGGTCGTAAATGAAGACGTATCGGCGGAACGGTCGCGAACATCCGAGACCAATACGTCGACCGCCGTGTTCAGCGGCTCGTTGATAACGGGACGCGGCGGGAACGGAGGAGTTGTATCGGCCTGGTCAACGGCTTCGTCTTCGTAAACGGAGATCCGGTAGTAGATGGTTTGGTCGCCATCGGCACGGCGAATCGTCCATTGCGCTTCGCGACCACCGCTACCGTAATTGAGACTGAACCCGTAACCGCGCGATACGGAGTTCTCATTGAGCATACGAAAACCAGGCGTCAGTGTTGGCACGTGCAGCTGCACCTTGATCGTTCCGGGACCGCTGTCGAAATGCACCGCCGATTCAATCGTCCAGACTGGCCTTTCCTGGTCCTCGCTCACCGGAAAACCGAGTACCTGCCATTTGTACAAGAACACGGACAAACCGATGACGGCCAGCAACGCGGCAAGCACGTAGACATATCGTTGCTTCATTGTTTCCCCAGTCGGGCGTTAGCCAACGCCCAGCGCTACCTTGACGGCATGTTCTCTTATAGGGCCGCTGCGGTTGAATACCCGCATTCCGGCCGTTCGTAATTCCCCGAGTAACCGGGAGTCTGTCGTAAACAGGCGATTTAGGCCAGTCATGAAGTGGAGCATCGTCGCGTTTGCACCCTTGCGCGCGCGCTCGTAACGCCGCAACACCGGCCGGTCTCCCGGGTGTAATCCTTCAGCAATCGCTTGTGTGACAACGGCTGCGAGCTCCGCCGCATCCTGCAATCCAAGATTGGCCCCCTGGCCCGCCAACGGATGTATCGCGTGCGCGGCGTCGCCGATCAAAGCAAGGTTCGGCAATACATAAGACGTCGCATGGCGCGCGCACAGCGGGAAGGCTCCCTTTGGGCCCGCAACCCGCAGTTTGCCAAGCACGTAGTCCGACGCCTCACTCAGCATGCGTCCTGTGGCTTCGTCATCGGCGTCCAGCGCTGCTCTTGCCAGTTCGGGTGATGTAGACCACACGACTGACACCCGGCCGTCCGCAAGCGGCAAAATTCCCAATGGACCGGTTCGCAGAAAACGCTGCCACGCGGTTGCGTTGTGTGGTATCTCCGGCCGCAAGTGCGTAACAAAAGCCGTCTGTTCATACGGCCATTCGTTGCTTTCTATTCCTGCTGCTGACCGGACAAAAGAGCGTGCACCGTCCGCGCCGACGACGAGGTCGGCATCCAGGGTCTCACCATCTTCCAGTTCAACCCGGAACTGACGGGCTTTCCTGCGCAGAGACTGGATGGGCGTCGCAAACCTCAGTTCGACATCGGTGGAATCGAGTTGCTGGAGCAAGGATTCCTGGAGCAGCGCGTTCTCAACGATGAATCCGAGTTGCGGCACCGCGAATTCCGCAGCATCGAAGTGCAACGTCGAGGCGCTATCGGGCGCCTCATCCTCATCCCACACCCGCATGCTCTCGTACGCACTCGCTCGTGTCGCAACGACAAAATCCCAGGCCGCGACAGAATCGAAGAGTTCTGCGGTTCCACTCGCGATCGCTGATACGCGCAGAGTGACCTCACTGTCAGAATCGTACAATGGACGCGCTGCCGCATCGATGAGCGTGATGTCCAGCGCTTCGTGGTGGGTACCTTTCGCCAGCAGCGTCGCTGCCATGAGGCCGGTGACGCCACCGCCAACGATGACAATGTGATAACGGCGGTTCATTTGATCGGCACGCCTCGTGACAATCGCGGCAGGCGGCCCGCGAGGCCCATCGTATGTTTCGCAAATGCCGATCGCACACCGGGCACGAGATCAAAACCAAGCATGCCGATATTGCGCAAAGTGCGCAGTGGCCGGCGCTCACTACCAAACAGCTTCACAAGACCGTCGGTAAAGCGAACGAGCTTCTTCTGGTCGGACCTGCGCCAACTTGCATATTGCTCGAGCAAGGCGGCATTCCCCGGGTCGAATGCTGCTTTCGAGGTACGCGCATCGGCAATACAATCGACAATGGCAGCGACATCACGCATGCCCAGGTTGAAGCCCTGCGCAGACACGGGGTGCAGACCATGCGCCGAATTGCCGATCAGCACGCTGCGCGTCGCCGTCAGCCTCAATGCCTTGCTCAGGATCAGCGGGTACGAAGCGCGCTTGCCGACGCGTGAGAACGCGCCCAGACGGTAGCCAAATTGTTGCTGTAACTCTGCCAGGAACGCGTCATCGTCCAGCGCCATGACACGATCAGCATCGTCTTCCGAAACCGTCCACACGAAACCGGCCCGCCCGTCGGCCACAGGCAGGATGGCCAGGGGGCCCTGTTGCGTGAAGCGTTCGTATGCCATGAAGTCGATGTCTTTTTCGGGCAGCAGGTTACCGATCACGGCACGTTGCCCGTAGTGACTCTTCTGCGCCACGATGCCCATCATTTCCCTGACGGCCGAATTGGCCCCGTCGGACGCGACCAGAAGATCACAAGACAATGTTTGCCGGCGATTATCTGCATCCATAACAATCGCTGTCGCACAATCGGGCGCCAGCTCGATATCGACGATGCGTGCCGGACAAACCACATCGACACCCTTCAGGCTGTCGAGCGCATCCTGCAGCACGGCCCCCAGCACGCGGTTAATGACCACGTAACCGAGCGCTTCCACACCCTGCTCGTCTGCATCAATGTGCGAGAAGCCGAAACGCCCCTGGTCTGAAACATGTATGCCCCGTATCGGTGTCGACGCGGCGACGATTTCAGGCCACAAACCCATGGCCTCGAACATGCGTTGCGTGCTCCGGGAAAGCGCGGTCGAACGATCATCGAAACTGGGCTGGGCGGCCGCCTTACGAGCAACTGCTTCGACCACCGCGACGCGCAGACCCAGCGGCGCCAGCGCCAGTGCGAGACTCGTGCCGATCATGCCGCCACCGGCGATTACGATGTCGTAGTGTTCCTTGCTCATGCGCTCTGCATCAATGCCTCGATATCATCGGGATCTTTGACCAACCCCTTGCTCAGGACATCAGGCCCCCTGGTGGTCACCGCGACATCGTCCTCAATACGTATGCCGATATTGCGGAATTGCTTCGGGATGCTGCGCTTGCCTGGTATGTAAATACCGGGTTCGACGGTCGTCACCATACCCGACTCGAGTACGCGCCACTCATCCGCGATCTTGTAGTCGCCGACGTCATGCACGTCCATACCGATCCAGTGACCTGTGCGGTGCATATAATACTGCCTGAATGCGCCGTCCTTGATGAGCTTCGGCAGTGAGCCATCGAGCAGGCCGAGCTTCTTCAGCCCTTTAGTGATCACATGCACGGCAGCGTCGTGAGGTTCGTTCCAGTGATTGCCTTTCACCGTTTTCTCGATTGCAGCAAGTTGCGCCTCGAGAACGATTTCATATACAGCGCGCTGTTCGGGACTGAAACGACCGTTAACCGGGAACGTGCGCGTGATGTCCGACGCGTAATAGTCGAGTTCGCACCCGGCATCGATTAGCAAAAGGTCGCCGTCCCTGAGCTCATCGCCATTGTCTACATAGTGCAGCGTGCAGGCATTTGCCCCGCCACCAACAATCGGATTGTAGGAGCACCAGGCACCGCTGCGCCGAAACTCATGCCGAAACTCGGCCTCCACCTCGTATTCGAAAAGCCCGGGCCGCGTCACACGCATGGCACGTTTGTGGGCCTCTACGGCCACTTTCGCCGATTTGCGCATGGCCGAAATTTCCCCGCGGCTCTTGTACAGGCGCATGTCATGCAGCAGATGATCCAGTGCGACAAATTCCTGTGGCGTGTGCAGCCCACGTGACAAGCCCGAGCGCAAGGAATTCACCCAGCCCGCAATGCGCGTGTCGAAGTCCGAGTACATGCCCATCGTGTAGTAGACGCGGTTACAACCTTCAATCAGGCCGGGGATGATGTCATCGATATCATCGACCGGAAATGCATCGTCGGCGCCGTAGATGGATACGGCACCATCCTGCCCCGCTCGTGATCCATCCCACATTTCCTTGCTCGGATCTCGCTCGCGGCAAAACAGCAGGTACTCGCCTTGTGGCCTGCCTGGCACAAGCACCGCAACAGCATCCGGCTCGGCAAATCCGGTCAGGTAATAGAAGTCACTGTCCTGGCGGTAGCGGTACTCGACGTCACGACTGCGCATGCGAACGGGCGCGGCAGGCAGAATGGCGATGCCACCCGTACCAACCATGCGCATCAACTGTTTGCGCCGGCGTTCAAATTCCTTGATGTTCATTGGTCTTCCGCGTGCCGGATTTCGGACAGTTCCTCGTAGGCCAGCTGGGCAGCGACCCGGATGTATTCAACGATCTCAGCATACGCCGCTTCGTTAGTTTCATCATCGCTATCTTCGTCAATGGCTGCGCGCGTGATTTGCAGCATGTCGCGGATGATATCGGACAGCGGTTCTGCTCCCAGGCGCTCCTTCAGCACTTGCTCATGTTGCGCCGAAACGAGGCCGTGCAAAAACCCCTCCGACCAGTGCGCGATTGCGAGCGTACGCTGCTCAACATCGCTATTGTCGGCCGGCAGCAAAGGCGCAAACTCGGAGAGTCTCTCTGTTAGCTGCCAAAACGTCCCCTGATAAAGCGCATCCAGCATTTTCTGGCACTCGGCGCGCAACGCGTTGGCTTCGTCCGTTCCCTCCAGGACCTGTAGCAGCCAATCGGGCCCGGCGGGCACACCCGCGACAGCCAGACGGCCCGTCAGCAACCCGTGCGTCTGCGCAGCATCCCAGCTTGCACCGCAGCTTCGCAGCGCATCATCGAGTTCTTCGAAACCAACCTTTTCATCCATCCGGATGCCAACCTTTTCAATCCCACCAAACCCTTATGATCCCATGGACCGCTGCCCGAGACCATGTCCAAGGGGGCTGGTGGATAGAGATGATTGATTCTGCCGAATCGCGTGACTATATTGACGGTATGGCTGAGAACATCAATTCAACATTCGAACACGAACTCAAACGACTCGAGAAACGCGTCGACGCTCTCGTGCGTGTTTGTGACCAATTGCAGGACGAAAACCGTTCGCTAAAACAACGCCAGGATGTCCTGACTTCCGAACGTGCCAATCTGCTGCAAAAAAACGAGCAGGTTCGCGCGCGCGTCGAAGCGATGATTGGCCGACTGAAAGCGATGGAGCAAGGCTCCTGATGCAGGGCCGGAAAAGTACAATAACCAGGCACACGGAGTACGCCGAATGACCCAACAAATTGCGCAGGTAAGTGTTCGTATTCTTGACAAGGAATACCAGGTTGCCTGCCCCGCCGAGGAACGCACAGACTTGCTCGATTCTGCGGAGATTCTGAATACCAAGATGCGCGAAATCCGCGATAGCGGGCGCATCGTCGGGCTTGACCGAATTGCCGTCATGGCGGCTCTGAATATGGCCAACGACCTGATCCAGGCCAAGGCACGGGATCAGGAACTGGAAGGCGGCATCAGTGACCGCCTTAAACTGATTTCTGACCGCGTAGATAACGTCCTGAGCGGAACGCAACAGCTGGACTTGTAATGCGCGGCAACGGCACGATATTAGAATTGGCGTCTCCTGCAGTGTTCGACACCGACCTGGAAACCTCCCGACCCTAAATTTTTACCTCGGGGTCGCTGCCTGTCGGCTGCATGTGTGCAGAACCGTTTCGGCGGTAAGCCTGTTACAGCCACGGCTGACCCCACCTGTTGCTCCGGTTCGAGAGCGAAGGTTTGTGACGGCACAGGCGGGAGGCGCCTCCTTTCTCAACGTCTCGTTGACGCCCGATCTCATGAACACCTTACGAAAACAAGCACTGCAAGCACGTCGCAGCATGTCAGCCGATGCACGTGCATCCGCATCCAGCATCATTTGCAAACGCGTTTGTGACTCACGTCAGTTTTACTCAAGTTTATCGGTCGGCTGTTACCTGCCTATGGACGATGAAGTCGATACGCGTGAAATCATCGAGCGGGCCTGGCGCGCAAACAAGCGCGTTTTCGTGCCAATATTGCGCGGCCGTGCGGAAATGTTGTTTTGCGAGATCGATCCCGACACTGAACTTGAACGAAGTGAATTTGGCATCTGGGAGCCAACACGCGGCATATTGATCGAGCCAAAACATCTCGACCTTGTCATCACTCCGACCGTTGCATTCGACAGGCAACGACATCGCATCGGTATGGGCGGAGGATATTTTGATCGTTGTTTTTCCCATTTGCGGTATCGCAAACACTGGATTCGACCAAAGTTGATCGGTGTCGCATTTCAATGCCAGGAAGTCGAGACAATTACGCCAAACGCTTGGGATATACGGCTTTATCGGGTAGTTACTAACAGACAATAGACGCTTTTCTCCGTGAAATACTGCGGATCGCTCGCCTTTCTTCCTCTCCCGCAAGCCCATGCTCACTAGTGACACCTCTTGTCACGAGCACACAAGTAACGAGCGACAAATTCAAAATCACGTGCAACCTGTCCCCGAACTTTTTGGTGCTATTTTCGTTCTCACGTTCAAAGCTCACGTGATTTTTTTCTGCGATGTTCAATCGCACTTTTGGAACGCGTTTTTTGCACGTAGTTACGATCGCCTAACTCGCTGGATTTTTTAGATTTGTTGCGTATACTCAAGCGCGGGTACCCGACACGGAGAAAACAATGGCTACCAAAAAGAAGTCACGCAAAAAAGCTTCGAAGCGCAAAGTCGCCAAGAAGCGCACAGCTGTACGTAAGAAACCTGCAAAACGCGTAGCGAAGAAGAAAGTCGCTAAACGCAAAACGAAGAAGAAAGTCGCTAAGAAAAAAGTAGCGAAGAAAAAGGCGAAAAAGAAAGTCGCCAAGAAGAAAGTTGCCAAACGTAAGACGAAGAAAAAGGTAGCTAAAAAGAAAACCAAGAAGAAAACCAAGAAGAAGGCCACGAAGCGCAAAGCTAAAAAGAAAGTAGCCAAGCGTAAGACGAAGAAAAAAGCTGCCAAGAAAAAGGTAGCCAAACGTAAGACGAAGAAAAAGGCTAAGAAGAAAGTAGCCAAGCGTAAGACCAAGAAGAAAGCTACGAAACGCAAAGCTAAGAAGAAAGTAGCCAAGCGTAAGACCAAGAAAAAAGCTACCAAGCGCAAAGCCACGAAGAAAAAGGCTTCTCGCAGAAAGAAACGGTAGTTAGTCCGTAGCTTCGGAAGAGCCTTCTTCCAAAGCAAGCAAAAGAGCCCGCCTAGGCGGGCTCTTTTCTTTTTACCTCATCCAAACTGTGCGCCTGTGCACGTGCAATTCGTGACAATTTCACTATAGTACGCAGCTATGGACGCAACCGAGAAAAAGCGAGCAGCCGCCAGGGCCGCGAAGGAATTCATCCAACCGGGCACAACCCTCGGTGTCGGCACAGGTTCCACGGTCAATTGCCTGATCGAAATGCTGCCCGAGGTCCGGGATCGAATCGATCGTGTGGTCTCCAGTTCCAAGGCGTCGACGAAGCTTCTGGAGGCACAGGGCTTTGAGGTTCTAACCCTGAATGAGACCGGCGATATTGACCTCTATATCGACGGCGCGGACGAGAGTAACAAGCACCTGCAACTGATCAAGGGTGGCGGTGGCGCGCTGACGCGCGAGAAAGTTCTGGCTGCGGCAGCCCGTCGCTTTGTTTGTATTATCGACGATTCCAAACTGGTTGGTATGTTGGGCAAATTCCCGCTTCCGATCGAAGTGCTCCCAATGGCACAGGAACTCGTCGCTCGACGCATGCTGAAGATGCGCGGGCGGCCGATCTGGCGCGAGGGTTTTGTCACGGATAACGGCAATCACATTCTGGATGTCCACGACTTGCAGATTGCCAATCCGATCGACATGGAAATGCGGATCAATCGTATCCCGGGAG
>Ga0316189_10002851_pt1 | contig 16872 bp, 12 predicted proteins | sample LowCovwburrow_MG_FD_204930 | JGI IMG/M metagenome (GOLD analysis project Ga0316189, IMG submission 204930) | Coastal sediment microbial communities from Maine, United States - Lowes Cove worm burrow | ecosystem: Environmental > Aquatic > Marine > Coastal > Sediment | place: USA: Maine... | reverse complement strand
CTCACATCCCCTGCTCGCTGGCATTACGCTAAACGCTATTGGTATGCTCCTGATCGTGGTTTAACAGCCATATTTAATGGTAATCGCCGTTACAAACGTAATCATGAAAGTGTGATGAAATTACTTGATGATCTAGGTATTGGTGCCGATCGTGTTAAATTTGTCCCTGTTGAGCATCATTTAGCGCATGCCAGTAGTGCTTATCATTTAAGTGGTTTTACTGAAAAAACAGCCATTATTGGTATTGATGGTAAGGGCGAATATGCCACCACCTTTTTCGGTTATGGTGAAAATGGCAAAATCCATAAAATCAAAGAGTTCTATGACCCTGACTCTCTCGGCGGAATGTATGGTGCGCTGACAGAATTCCTTGGCTTTGAAATGCTGGATGGTGAATTCAAAGTGATGGGTATGGCACCTTATGGTGATCCAACGCGCTTTGACTTTTCGCAACTCATTGAATTTGGTGATGGTGAATTTAAAGTCAATACTGAGCTTGTTAACACCTTAGGCGCAAGACGTTATAAAAAAGATGGCAAAGGTTATTTCTTTAGTAAAAAACTACTGGAATGGCTTGGGCCTATGCGTGGTGGTGATGAAATTGACGATCCTTATATCGATTATGCTGCCAGCATTCAAGACTTATTAGAAAAAACAGCACTGCACTTAATTGAGTATCATCTTGGCGACATTATTCGTGAAACAGGCAAAGTCTGCTTTGCCGGTGGCGTGGCACTTAATGTGAAATTAAACCAACGCATTATCGCTATGGAGGGTGTTAAAGAACTATTTGTTCAACCTGCAGCGAGTGATGCCGGTACCGCCATTGGTGCGGCTAGTTATGCCTCAGAAATGGCGGGCGTCCCTGTTGAAAAAATGGAACATGTTTATTTAGGTCCATCCTATACAACAGAAGAATGTATTGCCGCTTGTGAAGCATACGAGCAAGACGTGACCTGGACTCGCCTTGATGATGTCTGCAAACAAACTGCCAATATCCTCAATGATGGCAACCCTGTCTCTTGGTTCCAAGGTCGGATGGAGTTTGGTCCCCGTGCTTTAGGTAATCGCAGTATTATCGGTAGCCCAAATCATTCCGGTGTCGCTGACCGCATTAATGCTCAAATTAAATACCGTGAACGCTGGCGCCCATTTTGCCCCAGCATGCTTGATACTGTGGCACCGGAGATTTTGCAAACCGATCACCCTAGTCCTTATATGACCTTTACTTTTGATGTCGCTGAAGAGTGGAAGTCACGTATTCCTGAAGTCGTCCATGAGGATGGCACGGCCCGCGCTCAAATTGTCACTGAGGCAACCAATCCAAGGTATTACCAATTACTACAAGAAATGGAAAAACTCAATGGTAATGCTGTGGTGTTAAACACCTCTCTAAATCGCCGCGGTGAACCCATGGTCTGCAGTCCATTGGATGCCTTGAATATGTTTTTTGGCTCTGATCTGGAATATTTGGTTATGGAAGATATCTTAGTCACTAAGAATCTGGGCTAAGTTCTACAAAGGGCCGATTAATATCGGCCTTGTGCCGTAAAATAGTACTCTCCTCGCTTTCCCAAGTCATTTCAATTTCGCAGGAATAGCCGCAACCTCCCTATGATTGGGAGGCTTTTGGGCTGTCATTGTAATATCCCATCAACAACGTTAAATACCGGAACTATTCATTGATAATGATTTCTAATAAATAGAACTCATTTTATGGGAGTTCATCTTTGGTGCAATACCGAGGAAATGACTAGCTATCAATCCAAGGCGTGCACTACAAAGTTTAATGATCCGTTACCTATCCGTAACATTTCGGCTTGGTCACTTGTCTTTTTAACATAACCATAAAAATTATTTTTTTCAGGAGGTATTTTACCATGAAGAAAATTTTAATTAACGTCAGGTACTGGATGGCACCACTATTAATTATAGTGACGCTAGCAAGTATCATAATGGGTGGCATGTTTGTATGGGTAGGTGTGGCGCTATTTGGTGTCGGTATCTTACTTGATACATTGACTATGCCTTTTCATCCTGGTGGCGCAGGATTCGATGAAAATGGCGATACTTACGGTATCCCATCACTACAAAACACAGTGATGTACGTGATGTTGCCGGTGTTTGTTTTCTTACAAATTGCCCTAGCATGGCGTGTAATGCAATATGTCGATGGCACACCAATCGAAACAATAGTGTTCGGCCCGATCCCTGTTCAAATGGGTATCACAGGCGTTGAACTAGTCGGTGCTGCAATTTCTACAGGTATCTTCGCCGGTATCGGTATTATCTACGGTCATGAGCTAGCCCACACTAAAGGTTTCAGCTTTGTTATCTCTCGCTTGATAATGGGCTTAAGTGGTTCTTCACACTTTAGTTATGCACATGTCTACAATCATCACTTAGAGCTAGCACATGAAGATGATCCTGCAACGTCTCCACGCGGTCGTTCTATTTATAGACATTTCTGGTTGTCCCATATGGGTCAATCTCAGTTCTTATATAAAATGGAACACACTCGCTTAGCTAAATTAGGCAAGCCTTTCATTTCACCTGAAAACCGCTGGATCCGTGGTTATTTCATGAGCTTACCAACCATGGTTCTATTCACATGGGCAGGTGGCCCTGTCGGTATCGCTGCCATGTTCTTAGTATGGACAATCTCTAACTTTGAGTTAGAAGCATTGAACTATATGGAACATTACGGTCTTATCCGTGAAAAAGGTCAACCGATTGACTACCGTCATTCATGGGATAACAGTAACGCATTTACTTCTTGGTTTTTCATTGAAATCGGTCGTCAAGGTGATCACCATGACCGGGGTGAAACCCACTTCTGGGAATTAGATGTTGTTGGTTCTCCCGATCCAGGTTGGGGTTACTTTACAGAGTTTACAATTGCACTAATCCCACCACTATGGCATTCACTGTATAAGAAAAAACTAGCGACATGGGATAGAGACTTTGCCTCAGAAGGCGAGTTAGATATCGCGGCGAGAATCAATGCTCAAGCTGGTTACACTATGCCAGAGAATCACGATTCTTACAGCACCATTTAGCTATCATCCACTTAAACTGCTCGAGGTTAAAAGCCTTGGGCAGTTTAAGTATTAATTGGATAATTTGTTGATTATATGCACTTGTAACGGACTATTTTCCGGATAGTCCTTTTTTAATAATGCAATAAATTTATGCCATTTCCGGGTCATTTTAATTTTACCGAAATAACGGCAATAACTCGCTAAAGGAATGACATCGGAATTACCGATATTATCAATAATAACTGCAACGCCATTCTGATCGTCTTGGCGTTGATATATGATGTTTTTCGGCTTAATGGACATCGTGATGATGTTTTGGCGAAATAGATAGGCTTTTAAGGCTTGTAATGATGCTAATAGGCCTTGCAGGTTTTGTTCTGTCAGCTCGGAAGATTCGAAATAATGTTCAAATGTTTTTCCGACTTCACCATCGGCATCTCTCACCAAATCAAAGACCGCGCCGGACCCCATTGAAGTCGGCTCAACGCCATAAAACCGCGGTAACATCTCCCAAGTAATCTGGCGTTTTTGTAAAAACTTATAATAGGCTTGCTCACGACGGGTTTCTTCTTCCCCTCGTAAAACAACGACTTTAATACAGCGCTTAGGATTTTCTGGGTGGGCATAGCACTCTCGATGTAAGCCCTTGCCAATCATTGCTTCCGGTTTGAGTTCAATCACCTTGATAACCATTCGGGTTTTGAGTTTGCCAACGCCATGTGTCGGTCATCATGTCATCTAAGGATTTTTCTGCTTGCCAGCTTAGTTCCTGATTCGCAAGAGTTGGATCGGCATAACATTCAGCAATATCGCCAGGCCGCCTTTCAACAATTTCATAAGCAATCTTACGACCACATGCCTGCTCGAAGGCATCGATCGCTTCTATAACACTATAACCTCGACCGGTGCCCAAATTATAAACTTGGCTGCTTCCCGCCTTGCTTGGTTTTCTAACCATTGCTTGTAACGCTTTGACATGACCTTTTGCCAAATCAACAACGTGAATATAATCTCGAACACCTGTGCCATCAATAGTCGGATAATCACCACCGAAAACAGATACTTTATCTCTTTGGCCTATTGCCACTTGAGACACGTAAGGTAATAAGTTATTAGGAATGCCATTGGGATCTTCACCAATCAAGCCACTTTCATGTGCACCTGCGGGATTGAAATATCGTAATAACATAACTCGTAACGTAGAAGCATTGGCAATATCGGTTAAGATTTCTTCTATCATCAACTTAGTCCGGCCATAAGGATTAGTCGCCATTAATGGAAAACCTTCATTAATAGGGACTGATTTTGGATCACCATAAACCGTCGCTGAGGAACTAAACACAATTTTATTGACTGAGAAAGTGTCCATCACTTCAAACAAAACCATGCTGGCATCTAGGTTATTTTGATAATACATCAAGGGTTTAGCGCAGGATTCACCGACCGCTTTTAAGCCTGCCATATGAATAACGGCATCAATTGAATATTGTTCAAATACCTTGCTTAATGCCGCTTTATCCCGAACATCAATTTGGTGAAAAGCAACGGTTTTACCTGTGATCTTTTCGACGCGATCTACAGCCGTTTTAACACTGTTTGACAAATTATCCGTGACGACAACAGCATAACCCGCCTGTAATAATTCAACACAGATGTGGCTTCCTATATAGCCTGAACCGCCAGTAACTAGAACTGTTTTAATGACCTTCCCCTACTTTTCCATCGTGATCAATCACGCTTTTCTTTTACCATTGTTTCAATAATAGCAGCCACTTTCTGAGGCATGCTATACAAGTCTTCGGTTTCAGCATAATGCAAAGCTCGGTCAGACCACTGCTGTAACTTCGCTTTGTCTAACATACTGGCTAATTGCTGATTAAACGCCTGTTGTTCGAAAGGCTCTGCTGATACTAAGCCCGCACCCGATTTTGTAATATGCCCGGCATAACCACAAGCACCTGAAACAAAGGCAGGTAAACCTGCCACTAAAGCCTCTAATATCACTGTGCCGGTATTTTCTTTTCTTGCTGGATGTAAAAATAAATCCGTACCCAGTAAAAATTCTGGCACGTCACTTCGGCCACCAAAGAAGGTTACTTGCTCTGCCACACCCTGCTGTTTTGCCTGACTTTCAAAAGCTGGAATATCATCTTCACCCAGAACAAATAGTTTCGTTTTATGGCGCAAGGCTTCTGGCAATGCAGCCAAGCCATTGATAACACGATCAACACCTTTTCTTTTAAAACCACTGCCGACCATCAATATCACAATATCATCATCATTAAGCTTAAACTCTGATCTAAATTTCTCGCGTCTAGGCTGCCAATCGTCAGCACGTTTGCGATTGGGATCAATGCCTGGTGGCAGCATAATCAAACGATCATCTGGCGTGTCATAGTGCCGCTTAAATTTATCTCTTTCAATATCCGAGATCATCAGCCCAACCGTACGACTTTGTGGTCCGAATACCGCCTGTTCATTTTTTGAATAAAACTTCACTCGGCCACTAAACTGCATCACAGGATAGTTTGATTGTTTTTTTACCTTATCGATATAGCAGGGATCGGCGGCGTAATATAAATCCAAGCCGGGCATTTTATTAAAGCCAATGACTAAATCATAATTGCCTGCATCCAAATGCGGTTTAACCAGCGCTCTAAAATTGGCGACTTTACTGTGATTAGTCATGCCCTTGGCATTAATCACTTTCACATTAAAGCCTTCGGGAATATCACCCTCACACTCCATCACATAGACATCGACCTGTGCACCTTTCTGATAGCACAAGCTCAAAATTCGTACGCAATCGCGGGCTAGGCCACCAAAAGGGAATAATTTATATAAACACACTGCCAATTTCATGAATGCTTACTCTATCGCTTTATGAAGGCGAACTGTTCAGACATTTCGCTATTTTGCCAATTTTCCATAAAGCGCTTTTTATCCTCAGCAAAGGCTTTATTAAAGGTATGGCTACAATGATGAGCCCCTTGCATGGCATCAAGATCAATTAACAAAACCCGTCCTTGCTCATCTAATAGCAAGTTACTGGCCTTCAAATCACCATGACTGATTTGTTCTTGTTCTAACTGGGCAAAGATCATTTTAATCTGCTGTAATTCACTCTCAGTCGGCGCTCGCTGAGCGTAAAGCGATGATAGCTCTTGGGCTTCAATATATTCACAAATAAAATAGGCTTTATGGCGTAGACCAAATCTCCTATTTTCTATAAAGCCTATTGGTTTGGCTGTAGCTAGACCAATAAACGCCAGTAAATTAGCATTGCGCCACGACACTGCTGCTCGACTTGGACGTAGGCAACGACGCAAAAAGTGGCCTGTACTTTTCATATTGTAACGCTTGATAACAATCGGCTTGCCATCAATTTCTGCTTTCACAACGGTCGCAGAGTTACCTTCTTTTAATGGCAAGCCATCTGCCATCAGCTGTTCAATATTGCTGATAAAATCTTTTGTTTCACCCTTTAAAAAGACGCTCCGAAAAGCAGTTTGTTGTGACAAGCTGGATTGGTAGCGTGTCATCGTGCAGTTTCTAAATTGCTTTTTCAGGTAATTACGTTTTCTTCTTTGCCATGCTTTTCGACAAAACTTAGCAAAATGCATTTGCTCCAAATTATTATAATGACCACCACGCTGGTGATAATATTGCTCGATAAAAGGCGTTAATAATTTTTGTTCTTCACGAGAAAATTCAGCCACCAAGTGTGCAAGATTTTTCATACTGGCTTTTTGCCCTAAGCCTTCACCTAATTCCTGTTTCTTGATTGACCCTAGATCGACTAAATAGAGCTGGCCTTCTGCCAATAAGAAGTTATCCAAATGAATATCATCTTGATAAATACCATAGCTATGGAGCTTCGCCACCATCTCAAATAGTGCCGATAGTTGCGCTTGACGTTGACCTGCATCCACAGCCAGCAATGTCTCGGCCTTATCAATATATTGATAGGCAATGCTTAAACAACCTGTCTGATTACCTGCGGCAAATAATAATTCCGGTACATTAACACCCGCTGCTTTTGCAGCTTGATAGCCGTCGTATTCTCTATCGACTTCTCTCCGCCCCTTATGCTCGGCTGAAAATAATTTGATGACTGCATGGTGCTGCTCAGATTTCGCCTCTACGACTAACCGTTTTTTTGGCAATAGTCTTAGCACTTTATAACAGCTATATTGCTGTCCCGCCATGTCCATATTAAAAGGCACTGCTAATTGCTTAGTCCCCTTTAGGAAGCTTCGAATCGGGGTTAAACTTTCGATGACAACCGCATTATCTGCATTACGTAGCTTATAAGCACGTTGTCGGACCTGTTGCCAAAATTTGCCTTGTGACGACAATGCTTCACGTAGTGGCTTACCGGAATACACTTTGATAAAACGAAGTAGATCGCGTTTCGTTAACGGCACATCCATCGCTGAAAAATACAGGCTACCTATATCTTTCACTAACCAGCGTTCATTAACCGGTTTCCCCTCATTAATTAATGCCCGATGTAAATCGATCAAAAAGACGGGTGTATCGGCGGTAAAGGTATTATGTTCTGCAAAGCTTTTATCTAATAGGAAATGGACCAGATAAAAATCACGGTGGTTCATGCCATTTTCGTGCATCATTTTACTGACTGTGGCTAACTTTTCGATCAGTGCTTTCTTGGTCTGAAAAGTAGGCGGCGTTTTATGCCACTGCTCGCCTAAAAACTCTAGACTCATCGTGTCTGTTAAATCATCTGTGATCACAAATGATTGCTTGGCGGCAGGATTCAAACCGCGTTCGCCATAACCCGCTAAAGTCATGGTATCAATGCCATGCTTTTCTAAGAACTTAACAGCTTGCCATTCATTTTTTGCACTGGTGATCGGTGCACGAAGTTGAAGCCAATTTTTAATGATTTCTAACCAACCAATACCGCGATGATATTTCAGGAAATAACTTTTCCCTGCTAGTTCAAAGCGTAATGTCCTACGGCCTTCTTTGTGGCGAAAGATTTCGCCCTCCAACTGTTCAACCGTCGAAAAAACATCTCGTCCGCGCCATAATTTACCTAAGTCAAACCTTAGATACATCTCTGATAACTTCATTGTAATTAGCAGCGTCTCGATTATTTATAAAATAAGGGTAGGTTTTGTTACACTAAAGCATATCATACAGTATCCAAAGCACCGTATATAGCAATTGACAACCCATTAGATGAGGTAAACCGTGTCTTTTAAATCTACCGTTATTCGCCACCAAAATATGGTTGAAGGCCTGTTTGCACTTGAGCCTAAAATTGACGATCTCATTGACAAAGTGGAAGCTGCCCTCGCTAATGGCAATAAAGTGTTATTTTTTGGTAATGGTGGCAGTGCCTCCGATGCCCAACATCTTGCCGCAGAATTTGTGGTGCGCTATTACAAACAACGTGCGCCATTGGCTGCGATTGCACTCACTACTGACACCTCTATATTGACCGCGCATGGTAATGATTACAGCTTCGACACAATATTTGACCGCCAAATCCAAGCATTAGCAAAACCAGGCGACATTGTCATTGGTCTATCCACATCAGGCAATAGTGGCAACGTTATCAATGGTCTAGCTACCGCTAAAGTTATGGGCTGTTGGACTTGTGCTTTCACCGGCCAATCCGGCGGTCAACTTTTAAACCAAGTGGATAGCTGTATCCAAGTGCCTTGCGATGAAACAGCACGCGTACAAGAAGGCCATATCATTATTGGCCATTGGCTATGTGAAGCCTTAGATCAGCGCCTAGACGCGGAGTAAGCTTTCATCATGGCACAACAAAACATCTCAACAGATGTAGTGATTATGGGTGCAGGCATTGCCGGCTTATGGTTACATAATCGTCTCAACCAACTGGGTTTCCATGCACTGCTGTTAGAAAACAACACTATTGGCAATGCACAAACACTCAGTTCACAAGGCATTATCCATGGCGGAGCCAAATATGCGCTTAATGGTATTCTGTCTAAAGCGACTCAAGCGATTGGTGATATGCCCGCTCGCTGGCAAGCTTGTCTTACAGGCCAAGGCGATGTTGATTTAACGGGCGTTAATATCCTAGCTAACCACCAGCTTATGTGGTCAAAAGATCAATTATCATCAAAGATGTTATCTTTTTTTGCCAGCAAAGCATTGGCTAGTAGGATGCAGCCTGTTGCTAAGTCAGAACGACCACTGCTCTTTCAACACACCGGTTTTAAAGGCGCGCTGTATCAACTTGATGAGCCCGTTTTAGATGTGCCCAGTGTTTTACACTGCCTAGCCAAACCTTATCAAGATCGCATTATGCATTACCCTAAAGATTGGTCAATAACATGGCAGCAAGATGGTAAAGCGATTCAATCTGTACAACTTGGCGAAGACATCAATATTACAGCGCAACATTTTGTGCTGACAGCGGGTGAAGGCACGGAAGGCTTATTGCAATCCCTCAATATGTCAAAACCTATTATGCAGCGTCGACCATTGCAAATGGTTTTATGCAAGGCGAAAGACAAAACACAATCCTTGCCCGCCATCTACGCCCATAGTTTAGGTTCAGGTTCTAAACCCATCGCGACGATCACCAGCCATGCTGATCATGAAGGTAATATCGTCTGGTATATCGGTGGCAATATCGCTGAAAATGGCGTGGGTAAACCACTGTCTCAATTGAGCGCTGAGGCCGAAGCACTATTGGCAGACATTATGCCTTGGTATCAACTGCCGGAGCTTGAATGGGCTGGTCATGCTGTTAACCGAGCTGAGCCAAAACAATCGAATCTTACTCGCCCTGACACCGCTTTTGTCGACTCTAAACACAATGTGCATATTGCTTGGCCGACCAAATTGGCACTGGCACCTGATTTAGCTGATCGCGTGATTACGCAACTGACTAAACAAGGCTTGCAGCCTAAAGCCCCAGATTCCAAGCTTAACTTAACACCTGCCACCATCGGCGATACCTTATGGAATAGTGTTTTCCAATGAGCACCTATCTAACACAAAGAACCATGATTACTGACACTGGCCTTGCGGTCTCGCCGCTTGGGCTAGGTACGGTTAAGTTAGGACGTAATAAAGGGGTGAAATACCCCCATGCGTTTCAAATCCCTGATGATGTTCAAACCTTAGCTTTATTAAACCAAGCTTGGGAGCTGGGTATCAACCTAATCGATACCGCACCCGCCTATGGCAATAGTGAGCAACGCCTCGGCGAACTATTGCCCAAACTGAATCAAGACTGGATCATTGCCACTAAAGTCGGCGAAACCTTTGATGCTAATACTGGCGGATCCAGCTACAACTTCACCCCTGAATTTATCATCAACAGCATCCAACACAGTCTTAAAAAATTACGGCGTGATGTACTCGATATTGTACTGGTCCATTCTGATGGCAATGACCAACATATTATTGAGCATGAGGGTGCACTAGACGTTTTAAACGATTTAAAGCAACAAGGGTTGATTCGTGCAACAGGGATGTCGACTAAAACGGTTGGCGGTGGGCTTTTAGCGCTGCAACAGGCTGATATTGCCATGGTGATGCATAATATAGATTACCAAGATGAACAAGCGGTACTCGACCAAGCAGCGGCAGATAATAAAGCTATTTTTATTAAAAAAGCCCTGGGCAGTGGCCACTTGGCTGATTCAGATAGTGACGTCGATCCTGTACAGGCCAGTTTTGATTTAATTTATCAAAACCCCGCTGTAGCTAGTGTTATCGTCGGTACAATCACCCCGAGTCATCTTATGGATAACGCACGCAAAGCGATAAAAGCGTTGGCATAACGTCACTTTACGCTTTTTTCCACTTACCTTTTAAAATCCGTTTTAGCTTTTTCTTAGTTCTTAATTTCCAATCATAATAGCTGAGCGAGGTCTTCCAGCGATGGGCAAACTTCTGGCCATAAGCGTCAAAATAATAGTCCATAAACAATTCACGATTAGGCCAATTTAATTTATAACAACAACGCATTAAATCCAGCAGCCGTTGCCGTTCAGTAACCCTTTTCTTCATATTAATCGATGCTCTACCGATATCAATCGCCGTGATATTAATCTCATCATTTTCTGTTGTGACCAATAAATTGCCGCCAGTGAGATCATGATGAATGATTTTCTCATCGTGCATATTACAACTGAAATCAGCGACTGCTTTGATGATTTTTTCTTTGCTAAAACCTTGATAACTCTCCTGCCCTTCGCCAAATGCGGTAAAGGCTTGTCGTACTGAAAAAGCCGCATCAACATATTCGCAGACATAATAATTATGGGTAATACCGGTGTTTTCTGTTTGCTCAAAATACGCGATAGGTGTTGGACTTTTCACACCGCGCCGCAACATTTCCCATGCATTATCCCAATGGCGTTGACCTTTGCTCGCTTTAAAGCGATAAGTGAATTTCTTAATGCCTCTTGCCCGGTTTTCCTTCACCACCACCGACTCATTCGGATTGAATGGATGTTGAATACTCCAGACTTTATTGCGTTGATCTCGATGAACAGAGAGCTGCGGTGCCGCCAATAATGCGTCAGGTAATAAAGCCTGTGCTTTTACTTTGGCATCCTCACCTGGTTTAACGGCAACTGCACCTCGCCATTTACCTTCCGCCCACGGTATATAGCGCACATCCTCCATAATCCCAAATACGACGCCATGAGGTTGCGGCTTAATGTCTGCAATCTGCTGTCCGTTTAGCTTTAACAGCTCTGCTTGTTCAAACTCAATAAAAATCGGCCGCTCGCCAAAGCTAAGCACTTTTTCTTGAATTGTCTGGCCTAACGCATCAATGAAGTGACCATCCGCTAATTGCTGTTCACTATAAAGTGACTCTGCTGCAACACAGCCTCTATCTTTAGTCCAGACAATATGTAACTGCTTTTCGCCTTCGATATTAAAGATGAAATGGTGAAGTCCACTGTCGGCATTAATGGCTTGGATACAGGTCGCACCAGATAACAACTTGATGATATTGGCATAAGCATAAAACGCTTCACGGATCTCGAAATCGGCAAAATCACCGCGAATTTGTTTATAGAACGTGACATTATCAATCACTGGGTAGCCTGTTGAACCATCATTAATTAACCCATCTCGGCTACAAATTAACGGCCCCCAATACACCTTGCCCAAAGCCCCAGTTGTGGCTGCAATCACCAGATATCGAATAAGGTAATCTGACTTTTTTCGCTCTGGCGTCACAGACCAACGGCGTAAGCGTTTGCTTGACCAACACTTATAAGTACACACTGTTTTGTCTACGCCATAGTCCTGACCGATGGCTTTCATAATGCGCGCTTTTTTAACCAGATTAAGCTTCATGACATGCGTCATCGCCTTACCTAACACACGATGATCAAAGGCTTCTGGTTGAATAACACGTTCGACAAATAAATTATTGGTATAAATATCAGGCGCATTGCCTTGTAACTGCATTTCGCTCAATAATTGGATACTGCATAGTGGCTCAAAATCAGAGACATTAGGTCCCGCTATGGTAATTCCTAATGGTTTCAGCTGCTCATTAGCAATACGCCAAGCGATCAAATAATCTGCGGGTTCAAAACCAGACCAACGGCCACGGTTCGGCGTCGAACCAATCTCAATGCAAGCCACTTGATCGCCATATTTCTCAGCAATGGTGTCAAGAAAATCTATCCAACGCTGTTGTGCCTCCATCGTGAAACTCTTGGCATCTTCAAAAGGCGGGATTAAATCCAATAACACTTTAAAACCAGCATCTATCACCCTTTGCAGTAGTCTTTCTGCATAACCGTTTAAGGAATTGTAGGTAAAATTCATTCGAACATGCTGTAAGCCTAATTCTTGCAATCGTTCGAGAATAAAGTCATCGACTTGTGGATCTGCAGACGGTGCGATATTAATACCAAAGAAATCATTTTCAACCGCGACGCCAGGCTGGATCTTCGGCGAATGCGCAGCCCAGAACCGTGACGTTAAAAGAGAATGAGAAATATTCTTTGCTGAACGCAAGTAATAATGAGTACGGGGGTTCAAAGTCAATGCCAAACCTAATTAAAAATTGGCTCAAATTGTATCATGGCTGCTTTATTTCGGCTAAAGCCGAGTTAAGGAAATATTCGCCACATCCCTAGGCCTCCCCTTGGAAAGAGTCCCAAAGTGCCCTTATGCAAAGCCGAGTCTCGAAAAAGCTATTTGGAACAGTGTGACAGCTGTCTGAGCGAAGCGAGTTCTGTCACACCCAAATAGCTTTTTTGAAGCGAGGGATCCCGAAGGGCAAGCATGGGATGCCTTTTCTTTTGGTTCGTTTTCTTTGGGCAAACAAAGAAAATGAACGCCCTCGCGGCTGCGATATAAAATAAATCTGTCCCCTTTTACTTAAATATCAAGCTGGCTGACCCCTTGATTCCGTGACTTTCACAATTTTAAGATCCTTAAAAGGAATCTGGTTTATTTTATCTTCGAGTTGAACCCCTAGAGCAGTGTCGAATAGAAAAACTTTATAGTTATCAGCAATTCTTTTTGCTTTTGGATAGTATGCTAATCCAAATAATATATAAAAAGAAAAGGCTGACAATATTGACACTTTCAACCAAAGGTTCATCACAGAAGCCCAATTTGAAAAAAGTATCGCTGACAATATGATTAAAGCGACAACTTCCTTAAGAACCCTCTTACGAGTTTGATTAAGGAAGTCATCTTGTTTTCTTTTATACGAGATGGTCATTTTTCATGGATTATTCTTAATGCCTCAAGTACAGACGAAATAAGGACAGATTTATTTTTAACACCGGAATCTAAGGCTCAACCAGCCTGATCCCTTCCAATCTTCTCAACAATCGCCGTTGTAGAACAGTTCTCAACCAATCCCATTACCCTCACTTCCCCACCATATCCCTCAACAATCTCCCAACCCACCACACCTTTCTTATCGTAATCCCCACCTTTGACTAAGATATCGGGTTGAACTTGTTGTAATAAAGCTTCAGGCGTATCACCTTCAAAACTGGTCACCCAGTCAACAGAAGATAGACCCGCCAGTACAGCTAGACGACGATCAACTGAGTTAATCGGGCGACCTTGACCCTTGAGTTTGGTAACGGATTCATCTGAGTTAATAGCTAAAATCAGGCGATCACCTTGCGCTCGGGCTTGTTCTAAATAACTGACATGACCGGCATGGAGAATATCGAAACAGCCATTGGTAAACACCACTTTTTCGCCGCGTTGTTTGGCTTGTTGTACGGCTAATTTGAGTTGTTCGACTGTGACCACCCCGGCAATACTGTGATCGGTATTATTATCACCTTGATGGCGTTGATATTCGGCTTTGAGTTCAGGCTCACTGACAGTTGCAGTGCCCAGTTTGCTGACCACAATACTGGCTGCCACATTGGCTAGGGTAACTGCTGTTTCAAGATCTTCGCCTGCCGCCAGCACGGTTGCCAGTGTTGAAATCACGGTATCACCTGCGCCAGTGACATCTGACACTTCTTTAGCGATGGCGGGTAGGTGAAATTCAGCTTGATTGGCACGAATGAGTGACATGCCTTTTTCACTGCGGGTAATCAATAATGCGCCAATATTGAGTTGCACAATGAGTTGTTGTGCTTTTGCTATTAAGTCGGCTTCTGACGTTACTTTGCCTACAACGGCTTCGAACTCCGTCATATTAGGTGTGATCAGGTCAGCACCTTGATATTTAGCAAAGTCATCGCCTTTTGGATCAACCAATACAGGAATCGCATGTTGTTTGGCCAGTTGGATCCAATATTGGGGGTCAGCCAGCGTGCCTTTATTATAATCAGACAATACCATCACTGCGGTATCGGTGATAATGGTATCGACGATGGGTTTTAGTGCTTGCCATTCCGCTGCTTGAAATGGCGTTTCAAAATCCATCCTAAGTAGCTGCTGGTGATTACTGATCACTCGGCGTTTGATAATGGTATCGGTGGTCGAGCGATGGAATGCACAGTCAACACCGACTGAGTTGAGGCGTTGCTGCAATACCTCTGCCGCATGATCTTGGCCGGTAATGCCACTGATTTTACAAACAGCGCCTAGCGATGCAATATTCATCGCCACATTGGCTGCGCCGCCGGGTAATTCTTCTACACGTTCGACATTAACAACCGGAACGGGGGCTTCTGGCGAAATTCGATTGGCTTTACCGTGATAGAAACTATCTAACATCAGATCACCAATGACCAGTACTTGCTTACCTTGTAAATTTGGGAAAATATGTTTCATAAAGGACTGTTCTACTCACTTGAGCATCATTATAAAAAGGCTACAGAGGCTTATTGTGCGGGTAAAATCGCTTCTAGTCTATGCCATGCTGTTTCAGCAGATATCTCATCCATACAGACCGGCGCACCGTTAATCGCTTCGGGTCGCGGACAGGTTCTTTTGTAACACGGTGCACACGTCATGTCGCTGACGATATGATCTTGATTTTCTCCCACTGTGCCGATTAGATGGGTATCGGTTGCGCCATAAATGGTTTGAGCTGGAATGCCCGCCACCGCAGCAAGATGGGCAAGCCCCGTATCGCTGCACATGGCCCCTTGAGCACGATAGGCTAGCGCAGCAACCTCATTAAGCGACAGTCTTGGCAGCGCAAAAGCCTGCTCATTCACGGCGGCTATTTGTTGCGCGCGCTGATACTCTTCATCATTACCGCAGGGTAACAATACCGAGTAGCCTTGTTCTACGGCCTTATTGACTAGATTCTGCCACGAAGTCAAAGGCCAAAGCTTACTTAGCCAGCTGGCATTATGGACAAAGATTAAATATTTTTCTGGCAGATCGAAGTTTAATGTTGGTAAATCATATTGAGCGAAATCAGTACCATAATCCGATTTCGTCTCCGGCAATGGGTAATTCAATGCTTGAGATAGGATTTGTCTGATTCTGTCTATTGCATGTTGATTGGTAGGAATCGCATAACGATGTTTATAAGCTTTATAAGCAAACTTTTCGCGGCAAAAACCTTTATCCAAACCATGGACATCGCCCTTGTAAAACCAAGATACTGTGGCGCTTTTCATATTGTTTTGTAAGTCAATCACCAGATCATAGTCGTGCTGGTTGAGTTGCCTGTTGAAATCACTAAACAGGCCATCACGCCATGATTGAACGACATTCTTTTTCCACTGCCTATGCGCTGTTGTAATGACATTTTTAACCGCCGGATGCCAAAGTGGTACTTCCGAAAAGGTTTTATCGACAACCCAGTCAAACTCAATGCCGGGGATCGCTTTAACGGCATCCGTCAATGCGGGTAGCGCATGCATAAGATCACCCATTGAGGTGAGTTTGATGATTAACACTCGCACCGTTTATGCTATCCGTTACGCTGCTGACACAATCAAAGGTTGTTCTCGATGCTGGCGTAAAATCATTAAAAAGGCATTAGGATCTTTGACTTGCGTTAACTCGCCATCACGTGGGAAATGTTTGTCTTGTAGCCGAGATAACCAAAAACGGAGTGCCGCCGCACGCAAGACTAAATTCCAATGTGTGATTTCAGCTACCGTTAATGCACGCTGCTGGGTATAGGCTGACATCATCGCTTGGTAACGTGTGGTTTCTAATAGGCCTGTTTCATCTATACACCAATCATTCACCGTCACGGCAAGATCATAGAGTAGGTATTCATCACAGGCATAGTAAAAGTCAATGATGCCTTTTAATTCATCGCCATCAAATAAAGCGTTATCACGGAATAAATCAGAATGGGTGAGGCCGAAAGGTAAGTTTAATGTTGCATAAGGCGTCTGAAAGTCTAGTTCGTCGCGCATCAATTTGGCAGAAGTATCGTCTAATAAAGGCA